>Ga0209308_10001376_pt1 | contig 22641 bp, 16 predicted proteins | sample COGITO_mtgs_1204_3_FD_184806 | JGI IMG/M metagenome (GOLD analysis project Ga0209308, IMG submission 184806) | Pelagic marine microbial communities from North Sea - COGITO_mtgs_120405 (SPAdes) (version 2) | ecosystem: Environmental > Aquatic > Marine > Epipelagic ...
ACATAGAGCAGAGATGCGTAGAGGAGGAACAACAACAACACGTATAGAGCAGACATATCGAGCCTTTGTATACTTTGTAATTCTGAAAAGAAGAGTGACCTTTCCGCCGCGCACGTAGTCCTTTTGAAACCGTTAGAGGAGACGAGGGGTTGCCTCTTTATCCTCTTCACAAAATTTTCTTGCATTTCTCTCTCTCACTCGCGCGAATCAAACGCAGACCTCTGCAGAAATCTCTCTCTCTCTCTCTCTCTAGAGAGAGAGAGAGATCGTCGTCATCATGCGTGGCGGCGGCGGGATCAGTTTCTACCTCTTTTTCCTCCTCGTTTTTAGCAGGAGCGAAGCTCGGGAAATGCATTCGAAACGACACCAACAACTTTTCAAAGAGTTGAAGATACCACCGATATCCCCTTTGAACCCATCGAAAGACTTCTCCGTGAGCGAAGCGATCAGGTTTCGCCGTTTGAGCGGGGCGGCGTATTGCGAACGAGGGTTACAAAACTGGACGTGTGAATTTTGCGACGAACAATCCTTGGTGGACGTGACCGTGTTTGAATCGGAGAAGCGATTCGTGAAAGGTTTTATAGGGTACGATAAGGAGAGGCGACGAGCGGTGGTCTCGTTTCGAGGGACCGAGCCGAAATCGTTCGAGAATTGGTTGGAAAATTTGGATGCCACGCACGCGGGGTTCCCGGTGGCTGATTTTGAAGGGAAAGGAAGAGTTCACGCGGGGTTTTTAGATGCGTACGTGCAGATTCGATTGAACTTGACGTACGCCGTCGCGAGGTTGAGCGAGAAGTATAGCAGTTTTGAATCGGACGATGATGGTGTTCGTTTGAGTGTAGAAGAAAAAGGAGAAAAGAAGGATGAGAGTAGCAGTAAGAATGAGAAAGATTTGCCACCATTTCCGATTGAAATTACCGGGCACTCGTTGGGCGGAGCCTTGGCGACGATCGCGGCGATGGATTTGGAAAGCGGCAATCACGATCCCGATCGGAAACACATCATACAGAAGAAAGTGGACGTAAAGAGCGTGTATACGTTTGGATCTCCGCGCGTTGGCGATGGCGTGTTTGCGGAGATTTACGCAGAACGGCTCGGTTTCAAAACGTACAGATTGACGCACGGAAGAGACGTCGTGCCTTCCGTACCGAATACTCTTCTGGGATTTCGCCACGTCCCGACCGAGGTGTACGAAGATCGAAACGGAAATATCACCATCGGCGATGGAAGCGGTGAATGGAAAGGCGGCGAAGATCACGTGTGGAGACGGTATAGCGTGAGCGATCACTTGTATTATTTAGGAGAATACATTTGCGGGTGCAATTCTTGAAAGAGAGAAAATATTTGTAAGCTAACACAATAAGTTGATGAGAAAACGCCGGAAAGCGTTTTCGTTATCTTGATACATATGCACAAGTATTCGGTACAATTCTTTCTACGCGGGCATGCTATTTACGTTTGCCAAGGCCAACTTTTTGCCGGTTGCCACGCGATTCTCGCAGGGCACCCGCCTCCAACTCGCACCACGCTGCTTACTTTACAGTGCATCTTCTTCTCGTTCGTCAATTTTCTAATCTCGTCTAATCCGGGAGGTCCGTAGAACGTCGCTTTTTCTTTCCACAACAACAAAATCGCCTGGTGGTAAATCCAATACGCTATTCGGTGCGGACTCAACCCTCTTCTATACAGTAACCGCAAACCGCCGTAATCGTTCCTAGCCCCTCTGGTATCCGATTCGTCTCTCTTCGCGACAAAAGCCGCGTGGAAAAAATCCCCGTACTCGGGATGTTCCACGCAGTCCACCGTTAACTTCAAATGTTTACTCACCGTAGGCATATCCGACGCAAATATTCGCCAATTCGACTCCATGTCCATAAATGGACTCACGTGTAAGCTTTTCGGCACGTGTGCGCCTAACGGTTCTGCCATACCTTTTCTATTCTGTACGCTTCCTTTGCTGCTGTTGAAGTTCATCCTCACGGTTTCCCCCCACGGCGTGTTCGTAACTTCCGTCACATTCACGAGACACTCTCCAGTTTCATTTAATACCACGTAATACACGGAAATCGGATTTTGATGGTACCCAAAACTCATCGGAGAGGTTAATAAATGGATCGAAACGTCCTTCTCTTTGACGAATGAAGGCACGTCTTCGCGCGTTCGTTCCCAAATCTCATTCGCATTCAAGTGCAAATTCGCCTGTTTCTTTCTCCACCACGTTGGAGGATTGCTGAGGTTTACCAGAGCCATTCTCAGCGGGTACCGGAAGCTCCGTCTCATGGGCAATTTACGAACGTGCGTGACGATGCCGTCGAAGAATTGCACCTTCCTTTCGTCTTCGCGTTCTATTCTTGTTTTTGAACCGAGAGAATGGATAGACAAAAGGAGCTGCCAAAAAAGCGTTATGGGAATTCCAACCAACGCTCGGAACGAGTAATACCACACGCTGAGGAAGATGAGCGCGGGTTGGGAGAGGATTTGGAGAAGAGAGGAAACTGTGGAGGAGGGGAGGGACATGGGGTCCGATTTCTTTTGTTGCTCTTTTTAAGTGAAGTGTTTCGTGTGACGCACTCAGAAAATTTGTCAGGGGATGGTGTTTCAAACTGAATTTGAAAAATGAAAATCTCAAACGGAGTACACGTAGTAGTAGTTTCTCTCTCTTTTAAATACAAGGCATTCTCTTTTCTCTTCTCTCTCTCTCTCTCTCTCTCTCTCTCTCTCTCTCTCTCACTCTCAAATCATAAAATATATACTATCATCGGTAAGGTGGGCACCTTCTAGCCTTATTCGTCTAAGCGCTCTCTTTACTCAACCCGCTCTCGAGGTACCGCGTCGCCGCTCTCTTTTGAACCTTCCCATACGCGATCATCAAAGTAAAACCAACCGCGTGCACACCCAAAACGATCCAACCAAACAAAGTGACGACATCCATCACGGCTACTTCGCACGCCACGCCAAACTCTTTAAAGCATTCCGTGGATAAAACGGTCGCTACTTGGGCGCTACCGACGGAAAATATACACGCGAGACATAACAACGCGCGTTGGCCTTTCGGCAATACCTCCCACTCGGAGACTTTTTTGTACGCTACTTTCAATTCCTCTTGCGTTTTCTCGTACTCTTCGACTTCGACGTCGATTGGGACGGCGTCGATTTCATCTTTTCGACTAATTAAAGCTTTATCCATGAAATAGGCGAACATGAACATGGTGACGCCCATGCTCACGGCGGAGAGCGCGAGCATGACGGCGTTCAAGAGTTGCCAGTAGTTTTTCGAAGTGTCGTCTTCGGCGAGTATGGTGGAAACCGTCGTCGCTGCTTCGCACCCGCCGATTTTCAACTGAACAGCGCCAGAAACGACGACGTACATCAAGTATAAAACAATCACCGGGGCAGTACCTAACATTGCTTCGTGTAACGGGACTCGGATGATGCCGCATAAGACCGAGGTTGGCCAATCCGGGCCGCCGCACAACACCGCGAGTTTATCAATAGGTAAACCTTTCTGTAACAAGATGACTTTGATCGCGCGCATTTGAGGGGTATTGACCGCACACATGGCTCTAACCGCGACGCGGTTACCGAGAGGCTCGCCGATGGCTTTCTGTTGCAACATGCACGAAAACAGTTTGACGAACCAACACATGGCGCCGCAAATCATAACACCCGGCCAGAAGCCCATGGACTCTTCCAAAGCACCGACGATGACGATACCACCGGTCAAATACACTGGGGGACCTGGGATCGGCGGGAGCAAGAACATAAAGACGCCAATGCCAAAGAACACAAGAAACACCATCCAAACTTCTTGCGCTTTCAAATAGGAAACCAACCACGCCAGGAAAATCACCGCGCCTTTACCTACGCCGATCGAGATTATGAAGTAGGCAAGCGCAATCCAGGTGGCGTAGACGATAGTCGTTGTTGGCGAATCGAAAAGCCACTTCAAAACCGCGCGGCATTCGTGCGTGATGAGACCATCTCTTTCGTTTTCCGGAATTTGCTGGTCCAATACTTTCGGTCGAAACGTGAGACCGATCCGCCTGCAGGCGGATGAAACGGCGGAGATTAACAACGCGGCCGGTAGCGCCGGGCCAATCGCGCATAACAAGAAACCTTTCATGATTGGATGGTTCGTTGCCGCGGCCACTTTCGTCTCCACGCCGGTGTCTTTGATAATTTTGGAAATCTTCTTTCTCCCGGCAGCGGCGAACAGGAGCATGAGAAACATCCCGACGAACAGCACGACAAACTGGATGATATCGTCCGCGATGCCCATTTCCACACCAGAAATGGACACTTGAATGTATGTACCCAGACCAAAAATCATCATTAAAACCGCAATCATTCTTACTGCACCACCTGGTCGGGAGAGAAAATTCGCCGTCGCGCCGAAGAGAAACTCGAGGAACCCAGTCGCCCCGGGTAACATCCACATCATGTACACGCTGACGCAACCGGAATCGGTCCCATCCGCGGCGGTTGAATCGCACTCGAAAACACGGTTCGGAAACGTGTACTTGTGTTTATCCCAATTGTTCTCCATGGCGAAGACCCAAAAGAACCAAGCGCCGATGATCAAAGCACCGGCCAAAAACGAGCATCTCGATGCGGCAACCATGAAGGAACGCGTAGAAATGCCTCTGCAAAAGCTCTTCTTGTACACCGCGGTGAAACCAATCTTCACCAACACGTAAATAACCACCGGTGCGGTCACGTACCTTCCAGACGCTAACAATGCCGCGCAGAACAAACCAACGCCACAAATCAAAATGACCAAGTTCAAAGCCATCGATTTCAATTTATAATCCTTCTTCACATCTTCGCTGGCATCGAGCAAATCGTTCTCGTTCACCTCTCTCGCCTGCGGTAACATCTTTCCAGAACCGGAAGAGTTGAGTGATTTCTCGCTCTTTTCGTTTTCGTCATCGTTTTTGTTCGTACTCTTCTTTTCCGCCGCGTCGCCGGCGACGCGCGTCCCGACTCGTCCTTCACCGCTCTCGTCGTCACTGCTGTCGTCCTCGTGCGTCTCCTTCAATTTCGTCATCTTTTTCCTTTCGTGCCTTAAAATAACATCCGCGTCGAGCAACCACAAAAGAAAAAACACTCCGAAACAACTCACCCCGATGTACCACGCGGCGTCGTAGTGCGCGTCTTTATTCAAAAAGTCATACACGTGTACGCCTTTCCCCATCATCGTGTACCCGGATATGAACGCAATCGCCAACCCGATCTCTAAAAACAAGAACCCCAGCGATTTCCAAATCGTTATCTTCGGTTTCATGGATACGTATCTCACGAACAAATACCCGTCGTTGACGTCGTTCTCTCCGCCCAAGTCTTGGTTCCTCTTTTGAAACGATGGTGCTTTTTGGTCGAACGATACACTTTTGTCCGACTGTCCTCTCACTCGTTGTTGTTGTTCCTTCTTCTTTTTCGAACCATCAGAAACGACCACCCTTTCCACGCTCGTGAATGGGTTCAGCGCTTCTTCGCGTTCACCTGCGATATTCAAGTCCGCGTCTTCCTCCTGGAATTGCATCGGCGGTGGCACTTTCGGTGGAGGAGGCCGTTTGGACTTTTTTCTTTTCAACTGAATCTTTTCACCGTTACCATTAGTATTCGAAGACGACATCTTCTCGAGACAGACAGACAGACGGAGGAAAGAATTACGCGGCGTTTAGTGTGCTCCCGAGACCTGTCTTACGCTTTATTCACCGAACGCATATATGTATATATACAGAGTACTATGAATTGAGAATTATAATGGAGAGGATCGCCTCGTTTCAAACCCAACGCGAGGACCAAAAATAACACAAATATCGGTAGACAACACCCGAGTCAGAAAAGAAAAGGTCAAGAAAAGAACGAAAAAGAAGAGCAGAAATTTGCCAGAAAACATTTCTTTCGCAGAGAGAGAGATATTTTTTTCTTTTTCTTGCCTTCGATTATTTATTGCGATGGACAGTCGGTCTTGGAGTCTGTTGGGAAGAAGTTCGTTAGAAAGAGAACCACCTCTTTGTGCAATTTCTTCGTTGTTCTCTTTCTTTCTCTCTCTCCACGTCGGCGGCAGTATCATTATTAAATGAGAAGATGAGAAACTTTGACGATGATGATGAAGATTCTGATGATTCTGAGGGCGAATTCGCGGACGAGGGCGATTGGTACGCGTCTCTAATCGCCGGGGAACGAGTCGGCGAGTGGTTAGATGTCATCGAAGAAGAGACGAAACAACAGAGGAGTAACGACGACGAGGAAAAGGAGGAGGAAGAGGAGGGGAGAAGAAACAGAAGAAGAACAAAGGATGATGATGATAAAAGATTTCGGAGCGCGATCGAGCAGTTGACGAAACACGTGGAAGAGGACGAGGTGTACGGCGAGGAGGCGGAAGTGGCCGAGGCGGAGAGAATATTGAGCGAGGCGCTGGCGAAAGTGTCTCTGACGACGAATATCGACGACGACGAAGAAGAAATAGAAATAGAAAAAGAGACTTCGAGCAGCAGCAGCGTGCAAAAATTGTTGCGACAGAGCTTGGAAGCGATAGAAACGCATCGGAAAAGGAAGAAGAATGTGAAGACGTACGCGATGAAAAACGGACGAGTGGAAGTGTCGATATTGGAAACCAAGTTATCGAACGGCGTCGGGGGCAAGTTGTGGAAAGCGGCGCTGTTGTTGGCGGAGCAGTTGGACGATAAAGAGGGAGAACCAAAAGATGACGACGACGACGACGACGGTGTTATAATCGACGTGAAAGATAAGACGGTGCTGGAACTCGGCGCGGGGGTTGGATTAGTGGGTTTCGCGGCGGCCAAGTTAGGCGCCAAGGAGGTCGTGTTGTCGGATTTTGAAGCGCCTTTGCTGGAGGCGTTAGCAGAGTCCGTGGAGAGGAACGGGTCAGAGAAGACGACAAAAGTTCGGTGGCTCGATTGGCGAGCCGACGGCGCATCCAACACGGAGAAGACAGAACCGCCCGACGCCTTCCTCGCTCTGGAGAAAGAAGACACGTACGACATCATCCTCGGCTCCGATTGCCTCTACGAATCCCACCACGCTACTCTCCTCCCAAAAGTCATAAACAAACGTCTCTCTTCATCCCCAAACGCGCGATGTCGCCTCCTCGGCGCCGTGCGCAACCGCGAAATGTTGGACCAGTTGATTGAAAACTTTCGTAAGTGCGAAAATTTACGCGCGACGGAAAGTTCAGTCGCCAAGAGCGAGCGGTTAAATTACGACGGCGGGTACGTCCGCGTAGACATAAAACGAAAAAGTTTCTGATAAAATATAGTATTTGAGCGTTAGCATCATCGTAGTCTACTTTTCGACGACCAGCGAGGACGACTTAACGAGTACAGTACTTTTTCGTTTCAATTTTTCCTCCTTTGCTTCATTTCCGCACTCGCGAAAAACAAATTTAAAACACACACACAAACGCGCTTAGAAACATCAATCATCATCATGTCCTCCTCTTCAAAGCCGACGAAAACGTTACTCTTTGGCGTCTGCGTGGCGTCCTTTTCTGTCCTCGCGGCGTTCGCCTCGGAAAACGCGCACGTTTTGTTGCATCAGGTACGGTTTTGTGACGGTGTTTGTGATCTCCCACTCGTGCGCTCGTCGTTTCCCCGCGATCGAATTTCGCCAACGACGACGACGTAAACGACGAATCTCTTTCTTCTCTGAACCCTTCGTCGAGGAAACGAGAGATGACGATAACTCTTTTTTTCTTTTATTAACCATCTTTTTCTTTGTATTCTTCAAACAACAGACGGTCTCTTCGAGCGCGTTCGTCCAAGGCGAAAACGTGACCGTCTCGGTCACCGCCACCAACGCCGGTTTGGCAAACGCTCGAAACGTCGTCGTCAAAGCACCACAGACACGAAACGAAGGGAAGTGGACGCAAGTGAACGAAGAGAGTTTGGAACAAAAGATGACGAATTTAGACGTCGGGGAGACGAAGGAGATGACGTACGTGTATAACGTGAAAGACGCGGGGACGTATACGGTGGAACCGGCGACGATTCAATATTTCGCGAGCGATACGAGAGAGGTGACGAAAGGCGAATCGAACGTGGTGAAGAACGTGAAAGTTTTGACGCCGATGCAGAATAACGCGAGAAAAGCGTTGAGAGTGACTGGTTTTTTCTCGTTGGGGGCATTGAATACGGTGGAGGATTGGTTGAAGTTTTCCAAGTGGATCGCCGGGACGATTGCTTTGTTTTTGTTGAATTGGTTCGCGTTGAAAATAAAATACGGACTGCAATCGTTGCGACGCATGGCCGCGGTCAGAGGATTAGAAGGCGACGCCAAGTTAGAATAAGTAATAAAATCATCTTCTCAAAATAATCACAACATAACATTTACAACAACAAGAACAACATTACATACTAATATCTCAATATCAACTCCATTTTAATTTATTTCTTTATTATGTACGAGAGATATCTCAATCATCAACGCGACAAAGCAGAATTTATTACATACGTATTTCACGACTTACTTCGTGTACACTTTCGTGTCCAAACCAGTTCGGCCTTCGCCAGATCCCGGTACGGTGCCGGCAACGTACCCGCCGTTTTGGCCAATCAAAGGCGGCTTCGGCGTGGCGACGCCGTCGATGACGTGGATAATCCCGTTATCGAATTCGATGTCCATGGCGCCGATGAACCCGCCATCAACTCTCCCGGCCAAGCCTTGCGTCCCTTGCGGCGGCATCCCGACTTCAATCTTCCCTTCCGTTTTAAACGTCTTGGAATCGATGGCGATTTTGTTCCCTTCCAAAGTCATGATTAAAGGGAAGTTCGTCACGTGTTTGGACATGATTTTCCCTTTGATGCAGTGATATTTCAAGATATCTCCGAGCGCTTTCCCTTCTGGCAAACTGTACGCAGCCATGGCGGCATCGTTCGGCGCGAAGACCGTAAAACTGCCTTCGGATAAAGCGGCGGTTAAGCCTTCGCTGGCGACCGCGGCTGCGAGTGCCGCGCATCCGTTCGCTTTGCACGCTTCTTCCTGTTTGTAGTGATACGAGTCGACAGATTAAAAAGATTAGCGGATAAGAAGAAGAAGTAAAAAAGATCAGAAAAATGAGAAAGATTACATAAACATAAAAAAAGAGAGAACGTAACGTAACAAAAACGCACGAAGGAAGCGGCTTTGGTTTGGACCGAAACTCTCTTTTTGCTGCTCGCGTTCTTCTTCACGGAGAAGACTTTTTGTTGTTGTCCGACAGACGCGGAGAAGGTTAAAGAAGATGCCATTGTTGTATTGTAGTAATTGATTAGTTGAAAATTTTTTCTGACGTGTCGTAAAAGAGCTCACGAAAAAATCTCAAACAACATCAAAAGAAGAAAAACTCGTCGACAGCTTGGTCGAGGAAAATAAAAAAAAAGTGAAAAAGCAGCCCAAAATCAGTTCAACTTTTTTGCAAAAAAGAAGAAAAAACTCTTGTCGTAAGAAACGAACGCACCTAAAAACACTAGTATTGAGACTGTTTAGTACTATGGCAGCAACAACAACAAAAGCGAGGAAACGATCGCGATCGAAATCGACGGAACCACCACCACCACCACCACCAAAAAGCGATGAGAATGATGTTCACGCTAAAGAAGCGCTTCTTAAATTGCGTCAAACCGCCGGGAAAATCCAAACCGCCATCGACTTTTGCCACCACAGAATCTTAAAATCACACATCGAATTCCCGAACAAAGACACCGGAGTAAACGTGGAGACTCTGTTAGAATACGCGAGACGCGTCGCGTACACCACGTCCGCGCCGCTGAATTATCAACCAGGGGTGAGTCAACTGTGCGGACAACTCCCACCGGCACCTCAGGAGGAACATTTTCTCGTCTCGCAGATGAAGAAAAGACACGAGGAGAAATTGGTGCACGAGCAAGCTTTGCAAAGGAAGCGACAGCGAGAGGAAGAGACGACGAAGAGACAAAAAGAAATCGAAGAGATGGCCAAGTTACCGAAGGAAGAGCTGATACGAAGACTCGTGCAATGGAAACCGGGCGCTGCGTGGCCGGCTGGCGTGCCGAAACCCCCGGTAGGGTGGAAACCCGGCGACCCGTTGGCGTTTCTCACAACGAAAGCTGCTCCGAACGCCCCTGGCGAAGCTTCGCCTTCGAAGCGCGCCGCCGCGGAGAAGCAACCAGATAAACAAAAAGAAAAACAGCAACAGTTAAGCTTAGATTTTGAGGAAGACGAAGGTGAAGACGATTTCGACGACGACGACGCGTTCGATTTTGACGTCGTTTCCGCCTCCGACGGCGGCGACGACGACAGCGACTGATTTTAATAAGAAACGCTCGAGAAACGCGCGCGCGAGTAGCGACAACAACAACACATATAGAAAAACTAGTTTTAGACAGCGTGTATACTACAACATCCTACGAGAATAAACCACCGATTAATATTAATACTGCTGTTATCGCGTTTCCAAGCGTTTTTCATGAGAGCGTTTTTGAACCGCTGCTCTTAAAAACTCCTCACACTACGAACATGGGTTCACCCCCGCTCTTCTCTTCCTCTCGCTTGGACGAGAAGAGAAGAACATTGTCGACCCTAACGAACAGTAATAATAAGCACTTGTTTTTTCAAGCGTTCCTCGCGTCCGTGTTCTTGCTCCTCTTGGCGCTGACGACGAACACGAGTACCATCGACGACGACAACAGAAACGCCGGCTTCGGGGAAGATGTTGAGAATTTCGCTCGGAAAATCGACGCGCAAAAACTGATGAAACAGATCCAAAACCAACACGGCGGCGCGTACGAAGACGAGGACTCGAAGAAAGCGGTGAATTACGCGGTGAAGTTGGATATTTTATCGCACGATGCGGAGTTGAAAGCTATAAAGTTGATGCGAGAGAGAGACGCGTTGTTGCGAGCGTTGGATGCGAACGATAAAAATTCCGGGTCGTTGGACGAATTCGCCGGGGAGGATTCGAGCGGGTTCGGGATGTCTTCTGTATCCGGGAAGAGTTTGAGTTATAAGAAAATGAGCAAGCAGGTGAATTTATGCAACGAAGATGGGACGAACGTGAACTGTCCGAAACGTGCGAACGTGATTGAGGAAGAAGAGTCGTCTTCGTTTCCGAAGGTGTTCGTCTACGACGTGCCGAAACAATTGACGAGCGAGTTAGCGAAGAGGTACGGACGATGCGAACGCGACCAGTACGGAACGGAAATTTGGTTCCATAGAAACTTTAGGGACGATAAAAATGGCGTCCGGACGATGAATCCAGAGGAGGCGGATTTGTTCTTCGTGCCGCAATACGGCGAGTGTTTCTTGTGGTCGAGAGAGATGTTGAGACACGAGAACCAAGGGCAAGCGATGGAGGAAACGAACGAGTATTTTTTGGAAGTTTTATCGCACGTGAAAGGAAAATTGCCGTATTTCAATCGCACGGACGGAAGAGATCATATTTTCGTCTTTGCCGGGGCGAGAGGACCGACGATTTTTCGAGATTGGCAAAAGGAAATACCGCACTCGATTTATTTAACGCCGGAAGGCGATCGGACGTTACCTCAGTTTGACACGTGGAAAGATATCGTCATCCCGGGTTTAGAGTACGACAAACGAATGTATTTGGAAGAACATCGAAACGAGTTGGTGACAAATCCTCCGAAGCGGAAAATATTAGCCATGTTCCGCGGCACCATCGACCACCCGGCTGGGTTCGCGTACAGTAAAGGTTTGCGCCCGAAACTGAAAAAAATCTTCCAAAACGCCACCGACGTCATCTACGATACCAAAATCAAAGATTGCGACCGGGACTGTTACGTCCGCGAAATGACGGAATCTGTGTTTTGCTTGAACCCATTAGGTTGGACCCCTTGGACGCTCCGTTTCTACCAAGCCGTGATGACTCGATGCATCCCGATTATCATCGCCGATAACATCGAATTCCCGTTCGAATCCGAAATCAACTACAGCGAATTCGCGTTGAAAATTCCAGAAAAGGACGTCTCAGACATTCTAGAAACCATGAGAGACATGCCAGAGGAAGAGCGCGAACGGCGTCGTCGATACATGGACAAAATCTGGAAACAATTCACCTACCAGCGACCGGCGGAAATCGGCGACGCGTATTACTCCACCGTGAAAGAGTTGGCCAGAAAAGTCCGCGCGCACAAGAAATACGGTCGCGAAAGCTTTTGGTGACTTTGACGACGATCGACGAAAGTGTTGTTTTCAACGAACCCGGCGTGTTGCACGCATCATTTGTACTAAATAATATATAGAAGAGAGAGAGAGAGAGAGAGAAAAGTAGAGAACAGATGATGATACCTATTAGCGGATGTTTAGCAACGTAGCAGCTCTATGAGCAATCAGCAAAAAAGCAGCCTTTTTTTGAATTTTTTCCTCTTTTTCAAAATCCGCACAAAACGAAGAAACACGAGAACACGCTTTTAACGCATCTCGTCGCATACATCTCCCGCCCGTTTTATTCCTCGAAGAAGAAGAAGAAGAAGAAAACGAACTCGCGATGATGGTGGATCCATCACTGCCAGATCACCCTCCCGCTGATCCGCCAGTATCAGCAGCTAAAGCAAAATCGACTCAAATCTCGCGAAGGGAAGCGCGAACGAAATTGCGAATGATGGAAACCGACATCGAGCTCCACCGGGAAGAGATGCGACAAAGCGGCTCTCGGAAACTCGCCGTGATGGCCGAGAAAGTCGACGAGAATTACCGCCTCGCAAACATCGGAGGCATGAGAACGCGAGAGCAAGAGATGGATTTGAAAAACGTCAGTCGTCTCGCCAGCATCGGGGTAGATATGAGTAAAGATTTGAACCAAAACGGACGAAGTCGATTTACGGTCAGGCAAGTGGTGAACGGATTGACGAGTTTGTTCATGCGAGGGAGAGTTCCAAACGAACAGACGTTAGCCGAAGACGACGCGGAATTCGTCAGCCACGGGGCCATGGATTGGGCAGAGCTGGGAGATTTTGCCAGTAAATATTACTTCGAGGTGGAGACGTTGGATTTTATGTGAGTAGTGTGTTCTCGTTCTTCTTTGTGTCTTCTTTGTCTTCTTCGTTTGCGCGAGATGCGCGTAGTTTCATCGCCTTTCTGTTTGTTCACGCACACGCTCACCTTCTTTCCTTCTTTTAACAACTTAAACACACACACAAACACATGTACTTAAAACAGGAACGGCGTCATGAACACGGAAATTAAAGAACGGAAAATGACCCAACGACAACAAAGAGTCCCTCTCGGCGAGTTGGCGAGACCGGAGGAGTTAGAATCGACGAAGAACGACCACGAGAAGACCACCGCAAAGATTATGCAAAAAATGGTCAAAGAGTTGAACAAGTTTCCTAATAACGAATGCCCAGTCGTCGACTTGGTGTTCAACGGACAATCGTTCGCGCAGTTTATAGAAAACGTCTTCACGTTGTCGTTTCTAGTCTCGCAAGGACAAGTGTCGATTAGAAGCGAGCAAGGCAAACCGTCGATGGTGAGAAGAAATACGAGCGAGGAACAAGAGAAAACGGAGAAAGAGGAAAGAGCGGCGCACGTGATGGCGATAGACGTGCAAGGCTGGAAAGAGTTGTGCAAACAGAGGAAGAATAAACCCGGGATCATGCCGCACAGAAAAGAAGCGACGCAAGAAGAGCTAATGGGAACGGGAAAGCTCGTCTCGCCGACCAAGAATAAAACACCGAAACAAAAACGCGCCGCCGGAAACGACGACGACGACGACGGCGGATTCACGATCCAGTCCATCATCGAAGACGACGACAGGCAGCAGCACCAGCAGCATTCAAAGAAACCGACGACGACTAAAAAAAAGCTCTCGGACCGGACCAACAGCGACGAAGAGCGAGCCGCCTCGTTGGAGCCGCCGGCCAAGAGAAGAAATAGTAAGAAAGCGACGCCGCCAAAGAGATCAAAGATGAGAACCATCGTCGAAGAATGAGACACAGAATATTAAGAAGAAGAAGAGAGGAGAGAAGAAGAGAGTAGAGTTGTAAAATCAGAGACCGAAAAGACATTTTCACGCACAACAACGCAAAAGTACATTGACTTCTTCTTTTCTCTCGTGAGTCAACACACATGATATTTTTCTCTGAATTGCTCACTTTTTTCTCCACTCCTGCTCCTCCTATACATCTACTCCTACTCCAGAACGACTACTCTTACTCCTCAGATCGAGTAAATGCGCGCCGCCGCCTTCGCTTTTTGTCCACAGAAGACGACGGAAACGACGCCTTTTCGCGTCTTTGAACAACGAAGAAGACATCATCAGCATCAACGAATCGGCCGCCACTTTATAACGGAATTTTACCGACGAAAACGACGGCCATCCTCCTCCTTTTCCGCTTTGTCTTCTTCCTCCGAGATGCCAAAAACCACCCCAGAGTCGTTAAAGCGATTACAAAACGGATCCGACGTCCGAGGGGTCGCGTTAGCGGGCGTGGAAAACGAACCGATCACCATCACGCCAGAATCGGTGTTTTGCTTAGGCTGTGCCTTTGTGGATTGGTTGAGAGAGACAGAAAAATGTACCAATAATCCAATGTGTACGGTTGGCATCGGCCGAGACCCGCGATTGTCCGGACCGTCGTTGAAAGATGCGTTCGCGCGTGGCGTACAATTTAAAGGCGGCGTTGCGATTGATTGCGAGTTATCGACGACGCCGGCGTGTTTCTTCGCCACGGTGAGCAACCGCGAGCTCGGGCCGGCGTACGAAGGGTGCGTGATGCTCACGGCGAGTCATTTACCGTTTAATAGGAACGGGATTAAGTTTTTTACCAAAGATGGAGGGCTGGATAAGAAAGATGTTGGGTTTATGTGCGAAAGAGCGGCTGAATATATCGCCGAAGCGGAGAAGGAGATGGCGAAAGGCGGAGAGGCGAAGATCGAATCGAGACCGTACATCGACAAATACAGTTCGATTTTGAGAGACAAAATTATCAAAGGGATTAACGATGGGACGAACGAACCGTTAAAAGGGTTTAAGATTGTCGTGGACGCTGGGAACGGAAGCGGTGGGTTTTTCGCGACGAAAGTTTTAGAACCGTTAGGGGCGGACTGTACCGGGTCTCAGTTTTTAGATCCGGACGGGATGTTTCCGAACCACGCGCCGAACCCGGAGGAGAAAGAGGCGATGGAATCCGCGACGAAAGCGGTTTTGGCGAGTAAAGCGGATTTAGGGATTGTTTTCGATACCGACGTCGATCGATCTGCGGTGATTGATTCGTTCGGGAAGGAAATCAACCGGAATAAGTTGATTGCGGTGTTATCGCACATCGCTTTGCAAAAAGAACCGGGAAGCACGATTGTGACGGATTCAGTCACCTCTTCCGGGTTGAAAACATTCATCGAAAGTAAAGGTGGGATACACTTGCGGTACATGCGAGGGTATAAAAACGTAATCAACAAAGGCATCGAGTTGAATTCGAAAGGTATCAACGCGCCTTTAATGATTGAAACTTCCGGCCACGGCGCGATGAAAGAAAACTACAACTTGGACGACGGCGCGTATTTAGCGGTGAAGATAATCATCGAGGCGGTGAAGAGGAAGAATGCAGGCGGTGGTGGTATTGGCGAGATTTTAGAGAGTTTGAAAGAACCGTTGGAGTCCTCGGAGGTTCGATTGAAAATAGCAAACCCAGAGTTTAAAAAAGTTGGTTCAGACGTCATCGAACAGTTTAAGCAAGCGATCGAAAGCGGGTATTTCGAACCGAATTTTGTCTGCGCGAAGGAAAACTTTGAAGGCATCCGAGCCGAAAGTGAAGCCAAAGGGTGGTTCCTCTTGCGTTCGTCGTTACACGACCCGGTGATGGTGTTGAACATTGAAAGCGACGAGGAAGGCGGCGTGAAAAAATACGCCGAGCAAATCGTGAAATGGTTCGAGGAGAAGAAGTTTGCAGACGTCGACGCGTCTGCCATTGCAACGATTTAAAGAAGTGCACCACGTTTGCATACACATTCTACACGTAGGTATAAGAATACGAGCGCCGCGCGCGAAAGAAGCATAAATGTTGTTGTATTCAACCATTTCAATTTTTTCTTAAAATCAAGACAAGGATTTTATAACAAACTATGAATAATACTTTCCCTAATACTACTGCTTTTAACCAATGGTATCATCGAAAATGTAAAACCGAATGATAATGTTTACCCGCCTCTACCGAACGCCGGTCTCTCCGAGCGGTAGCCTTCGCGGTCCCCGCCTCGGCCGCCGCCGCGGCCGCCGAAGCCGCCGCGGCCGCCGCCGCCGCGGCCGGCGTCGGCGCCCGGTCTTTCCCCAGCCGGTCTCGCGGACTTCTTCAACGTGTCCGGAACGACGTCCGGCCCTAAGTTCAGGTACTCTCTCAAGTACTCGATGCCTTCGTTGGTCAAGTAATAGTAATAGTACTGCCACGAGAAGATTTCCTTGACGTACTCTTTACTCTTGAACGATTGCATGAGCTTGATGACTTGCAAATTCGGCACCGGAATGTCCGGGTGTTGCGGCAAAGAGTAATCTTTCTTCGCGTAGACGACGCCCTCTGTTTAAACATCGCAGAAAGAGATTAAGAGAGAACGAGAGCAAAAGTCAGCACACATCATCAAAGAGAGAGAGAGAGTTATAATAAAAGGTTTATTGGAATTTTGATCCATTTTAGGGCCAAAGTTGATGAATGATGAGAGAGAGATATATGTTACCTTTAAAGAGGTACTTGTACACCTCGTTTCTGTTCGCTTTGGAAATTAACATATTTGTTCTTCTTCTTCTACGTTTTTGTTCAACAAGACTTCTTCTTCTTATTAAAGCGTGTGTAAAGTCTCTATGCCTTTTAGCGAACGAAGGCTGGCGTTGTGTTTTGTGGAGGAGATGATGTCTGAGAGGCGAGAAGGAGGGTTTTTGAGCTCTTCTGTGTTTTAGGGTTTGTATACAACCCTAAATGCTAAAGCAAAGAAAATTCAAAAAGTTTCATGAGAAAGCGCAGCACAAAAAGAAGAGAGAGAGAGACGAGATGATGGACGACGGAGCGTTCGAGGACGAGGAGGAGGAATTCGACGACGACGACGAGAGATACGTACCAACACTCCAACAGACGTTATCAAAACTTCGCTCGCGACGAGATGCCGCGCGAGAAAACAAGCACGGGTTGAGATCTTCCGCGCTCTTTTTCGCGGAAAATTGTTGCGTCATGAGCAGCGCGTTAGTCAAGTTCGTCGTGAAGAAGAAGAAGAAGAAAAAGATGAAGATGAAGAACGAAGATGAAGAAGAAACGCACGATTTTGCGACGACGACTTTGACGACGTTCGAACGGGAAAAGAAATCGGACGTGTACGCGTTCGCGTCCATTCTCCACGAGGACGGGCAACACGCGCGAGCGATGGAAATCATGAAGAAGAAGAAAGGAGAAAGAGGAGGAAACAAAGAAGAGGAAAACTATTTAGACGAGTTCGGAGAGATGAGCGTGTTAGCCAGTCGGTGCTTGTATAAATCGAGGAAATTCGAGGAGTGCTTGAAAATGTGCGAGTTGGACGGTTTGGTGGATTTCGGAGGGCAGTCGTCGAATCACGCGTTTACCGGGGACGTGGTCGGAGCGAACCACGTGGGGACGCCCTCGGTGTATAATAATAACAACAGCGTTCTTAACGGAGACGACGAGGATGGCAGAGATTTAGTGGCGATGAAACAGGACGACGGACTGGACCAGTTAAGAGCTATATCGGCACACGTTCGCGGGAAGGTGCACGACCAGTTGGACGCTCGAAACGCGAGCGCGAGATGGTTCCAAATCTCTCTCATCTTAGATCCGATGTTGTACGATAGTTACGAAGCGTTGACGAAATCGCACGCGCTGCCGATGAAGAAAGAGAAAGAGGTGGTGCAGAGTTTGCGATTCGAGGAAGGGGACGAGTGGATGCGAGCGATGTACGACGCGATTGCGGGACGGTTCGAAGAGGACGATTTTGGCGCGGCGTTGAGAGATTCGACGAATACTTTTTCTACGAGAGGAGGAGGAGGAAGAAGAGGAGATAGGCTCAGAAGCGCAGCGACGCCGCCAGTGAAAGGAAGTCCGGCAAAGACGCTTTCGCCGTCCAGGAGGAGCCCGAGGAAGAAGACGCAGATGCAATCGCAACAACACAATCAATCGACGCCGGTCTCGGGAGTCACGACGGGGACGACGACGTCCTTTTCCTCTCCAGAGCTCGAAATCTTGCGTGACGCGCCTTTTCTGCGTGCGAAACGCGCCGAATGGCTTTACAACAGAGGCGAAACGCGCAAGTGTTTCGAAGAGATGCAAAGAATAGCCGCTAAATCGTCCGCGCCGTCGAGATTCGACGTGGAATCGTTGCCGGCGTACCTCGCCTCGGCGGTGGATTTGAAGAAATCGAACGATTTGTACAAGATTGCGCACGATTTAACCGCTTTGTATCCCAAACACGCGATTTCTTGGTACGCGGTCGGATGTTATTACCTCGTCGCGAAGCGATTCGACGACGCGAGACGGTATTTCGGGAAATCGACAGTTGCAGACCAAGCGTTCGCGCCGGCGTGGATCGCGTTCGGCCACGCTTTCGCCATGCAAGACGAATCCGACCAAGCCGTCGCGGCGTATCGAACTGCCTCGAGATTGTTTCCAGGTATGCACGTTCCCGTTTTGTGCGCCGGGATGGAATACAGTCGCGGTTCGAACAACGCTTCCTTTGCGCGAAGCTTCTTCGAAAAAGCGGCGGAATTGAATCCGACGGACGCTTTGGTCCAAAACGAGTTGGGCGTTTCCGCGTACAAACGAAAAGAATATTTAGAAGCCGAGCAGTTTTTGAGAGACGCGCTGTGGCTAGCCACTGGAGGAGGATCTAGCACGAGCATTAGCACGAGTCCGTCGCCGCAACATGCCACGGTCAAATCGGAAGAACACGACGTCGTCGCGTTAGCCTCTCGATTGAGCTCGCAAAAGTTGGAGCGTTGGGAGCCGTGCGTCGTGAATCTGGCGCATTGTTTGCGAAAACTGAAACGATTCGAAGAATCCATCGCGTGTTACGAACAAGCCATCGCGTTGCGGCCGAATATCTCGTCCACGCACAGCGCGCTAGGTTTCGCGTACCAAATGAAAGCGAATTTTCTGGACGTGACGAGTTTAGAAAACGCGGTGGCGAGTTACCACAAAGCGCTGGGTTTAAACCCATTGTGCGAGTTCTCTCAAGAAATGTTAGAGTTGTGTTTGATCGATATCGCTGCGGTAAAATTACCTCGATACGTGCCGCACGATGAGTACGACGATAACCCGATCGATTTGAGAGATTTGAATAACAGGGAAGGAGGATTCGAAATGTACGATCAAGACGAGGACGACGAGGAGATGGAGGAATAAACAACAGTAGTAGCATTTCAAAGAAAAACGAGTAGTAGGTGTATTATTAGTATCTGAGTACCTCCAGGTACCTGGTACCTTGGTTAGTATTAATTGTCTTTCTCCCTTCCTATCTCTCACACACACACACGTTTATCATAATCAGTCCTCGCTCGTCACAAGTCACAAGAGAAGTCGTTTAAAATATTATAAGATGTTCTCAATCCACATTCTTTTCAACAACGGTGCCATGACTAAAGCGATGACGCTCATCAACTTGATCAAGATGTTCAAACTCGGCCCGCTGGTATCTTTGAACGGGTCACCAACCGTATCGCCAACTACTGCCGCTTTATGGCACTCCGAGCCTTTCCCGCCGTGCGCGCCCGCCTCGACGTACTTTTTGCAGTTGTCCCACGCGCCGCCGGCGTTGGCCATCATAATCGCCATCGTCGATCCAGAGACGATACTTCCCGTCAAAACGCCCGCCAACGCTTCCGGTCCCATAAAAATACCAACCATGATTGGCACAATCACCGCCATCACGCCCGGAGCGACCATTTCTTTCAAACTCGCTCTCGTCGCGATGTCGACGCACGCGGCGTAATCCGGTTTCACCAAACCTTCCAAGATGCCGTTGCGGAACTGTCTTCGAACTTCTTCGATGATCGACCCCGCGGATCGACCGACCGCTAACATGGTGAACCCAGAAAATACGAACGGCAAGACCCCGCCGATTAACAAACCTGGCATGACTTTCGCGTTGGCGATGATATCGACGGACAAATCCGTGCCTTTCACCGAAACGGCTTTTTGAAATGCCGTCAACAACGCCAAAGAGGTCAACACCGCGGACCCAATGGCAAATCCTTTACCAGTTGCCGCGGTGGTGTTTCCTAAACCATCTAAAGCGTCCGTTCGGTCTCTGATTTCAGGCGGCATCTCCGCCATTTCCGCGATGCCGCCGGCGTTATCCGCCACCGGTCCGTACGCGTCCGTGGCTAACGTGACGCCCAACGTGGACAACATCCCAACCGCGGCAATCGCGACGCCAAACACACCCGTCAAGGACATAGAAACAACAATCGCTATCACAATAATCACAATCGGCGGCGCCGTGGAAAACATACCGACGGCCAAACCTTGAATCAAAACCGTCGCGGGCCCCGTCTCCGCCGCCGCGGCGATACTTCTCGTCGGCCAAAACGCGTGCGACGTGGAATACTCCGTCGCAGCGCCAATCAAAACACCCGACAACAGCCCAGTGAAAACGGTAAAATAGACTTTCAAAGGCGTCGCGATCCCAATCGCCGGAATCACGAACCCGCAGAACATCAACACGCACAAACTCGCGGAAATCGTTCCGTTGCGCATCGCCGTCAATAACTGCTCTTGGCTCGCGCCTTCTTGCGTTCTCACGAACAACGTACCAATAATCGCGCAGAAAATGCCCCCACCGGCGATATAAAACGGCAACGCAACCCCTCGTTGGCCGTGAATTTCTAACCCTAACGTTGCCGCGGCGATGATCGACCCGACGTACGACTCGAACAGATCCGCGCCCATACCGGCGACGTCCCCGACGTTATCCCCGACGTTATCCGCAATCGTCGCCGGGTTTCTGGGATCGTCTTCCGGAATCCCCGCTTCCACTTTACCAACTAAATCCGCCCCAACGTCGGCGGCTTTCGTATAAATCCCCCCGCCGACTCTCGCGAACAGCGCGATTGAACTCGCGCCGAACCCAAACCCAGCCAAAGTCGTCAACGCCTCTTGCGCGCTATTCTGCGTGTATTCGAAGAAAATAAACGCCACAGCTAACCCCAAAATACCAAAAGAGACCACTAACATCCCCATAACCGTCCCGGTGTTAAACGCCACCCGCAACGCCGGATCCAATCCGTGCACCGCCGCCGCCGCCGTTCTCACGTTCCCTCGAACGGCGATGCTCATCCCCATCCACCCCGTCGCCGCGCTCAACCCAGCTCCAAAAACAAAGCACACCCCCGTTGCAAACGAAATCCCCACCGAGACGAACAAAAACGTCACCGCGCAAAACACCGACAGCCATTTATACTCCGTCGCGAGAAACGCTCTCGATCCTTCCTGAATAGCCGAAGCGATCTCTTGCATTCGCGCGTTCCCCGCCGGTTGCGCGAGCACAGACTTCGCCAACTGAATCGCATACACCAACGCGCAAATACCCGCGAGTGCGCTGAACGTGCACGCCCACGCCGCGACGTTTTCTTGCGGCATTAAATTAAAATTATTATTATTATTATTATTCGTAGTACTGCTCTCTTCTTCTTCTTTCGAACGCATGGAGACGATTTGCGCGACCGTCACGATGCCCCAAATCACAGACAAACCGGTCAGACCGCCTCGGCCGGAAAGTTGCGTCACTTCTTTGCTTATCGTTTCCAACGCGTTGCCTTTGCCGATCACGCCGGAGTTGGACGCCACCATCACCATTTTTTTTGTGTGTGTGTCTCTCTTCTTTATCTCTTCTGTTTCTTTGTCTTCTTTGATGAGTTATTTTCAGATAATACGAGTAAAGATTATGCCGATGTTCTTCTCAAAGAGGAGCCATTTTGGCCGCAAAATTATAACACAGGTGGCAGAAAAAGCACAGAAAATATCCTGAACTCTTCTTGCTTTTTTTTTCCTGTTTCATGCTTTTTCCTGCCTGTTTTTTTTGCTTTTTTTGGCTTCTCTTTCTTTCTTTCTCGCTTTTTCGCTTTCTGCAAAAAAACTTTGTTCTTCTCACAGTTGCTATTCGCTCTTGTTTGTTGTTGCGACACACAAAATCACATCACAGAAGAAGAAGAAGAACATCATGCCTCCTCCTCCTCCTCCTCCCACATTTAGGAGTGAAAAAGTGGTGACCACGATCAACGCGGGGACTCAGGCGACGCACACGAAGTTCGTGTCGCCTCAATCGACGCCTAAGGGGAGGAGGGAAAAGAAAAATGATGACGACGAGACGCCAGAGCCACCAGGTGTTGATGATGATGATATGAACGACGACGTGGAAATGATGACGATGAAAGAGACGAAAGAAACGGAGGAAAAGGAGGAAAAGAAGAGGAGAGAGGGAGAGGCAGTGACGTCGTCGTCGTCGAAATTTGGTCATCGGCATCATCATCCTCAGGAAAAAGCAGCAGAGAACAACGACGACGATTCCAACGAAAACGTTCAAATCCACGCGCGGTTGATGGAAATGTTAAAACACTACGTGAAAATAGGCCAAGCATCGGGCGTTCCGGGGAAAGACGTTCCGGTGGATTTAATCGCCAAAGCGTTCGTGAGTTTAGGGAAAGCGATTGGTAAC
>Ga0209308_10001384_pt1 | contig 22583 bp, 13 predicted proteins | sample COGITO_mtgs_1204_3_FD_184806 | JGI IMG/M metagenome (GOLD analysis project Ga0209308, IMG submission 184806) | Pelagic marine microbial communities from North Sea - COGITO_mtgs_120405 (SPAdes) (version 2) | ecosystem: Environmental > Aquatic > Marine > Epipelagic ...
TTTCCTCGCGAAAAGAGGAGGAGGAAAAGGTGGCTTTGATGTCTCAGGTCGTTGCGTTCGAAGTGCGCGTGTTTTTCGAAGGAGAACGATGAACAATGATGCGTACCATAAAGAACTCCTCGTCTCGCAGTTCCCCATGTCCTCCGCGCAATCGAAAACGAGGAACCGATTGCTCGCGTTCTCCTCCGCGTTCGCATCGATATACATCGGGTATTACTCGTTTCCAATCGTCTCGGACGGGATGATAAACTCCGCGGTGTACATGGTGGAACACGAGAGCAATTTCATGCGCAAACGAGGCTTGTGGAGAAGCGAGTGGGTGTTGAGTACGTTTCCTGATAGTACGTACAATACGGCAAAGAAGTGCGTGGAGAAAGGCATGTTAGAGGTGGTTTTGAATTTGTGCGAATTGAAAGAGAAGGAGACGGACGAGGACGTCAAATTGGGGGCGAAGAGAGTGCTGGTGATGCTGGCGCAATCAGAGAGCGGACGGAAACGGGTGGACGGCGACGGGAAGTTAAGGAAACGCGTGAAGCGAGCGGCGCCGGAGGCGCTTCTCGCGCCAGAGCCGTCGCGGTGAAAGAAGAAGAGCAGTGGGGAGATGTTCGTTTTGTATAGTATTTGCGCAAACGTGTTGTAATATATTTTATTTATATGCTAGTAGCTGCGGCGTATTTATTAGCGTCATCTGGCCTCAGTAGTTTTCTTGCGCTCGTTTTTCGCGTTCAGGTCTGCTATTCTTTCATCGTACGTCTTCTCCGTCGAGCGTTTCTTTAAGCTCACCGGCTCGCCTTTCGGTTCACCAGCTGCTGTGCCGTAGTTGGTCGATGAGAGTAAGCCTCTGGTTAATTCGCGGCTTCGCTTAACGTTATGAGAAGGAGTATCGGCATCTTCCTTCACCGGCGAGTGCGCCCTTCCTCCGATTTCCTCCCACAAGCTCGCTTTCAATCGATGCATCCTCGCCGCCGCCAACGCGTGCATTTCCAAGCCTTGCCGAGCCTCCTCTGATACTCTTCTCTTGCCAGGATTTATGACAGAGTCGTCGTACTCGCACCCGACTAAAACGAGCGAATGTTCTGGCGCCATCGCGTATAACGGTTTTCGCGGCGTTTTCGTTAAATCGAGAAGCTCGTCGATAATGTCCGGCGCATCCGCTCGCAAACCAACTTGGAAAAGCACCGCCGCGATGCAACGCACCATGTGCCACAAAAACGAACTTCCTTCGATGATCAAGACCCAATCCGTCTCGCGCAAAAGCGCACCGGTAGTCCGTTCCGTATTCTTCTTTTCTATGCGACACTCTTTTATGTGCCTCGTGTAATCGCGACAATCCTTCACGTTCATCTTGCAAAAATTTCTAAAATCGTGCGTTCCGACCAACTTCTCGCACGCCTCTCGCATCCTCTCCACGTCGAGAATCTCCTTCGGCTCACATTTTCCAGCCTCTTCTCCTCCTCGCGGCGGCGGTACGAGATTTTGTCGCACGACTCTCGTGAAATGATACTCGTACCGCCTACTCGTACAATTAAACCTCGAACTGAATCCATCAGGCACCGCGTACCAACACAACGCTCTCACGTCGTCCGGCAACGCTCGATTCAGATTACCGACGTAATCAATCTCCTCTCCGTTTTCACCGTCTTCGTCGTCTTCTTCGTCTTCTCCGCCGCCGCCGCCGCCAACCCCTTTACACCTCACGTTCAAACTCACCACGTTCCCAATCGAACTCACCCCTCGGTCGGTCCGCCCACACCGACTGTAATCCACGGACGGTTCCCCGAAAATCTCCTTCGATGGGTCCACCAGTCTGCATTTTTTCAAAGCCTCGAACAAAGCGCCTTCGATCGTTCGAATGTGACTGTTGTTCTTCGCATTCGTAGTGTTCTCGGAGGAGGCTTGCACGCAGCCTTGACTGGAAAACCCGAAATGGTTTGCACCGCAATACGCGAGTTCGAGCGCAATCTTGCGCGTTTTATATTTCGAGAAATCGAACGTCCTCTTTATCTTTATCTTTTTGGTCCTCTTCAACGTCAAACTTTCCTCCTCCTCCTCCTCCTCCTGCGTCGTCATCTCCGCGTCGGAGTTATTCTGGTGCATTTCACCTTAAAAACTCCCCTAAGACTCCCCCAGAAAGAGACCTCAGAGAGAGAGATGATGCTCGCATCAAAACCTTTAAAAAAAGAAAAGATGCCCTGGGACGACGTGTTGGACTTTGACGTCGACGGAATGGTAGCGTTAGCGGATCATCTTTTTTACCCCACAATCGATGATGACGACGAGTACGTTTCGAACGAAGACACGAAGGCGATTCCGAAATTTTTGAATAATTTCTCCCCGATGTGGTCCCGAAATCATCCAATCGATGCGCTCGCGAAACGAGTGTTAAGGTGCGAAATACGCGCGGATGCGAACGTCTCGGACCAGGAGAATGTCGTTTTGATGATGCATTTGTGCAAGATTTTACAAGTCGCGTTAGAAAGGGCTTTGGTGACTGCTGAAAAGAGAAACGATGAAGATTATGAGTATTCGAGGAAAGAGCGAGAGAACGAACTGTTGAAAGAAAAGGTCGAGGAGCAAAAGCGCGAGTTTTTAATCCTGTCCAAAGAGATGCGAGAGGTGGAGATGGAGTTCGTGAAACGCATCGAGATGCTGGAAAAAGGTGATGCGAGGAAAAGAGATGGACATTTATTACCACTTTTGTTGGATGATGATGATGATGATGCGAAGATGAAGAAGATGTTTCGACTCGCTCGCGCGAACGAGGAGGACGAAGATACCGGTGGCGGCGACGACGACGACCAGATGATCGAAGGGGAACATTTTTTTAGCACGCCGAGGAAGGAGAAGAGGGCGATCGTGAACGCGAAGAAGCGCGAGGCGGACTTGTACGAAAAAGAACAACACGAAGAAGCGTTGCGAAGAGCACAGCATCGCGCGTTGGCGTTGGAGACGCAGTCGGACGCGCTTTCGGATAATTTGGAAGAAAGCAGGAGAGAAATTCGAAAGTTGCAAAAGATGTTGGCGAAGGAAAGAGAAAGAAACGAAGAGATGGAAAGTCGACAGATGGTATTAAACGAGCGTTTAATGATGCAACCACCAACGTCCTCGTTCACGTCTCTCGTCGGAACATCGGTGTCGCCATCCTCGCCGGCAAAGAAAGGGAGCGCGTATCGATTAGGGAGCGGTAAAAGTAGAATGCCGCCGCCGCAAACGGTTGAGAAAACGAAACGCATTCTCGGATACGAAGATGACCAGAACGAAAACGCCATGGCGCTAACGAGAGAAGAAACATTAAACAGATGGGACGCTCGCGCGCAGTTTAAAATCGCCATGGACCAGTTGAGAAGAGACTTGTCGGTGAAGAGCGCGCAGTACGACGCCTGTTCCGCGAAGTGCGAGGCGCAATCGAGAGTGCTTTCGAAAACCGTGAAAGAGCGCGACGAACTAAAGGACGAAACGAAACGGCTTCAACGTACCGTTGAAAAGTCTAAGCGCATAGGAGAAGAAACCGTAGAACACATTCGACGCGATGCGGAGGAAAAAGAAGAACGAGATAAACGATTGATGCGCGAAGCGGTGTCTTCTTTGCGACAGAAAGTGCGCCAACTCGAACGCGAACGAGACGACAGTCGCGAGGAACTCTCAGAAACCACGCAATCGTTGGAGAAAATGAAACAAAAAGCGAGTAAAGCCATGGAAAAGAACACGAGATTGCAGAAGGAAACGACCGATTTGAGATTCCAAATCGAAAAGCTTCAAGACCAATTGCAGCGAACGGTGGATTTGTACGAACACGAAACGTTGAAAGTCGAACTCGACCGCGCGACCGAACGAACAAAAAAGCTACAACTCGCTCTCGACAAAGAAACGAAATCGAGTGCCGAGGAAATCGAGCGTTTAGAACTCGATATCGAAAAATTCGAAAAGCAAGCCGCGCTCGCGCAAAAAGAAAAGTTAGACCTCTCCTCTCACCTCGTCGTCCGAGAAAAAGAACTCGAATCGAGCCGCGTGGAAACCAAACGAATTCAAGAGGAACTCGAAACCGTCCAATCATCCGTGCACAGCAAAGAAGAAGCGTTTCATAACGCGGAAAAGCAACAACAACTCGAAACGCTCGAAATTGCCGAAACGCTTCTAAAATACGAGCGGGAAAACCAAAAGCTCAAAGCCGAGCTCGCAGCGCTCGACCCGAAATTCTTCGAGGAAGTCTTCGAGTGCAAAGAGAGGTGTAAAAAGCGAGGATTGGTAATTCAAAAGTACGAGATGAAGCTGAGGAGTTATTGCGAAACGCTCGGATTCGCGTTCAAACGCGAGCCGTGGGATTGATGATGATAAAAAATGTTATTTATTAATAAGAGGTTTTTAACTGTTTTCAGACTGCACTTCTTTCTAGGGAAAATAACAAAGTGTATTAGATATGGGCGCGACATCTTCTACAAAGAGGCAGTGCTCTCTGTTCTCCTCTCCGGGAAGACGGGAGAAGGAGAAAGATCCTTTCGACGATGCCGTGGAAAATCTCCCGAGCAACGACAGCTTTGATAAATGCATCGGCGCCAAAGATATCAGTTCGTCTCTCACGGAAACCATCAAGAATGGAATGAGAGACAAGAACAACGACGGCTTTAGCAGCGCGAACACGACGAGCGGTTTCGGCGGCGAAAAGAAAAGCACGAAGAAGAAAGCGTGGCTCAATCCACACAAGCAAAACACGCCGGAATTCATCGAGTACGAGCTGAAGCACATGCCGGTCGGGAAAATGTACCCAGACTTGGTGGATAAAGCGACTGAGATTGTGAAAAAGTGGAAAGTGGATTTCCCGTTGTCCGTGTGGACGCGAACGGTGAAAGGCGATCGAGTCGCGAAAGAGTTTAACGAGTCAGCGCCGGTAATTGCAAGAATGCTCAAGTTTGTCGACAAAGAGTTCGAAAAGCCAGAGAACGAAGGCAGACGGATTACCATCGTTGATTTGTGCAGCGGGTTCGGTTACCTGGGCATGTTCTTGAGCGAGTTGTTGGACCCGGAGAAGGTGAGGAACATTTATTTAATCGATAAAGAGTGGCCGCAGTTTGGGGCGAAACCCAAAGAAAACCGCATGTCGAACGCACACATCGTTGGTATAGGTTCAGAAGACGACGACGACGAGAATGGCGAAGACGAAGGAGAAGGAGGAGGAGGCATTGGAAGCTGGACCCCAAAGTACCCGATACCGCTTCTGATTCGGAAAGTCGATTTGAAAGCCTACGATAGCATACAATCGATGTCGATTCACGTGTTTGGAGAAACGCGGCAATTGAAATCTCCAATTGTCATCTTAGGCATTCACTTGTGTGGCACGTTAAGTTTTAAAGCCTGCGAGTTATTCAACGCGAACGCGAACGCTATAAAACTGATATTGAAACCGTGTTGTCTTCCGAATTGGGCCATCGTCCACCAATATAGCGATTATCTAGATCCACCGACGGACTATTTCGGACCGTTTGGAAGCCAAAGATTTTACGTAAAAACCAGAGACGTTTGCGCGAAAGGCAAATGGAAGAAAAACACGTGGATTGGCCCGCCGAGACAAACGTTAGAGCCGAAATTCAACTTATGGGCGGAGACGTTGTGCCGCTCGGTCGAAGACGTCGGCGTGAACAAGAAACTCGAACGCATCGAGGTGCAAGAAACCGGCGGCTTTCAAAACGCGTACATATTCGCAGACCGAGAAAAAATCCACAACAAAGACGACGACGACGCTACGATTATTACGACAGATTGGAACAGAAATCGAAGACAATTCCCGACGTGGAACGGCGGCGAAGCCGGAGCGTGGCATCCGGACGGTCGAGGGCGAGGGACCCACTTCAAGAGGAAGAACATCACATAATAATAGTAATAATATAATAATAATAATAGTAATAGAGTAGCATCTCGCGGAGCGATTTTAGCGACGATTGAATAATTTGTAATACTATCTCAATAGTCCGGACAAGTTCAACGCTCTCTCTCTCATCAAACAACAACACACACAAACAACAAAAACAACGAGTATGTCTCCTCCTCCAGTCGGTAATTATACTCTCCTCAAAACCATCCCGGACGACCACACTCTCTCCGTGCTCGTCGAGAGCTCGCCACTCGTTGTCGTGCACTTCGGCGCGGAATGGTGCGCGCCGTGTAAAGCGATGAACGACGCGATGGAAGCGTTGGCAGGCGAAGTTGAAAATTCCAACGCGTTCGCGTATTGCGACGCGGAAGTGCTGGAAGAGTCCGCGGAAAAGTACGAGGTGACCTCCGTGCCGACGTTTGTGATCGTGAAAAGTGGTGAGGTGGTGAAAACGATCGAAGGCGCGGATGTCGGGCAGTTAACGCGAGCGGTGAAGATGCACTGTTTTTCCAACGCGAAAAGCGTTGAAGATGAAGGAAAATTTAAGGCAACGAATAAGACGACGGTGATGAAAGCGAGCAAGGAAAAAGAGACGACGAATAGTAATAACAACAACAACAACGGAAGGAAAGAGACGGAAGAGGAGTTACAGAAACGATTGGTGCACTTGACGACGGTACAACCGGTGGTTTTGTTCATGAAAGGGAACCGCGAGTCGCCGCAGTGCGGATTCTCGAGAAAATCGAGCGAGGCGTTGACGAACTGCGGGATCGCGTACGGGACGTTCGATATTTTGTCCGACGAGAACGTTCGGCAAGGTTTGAAAGTATTTTCGGATTGGCCGACGTATCCGCAGTTGTATTTGAACGGTGAGTTAGCCGGAGGGAACGATATTATTTTAGAAATGGCGGCGGACGGTACGCTCAAAACGGAATGCGAACGAGCGATTGATGCGTGGACGAAAGCAAAGACGGAAAGGACGAATAAAAGGATCGAATCGATATTGGCGGAATCTAAAAACATATTACTGTTCATGAAAGGGTCGCCGGATGAACCCAAGTGCGGCTTTAGCTCGAAAGTTGTTTCAGCGTTGCGAGAAACCGGCGTAGAGTACGATACGTTTGACATTTTAAAAGACGAGGAGATTAGACAAGGGATGAAAGCGTACAGCGATTGGCCGACGTTCCCGCAGCTGTATTATAAGAAAGAGTTATTGGGTGGGTGCGACATCGTGTTAGAAATGGCTGCCGACGGGTCTTTGAAAGAGGAGATTACCAAGTAGTAGTAAAACAGTATTCTTTTATAATTAAAGTCGTCTAGTTCCTTCTATTTTTGTGCGTCTAACATTTCTCTCAATCCGTCCTCGTTCACGTGGTCCATCATCTCCAGCTTTAACTCGCCGCCGCCTTTTCCGCTCCCATTTTGAAACCTCTGATATTTCGCCCCGTCCCTCTCGTCGTCAAAATCGCACAGCGCGAACAACATCGCGTCTTCGTATTTCACCCTCGCGCCGACGTCGCAAATGTGGTCCCCGTTGTACAACCTTTCGCACACGGATTGCACCGCGAATCGTTTCACGTTCTCGACGTACAAAAGATCGTTCCCGCACGCGCTCGCATTTACCATCACAGACTCGACGATCCCAACCGTCGCGCAATCCGTCGAGATGATTGCCACCGCGAGTAAATACTCTTCATCATCGTTTCTCTTTCGACCGAACGCGCAGCATATCGCGGACGAGTGCGCTTTTACGACTAAAGTCTCCGCTTTCGTTCGTGACAGCTTCTCCTCTGCTTCTAAAACTTCCTCGTGAAACTCTCTAACGAATTCGATGATTTTCTCCTCGTTTTTTTGCCAAATCTGTTCGTCTTCGCTCGACATCGGTTCTCGAGTCGCGTACGGTCTTTTGACGATGGAAAACACGTCGTCGTAGGCGAACGCGAAAACCGTCATCACGTGACTCGTTCCTCCCCGTCGGGGTCTTTTTCTCGTCTTTGGAATTCCAATTTTTTTATTCGAATATTTGATCTTATTGTTCTCGCGAATAGATGATACCAGGGATGATGAAGATGAAAAACGCCTCGTCGTCGTCGTCGTCGTCGTCATTTTCAACAATAAAACGCGGTGGTTTCTGTGCGTAAGCGTGTGTTTTTGTATGTGTGTGTGCGGTAAAGTAAATGTATCACATTCTCTTTCGTAATTTCTTGTGAGGGCAAATTCGACGCTCCAAAAACCTCAAAAACCTCTTCATTTTTATCGCGCTGGACCTTTTTAAAATACGAGTCACATTTATTCCATCATCGAGTGTTTCTAACATTTCACAAAGAAGAGAGAGCGTTTAAGACCACAACGCGCAAAAAGACGAAGATCTCCTCGAAGAGACGAAGAAGACTTCCTTTATCATGTTGTTCTCGTCGAAAACCAACGACAGCAGCAAAGCCCTTTTGTCTTTCTTCTCGTCCTCTTCTTTTAAGTCTTCTTCTCTGCGTTGGTCTGTGCCGAGAAAAAACACCAGAGAAAAAAAAAACACCAACACCCTAAACTGCTCCAGAAGAGGCCAAAAAGGAATAAAAAAAAGCGACGACTTTTTCTCCAGAAGCACGAAGAGGAGGAGACGAAGAATAATAATGAGCGAGAAGAAGAAGAAGGAAGAAGACGGAGAGGAACACACAATCACGTCCTCGGAACTCGAGCGAGTGATCACGGACCGCGACTACGCGTTCTTGAAAACGCGATGTGGTGGCCCACACGCGTTAGCGGAATCGTTGGAATCCAATCCAAAATCCGGACTCACGCGAGTGCAACGGTCCTCGTCGTCTGAAGGTGGAAAAAGACAGGAAAGAGAAGTAAAGTTCGGGAAGAACGAGTTCGAATACCCACCGCCGAAAACGTTTTTACAGTTATGCGTGATTGCTCTGGAAGATTTTACGGTGAGGATCTTAATCGCCGCCGCGGTGGTGTCCTTAGCCATCGGGGCAGGAATGAAAGAACACAGGGACGAGTACGGGTACTTGGAAGGCATCGCGATTGTGATTGTCGTCATGGTGGTGGTGTTTTTACAAGCGTACATCGATTACGCCAAGGAGAAGAAATTTCGACAGTTGAATTCAGTGAAGGATAATTATAACGTCAAGACGGTTATCGATGGAGAGGTGGAGCAGATCCCAGCCGGGGAGGTGTTGGTGGGCGACGTGTTGGAGTTGACCGCGGGGGATAAAATTCCGGCGGATTGCGTGTATTTGGAAGGGAGCAAGTTGAAAACGAACGAGGCGGCGATGACGGGAGAACCGATCGATATTGGGAAGAATTTGGAGAAAGATCCGTTTTTGTTGTCCGGGACGAGCGTCTCGGAAGGGAGCGGGAGGTGCGTCGTCGTCGCGGTCGGAGGGCATTCGCAGTGGGGGGCCATTTTGAAGACGTTGATCGTGGAGCCGCAATCGACGCCGTTGCAGGAACGACTGGACGCGTTAGTCGTGCGAGTCGGAAACTTCGGGATAGGAGCGGCTATTTTGACGTTTTTGGCGTCGTTTATACGGTGGATCGCGGAGAGCGTGGAATCCGGCAGTTGGGACGGTTTGAAGGTTTTAAATTTTTTAATTAATTCGGTGACTATCGTCGTCGTGGCTATTCCAGAAGGTTTACCGTTGGCGATTACCCTCGGGTTGGCGTTTGCGATGAAGCAGATGATGAAAGACCAAAACTTGGTGAGACGATTAGAGGCGTGCGAAACGATGGGTTCGGCGACGCAATTAAACGCGGACAAGACGGGCACACTCACGCAAAATCGAATGACAGTTACCGAGGCGTGGTTGGGGAGAACCTTTTTCGAAAGCATGGTGGACGAGGAAAAATTGAGCACGATTTCAAAATCGTTCCAGGAACTTTTGAGCGAATCGTGCGCGATTAATTCGGACGCGAACTTGTCGCATAAAGAAGGCGGAATGGAACACATCGGCTCAAAAACCGAGTGCGCGTTGTTACAAATGGTGGAAGATTTCGGAGGTAAAAATGATAACGGCGGGTTTCGATACCATCAATTGCGCGAATCTAAACCGGTCAAACAAAGATACCACTTTACGTCCGCGCGAAAGCGAATGTCTACAGCCATCGCGGGTACGACTTCGGGCACGACAAGAATGCACGTCAAAGGCGCTTCGGAAGTTTTAGTCGAGTTGTGCTCGAAAGTCGCCAAACTAGATGGGTCTGTCGATTCATTTTCTAAAGAAGACATAAAGGATGCGAACGATGCCATTCAACGCATGGCCGAGCGTGGCTTACGCACGTTAGCCATCGCGTACGTCGATTTGAACGTGGACCCAAGCAAGTTGGATCCCGAAAAGCCGCGGGAGGAAAATTTGACGCTGCTTGGTATCGTCGGTATTAAAGATCCGATTCGAGTGGAAACGGCCGAAGCCGTTCGGCTTTTGCGAGGCGCGGGTGTGACAGTTCGCATGGTCACCGGCGATAACGCGGTCACGGCGCGAGCCATTGCGATTGAGGCTGGCATATTTGATCCGAACGAAGAAGAAAAAGGTGCGACGATTTTAGAAGGCCCGGTCTTTAGAAAAATGTCTCGAGCGGAGCAAGAATCGGTGGCTATGAAAATACGCGTCTTGGCGCGCTCGTCGCCGACGGACAAGTTGGTCTTGTGCAACTTGCAGAGAGAACTCGGTGAGGTTGTTTCGGTAACCGGCGACGGCACGAACGACGCGCCGGCTTTGAAAGACGCCGACGTCGGTTTCGCCTTGGGCATCGCCGGCACGGAAATCGCGAAAGAGGCGTGTGATATCGTCATCATGGACGATAACATCAAATCTATGGCCAAAGCTGTTTTATGGGGACGCAACGTCTATCAGTCCATCCGTAAATTTTTGCAATTTCAGTTGGTCGTGAACGTCGTCGCGGTGAGTTTGAATCTCATCGCCGCGTGCGCCGGGATCGAAGAGTTACCCCTCGGCGCCGTTCCTTTACTTTGGGTGAACATGATCATGGACTCTATGGGCGCTTTAGCGTTAGCCACGGAACCTCCTTCAGATCGCTTGATGGACCGACAACCGTTCGGTCGAACGGCTCCGTTGGTGAATAAACAGATGTGGCGAAACATTATCGGGGTGAGCACGTACCAACTCATCGTGTGCATCACGTTGATGTTCGCCGGGACTTCCATCATGGGCATCGAATGCCCTATTATCGACGGCCACGAAGATTGCCACCACCGAACGCTCGAGTTGAACGGGTTCATCTTCAACGCCTTTGTATTTATGCAAGTGTTCTCGGAAGTCAACTCGAGACGAATCAGCGATTTCAACGTGTTCGAAGACATTCACAAATCCGGTTTGTTCTGTACCATTATTCTTTTAACCGTCGGCGTTCAGGTGCTGTTCATCGAAGTCGTCGGCTCCACCGTCGTAGGACCAGCCATCGGTTTCGTCAACTTGACCACGAAAGAGTGGATCACATCGATTGTTTTAGGTGTCATCATCTTACCAGTCGGCGCGCTCACGCGGTGCGTACCGCTTTCGCTCTTCCCGGGCGTCACGGACGAAGAAGCCATGGCGCAAGCCGCCGAAGAAACGCACAAAGCGCTGTTGGCGGCAAAAGCGCTCGCGGATTCAGAAAAAGCGACGAAAGCTTTAGCGGACGTGCAACCATCTGCCTCACCCTCTGGAGCAGAGTCTCCGGGTCACCACCATCGGAGAGTCTCCGTCGACTCCGTCTCCTCCTCCATCTCCCACGCGTTCGAAGCCGCCTCGGAAGCCGTCATCGCCTCCCGTCGCGCCTCTCACAACGAAGACAGAAGCCGCCTCTCTTTATCCCGCGAATCCTCCCTCTCTCGAGACGGCAGCCCGTCCTCCCTCCGAAACCGCCATCCTTCCTTCCGAAGAGCCGCGACCATGGTCATCAGCGCCAATCGCTTCCGCCTCCCGACGATGGACACCATTCGAGACGACATAGACGACGACGAAGAGAACGCCATAAAAAAAATGAAGAAATAATAATATACCATGCGCACGCGTGCATACAAAACGAGCGAGAGAGAGAGAGAGAGAGAGAGAGAGAGAGAGAGAGAGAGAGAGAGAGAGAGAGAGAGAGAGAGAGAGAGAGAGAGAGAGAGAGAGAGAGTGTGTGTGTGTGTGTGTGTGTGTGTGTGTGTTTGATCATGCGGTAAATACTAGAGAAATATACAGAAACACGCAATACCGAACGAGAGTACTAAAAATCAGAGAAAATCTCTTCCTTGAAACAAAAGTAAAAATAAACTGAAAATCCCCAGAAACAAACACATAATATCATTAGAAAAAGAAGACGAAGAAGAAGAGCTCTCTTTCTTTCTCTTTAGCGAAACGTTCCCGCGCGCACCACCACCACCCGCGAGTCGCATCATTAAACCGCAGAGAAAGAGAAGACTTCTCTTCTTCTGCGCGCGTGGTACGAAAGGGAGAGTTTCGGAAAAGAATTTAGCGGACACACATTTCCAATTGATTCCTTTTCGTCCCCCGTCGGGCTTTCTCTGAATTAGAAAGAGAAAAGAAGCGTTAGAAAGTGGTGAGAGCGCGAGAAAGGAAACGACGAGGAAAATGACGAGAAGCGTTTTGTCGCTGTCGTGGAAATCATCGGGATCGCTTCGTGTCTTCTTCTTCTTCTTCGCGCTCTCGTCGTTTCTGCTTCTGAATTTGACGATGATGACGACGACTTTGATGGCAACCGCGACGACGATTCAGACGACGACGGTCGCGTTTTCGTCGCAGCGATTGAGCGGGTCAAACGACGACGACGAAAACTCGAAAAAGAAGAGCGAGGAAAGTTCGTTCACGTCCTCCTCCTCCTCTTCGTCGTCTCAAAGAATCCGCGAGGCGACGTTCTTGGCAACTTTCGAGAACTTCCAGAGCGATTTTCAGCGGTTGAAAGCGAAAGCGATAAAGGCGCGCGAAAACACCGAGGAGGAATACTTTTACGAGGAAAAGGAAGGGGAGGAGGAGGAAACCACCTTCGGGAAGAAAATGTCGTCGTCGTCTGCGTCGTGCGAGTTTTGCGGTCCGCACTCGCTGGGTTCGTTTGGAGGATGCGAGTGGACGCTCGAGTTGAACGGGATGCGAGCGAGCGAGTGGGATGCGCCGGTGGAGGTGGACGTGAGGTGCGAAGGGGCGGCAGGTAAGGAGGATTTTTCGCCGTCCGCGTATCAATATTTGACGAGGGTTAAGAAAGTTTCGAAGAAATCGGCGCAAAGCTTGAAGCCGAGAACGCACAGAGTGCATGGGGAAGTAGCTTTCGAGGAACTAAACGCGTCGCCGTACGATTTCGAACAATCGCCGAAGAAGTATTTTAGCGTCGGGGGTAAATTGGAGATTCAAGTTGATATTAAAGCGTGGAAAGATGTGAAGGATGCGCCGGATGCGGTTCCCGTGAGAGCAGTCATACACGACGCGCCAAGGAAGGCGTGGTCTTTACGAGCCGTAAGAAGATTCATGAAACCAGAAGATTGGAAACGGGACGAGAGTAACGGGGCGCATTCCAACGCGGGAGAGAAATCCGCGGTGGCGTGGATTCTGCCGACGGATTCACAGGAGATGGCCTCGTATTTGTTTAGCGAGGCATTAGGTGCTAAAGACGCGCAACAAGGTAACAGTAAAAGTGGTGCATCGAAATTGAGGAAAACGGCGCCTTCGTTTTCGTTTCAGAAGCTCGGCCCGTTGGGAACCATTTCGGAACGGAAAACGCGACGCTCAAGAAACGCGAGGCTTCGCGAAAATCGTGCCAAGTTAGATGGGAACACAGGTAAGAACGCGGACGACGATGACCTTTGGTTAGACGAGGACCTTGAAGATATGACGCCGGGAAAAAAGAACACGTTTTTCGAGGACTTGGATATTGAAGATTTGTATCAATCCTCGTCCTACACCTCTAAAAAAGCAAAAGCAAACAATCATCACATGACGAGTGTCGTTGCCACGAATCTCGATGAGCCACGCGGGAATGAAACTGCCATAGTGCACCACAAAATATCCATCGACGTGGATGAAGAGTTGCCAGAGTGCACGGATGCGCCAGTGACGGGTGATTTAGGTCCTCTGTTGGTGTCTTTCGCGCCAGATAGTTTACGCGCTGCGCATCGAGTCACCGTGCACGGCTGTCGCGCCGATCAAGGTGGCATTGCACTCGTGGCGTACTCGTCGACAGCGGATCGAACCCACGATTTATGGTTACGAGTAGTTCTTTTGCATCAAGAAGATTCTGAATTAGACGTAGTCGTAGCCGGTGAAGCCACGGTTCCGCCGTTAGAAGAGTCGTGGTCGGCGCCGATGATTATGCGAATTTTACCCTGGGAAACGAGCAAAGATTCCGGGTTCGTCAAAGTGTCCAAGAAAAGCGCGTTTGGGAGTGGCTCAAAAGTCACTCGAAAACTAAAGTTGACGATTCAAGCGAGACAATTGAGGCCAAGGCGAGTCGCTTTGCGCTTACCTTTGGATCAATACGGCGACGCGGACACTAGGAAGGCGGCCAAAGCAGCCGCGGAGAGATTCGGGACGACATCGAATTCGTTGATTGAGATTCCTCAGGCGGAAAGACCGTGCGCAATCGCGTGGGTGGAAGTGAATCCGTGGGACAACGCCGCAAAACTACTAGGCGCGGCTGCTGGTTTAGCCTCTTCGAGCTCGGGGAAAGTAGTGCGACCGACGGATATAGCGTTAGCGGTGGACGGCGTGTTGTTACCTCACGATTGGCATCCAGACGCGACGATGCTATACGCTGCGGCTTTACTTGGTGTTTCAGCCTCGTTGAGCAGTAGCCCTGAGGAGAGAAGAAATCTCAACGCTACTGCGGCCTGGCGTTGGGGACTTGGCGATGGTGACGCGTGCACTGTGCTTCCAAATGTGAAGCGCAACGCGGAAGATCCCGCCGAAGATGCCAAGTGCGAGAAAATATACGCAAAGCTCAGAGATCTCGCCAGTAGCAGCGACTCCTCCAAAGAACGCGAAAAGCTAGAAAACTCAAGAGAGCGTTTACGGTGCGACGTTAGTCAAGTGCGAGCTTATTTAACCAAAGCTACTGAAAACGGATCGAAGTTGACCATTGGAGGTCTCTCGAATTTACCGAGCACGGACGATTTAGTCCTGGCGTTGGTCGATGCTCGAGAAAATGGCGGCTTAGAAGCCGCCTATAACTTCCATAAAGACCAAAATGGTAGAAAAGACTCGACGACCAATAAGAACAATCGTCAATCGAGTTCGCAAGGGTATCACAGAAACCCGTTCTTCGCCAACGGCGGTGGTTTTGCGCAGACGCTCGACGAGCAAGCCGAAACGGCGTTCATTTTGAACCAGTTTGTCAACGCAAACTTCTTACCGTCCTCGTCAGAAACCGCGGCTGAACTCGCGTTGATTGTTGGTACGACGGCGTACGTGTTGCTCGTTTTATATCTCTGCGCCGGGGCCTTTCGTGTGTACAACAAAGTCTCCTCTAACCGAGCCGGTCCAACCGTCGCGCATAAAAAGAACGGACCCGGATCCGGGCATCATCACCATCACGGCGTATCTCCTCAATTGAGAGTATGTCTGCGCACCATGGCAATGTCGCCATTTACCGCTGGATGGATGATGGCGAAAGAACCGGCAAAGTTTGTATTCGATTTACTCAAATCGACGATTTCGTTCGCGCTCGGAACACTTTTATTATTCGCCGAGGAAATCGTGCGTTCGATTAAAGTGTTCGTGAGGGACAGTAAAGCGTACGCGAAAGTGTTCGGCGGTAGCACCAATAAAAACAACAAAAATGGCAACAGTACTGCAAGTAATAAGAAGAAACATTCTGAAAAGAATAACAACAACAGCAACAATGGTGCCGAGACGCAACACGCCGGGAATAACGGCGAGTCTTCGAAAAAAGCCAACGGGAAGAAGAAAACGAATAATAATAATAATAATAACAATAACAACGGCAAATCGTCCTCCGTGCTTCTTCGCGACGAGTCGAGCAACAACAATTCACCGACAGCCTCCTCGGCAGACCCGGACACGCCGCGCGTCAAAAGCGAATGGGAAGCGGAAGAGGAAGAGCGTCGCCAGCGCGAAGAAGAAGAGGAAATGCGTCGACACGCGGCGTTGAGAATGTCCGAAAAACGTTTACTCGACGCGGCGATTGAAAGAGAACGCGAACAGGCGCGTTTAGAGCGCGAAGAGAAGGAAGAAAAAGCACGGTTGGCAAAAGAAGCGAAAAGAGCGGAGAAGGCGGCACAAAAAGTCTTGAAGAGTAAAAGCGCGTCTAACTCGCCGTTAACGAGTCCGCGAACGGCGATAGGCGATGCCCCTCCTGGATTCGAGCACTTATCGCCGAGAGCGCAAGCGAACGGGACGCAACAACCGCGACCGGGTTTTACGATCCCACCTCCGGTTCCTCCCGGGCTACCACCAACCCTTTCGCCGACGAAGAAACGAGACGGCGCGAACAACAGTGCGAGTAAACCGCTACCGCCACCGTTACCGAAATCTCCACCACCGTTGAACCAACCGATGAAACGAAACGCCGTCACCGCGACGAACGGCGGCGGCGCGATGCTCATCACCCCCGCCATGCTCCGCCAAAGCAGCATCGACGCGCCGACGCACCCACCCACCCGCCGCTTTCAATTCGGCGACGACGTTCCCACGCAACCTTTCATCGGTAGTTCAAACAACAACAACAACAACAACAACAACAACGTCGCCCCCGCGGCGCCGCCGATGCCTCCCGGAGCGCAAGACCAAGACGATTTAGTCATGTCCATGCTCGAAGGCCTTTCGGACGACGACGGAAACGACGAAATACTCGACGATGAATTCAACGACGACTTAAACAGCCCGACCAATCAAATGGATGGTAGTACTACTGGCGGTTTGTTCGGTAAATGGTCCGGTTTCTTTTAGCGCATAAAATGTAGCATTTTTTACTGAAGCGTTTTCAACCACGAGACAGTCCACACAAAAAATTCATCATTCTCATCAATGCGTTTGCGCGTTCGCTCACCGCTCGGCGTCGCCAATCTCACGGTAGTCTCGACAAAATCCGAGGACGACGATCCAACCTTGAACGATTTGTGTTCGGAAATTATTCGTTGTAATAATAGTATTCATAATAACAATAAACATAGAATAGCTGAAATCCGATTCGGGTTCGGGGAAACGCAAAGCACGGTTGACGTTTCGAACGCGAATACGAACGGAAAGGAATCGTTGAAAACGCTCGGGATTTCGGACGGAGAAACGATCACGGTGAAGTTTACAGAAGAAGAAGAAGAAAAAGAGGAGGAGGTGAAAGAGCAAAAACAATCAGGCGAGGCGACAGGTTTTAGGAATAACGGTAACGGTTTTGAGGAGGAGCCTACTCCTACTCCTACTCCTACGAACAACGACAACGACAATAACGACAAGAGCGGCATGATGACTGAAGAAGAAGAGTTACTCGCGAGAGCGGTGGAAGCATCGATGTTGGACGAAGGGAGAATGAGAGCCGCCGAGAGTACGACGAGCGCGCTCGAAGTTGACGACGACGGAACCGTCGCCGTTCGGAAAGTCATCGACGCGGATAACTCGTGCTTATTCAACGCCATCGGGTACGTGTTCTTCCGGAGTTTAGCGAAAGCGAAAGAGTTGCGAAAAGTTGTCCACGACGCCGTGTTGAGCGACCCGGACACGTTTAGCGAAGCCGCCTTAGGGAAGCCGCCGAAAGAGTACGCCGAGTGGGTGTTACGACCCAACTCCTGGGGCGGCCAAGTCGAACTGTTCGTCTTGTCCACGCACTTACGAAAACAAATCGCGGCGTACGACGTCCAAACCGGCCGAGTCGACGTCTACGGCGAAGACCGTTTCCCACGCTCCGAACGAGGCCATCTTATCTACGACGGCTTACACTACGACGCGTTAGTCTTCGCCTACCCGGGTTTGGAAGACGTCTCGGACACGCACGTGACCGTCGTCGATTGCTCTCTCGAACCGAACTCAAAAATAAACGGATTCGACCGAAAAGCTCGCGCGTTGGCAAAAAAAGACCAGGAGCGAAGACTGTTCACCGATGTCGCCAATTTTTCGCTCAGGTGTTTAGTCTGTCAAACCGGCCTCGTCGGAGAAAACGAAGCCAGAGAACACGCCAAGAACACCGGGCATACGAACTTTGGAGAGTATTAAGAAAAATACGAAGAATACCGCTCGCGGAAAAAAGAGTTTGAACAACAACAACAACAACAACAACATACTACTTCACAAAACACATCTTTTGCGCTGCTCTAGAAAGAAAGAGAGAAAGAAATTAAGAGAGAACTCCCTCGAGACCTCCAAAAGCGCTTTTAGTTCTATATAGATAATAAACACACACGTCAACGCACAACAAAGCTTACGCTTTCTTCTTCTCACAGTATGGAGTAGCACAGGCATCCGAGGCGTCAAAATTTTGCAAATTTTCCCGCCTTTTTGCAAATTTTGGGCAAAAATTCAAAAAAATTCATCTTCACATTTTTACTCGTCTTGTGTGTATACACTAGTGCATTGCGATCTTTAGTATCATAACACGCGCGTCGTAAACATTCACCCGAGAGTTTGCAAACGTGAACCCCGTTCGAGAGGAAGAGGAAAAGGTTTGTTGAAAGAACGCTTTTGGGAGGCGCGCTTTTTGTATACATATCTAAATATAATAAGAAGAAATAAAAAAATGCACATCAAATCGGTCATCGTGGAAGGTTTTAAAACCTACCGCGACCAAACGTCGGTGGATTTAACCGCGAACTTGAACTGCATCGTCGGCGCGAACGGGTCGGGGAAATCGAACTTATTCCACGCGATTCGATTTGTATTGAGCGATGTTTTTGGCACGTTGAGAGCGGAAGAGCGGCAGAGATTGTTACACGAAGGCGCCGGGCACGCGGTGATGAGCGCGTACGTGGAGATTGTTTTTTGCAACAAAGATCGGAGAATGCCGGTGGAACGAGACGAGGTGCGATTGAGACGAAACATTGGTTTGAAAAAAGACGAGTATTATTTGGACAAGAAACACGCGTCAAAGACGGAGATTGTGAATTTGTTAGAATCCGCGGGATTTTCGAGGACGAATCCGTATTATTGCGTGCAGCAAGGAAGAATAACGAAGATGGCGACGATGTCGGATAAAGAGCGGTTGGAGTTATTGAAGGAAATCGGAGGGACGTCGGTGTACGAGGAGAAGAGAGAAGAGTCGATGAAAATCATGAAGGAGACGAAGACGAGAGAAGACGCGGTGAAAGAAACCGTGACTTTTATCGAAAGTCGTTTGGAGGAGTTGGACGAAGAGAAGGAGGAGTTGGAGAAGTACGTGAAGTTGGACAAGGCGAAGAGGAGCATCGAGTACGCGATTTACGATAAAGAGTTATCGGAAGCGAGGCAAAAGTTGGACGACGTGGAGGAGAGGAGACGACACGCGAGCGAACGGGCGAGGATGACCGAGGAGGAAACGATTGGCGCGAAAGCTGAAGCGAGAGAGTTGGAAAAAGTGACGAAAAACGCCGAAAGAGAGATTGAACGATTATCGAGAGAAGCGATGGGGATCGACGTGGAAAGGAAAGAAATCGGCGAACGACGAGCGACGAAAGAATTAGACGTGCAAGATTTACAGGAATCGATCGAGCGGTTCACGTTGCAAAAAGCGGACGCTGAGGACCAGAAAACGTCCGTGGAGGAACGAGCGAAGGATATTCGCGACAAGTTGAGCAAAGCGAAACCAAAGTTTGAAAAGGCTAAGGAAGACGAGGATGCCAAGCAATCGGAGGTTTTACAGTGTGAACGTAAATTGAACGCGTTGCACGCCAAACGCGGACGATCGGCGCAGTTTCAAACGGAAAAACAAAGAGACGAATGGATCGACGAGCAAGTGAAAAATACCAAGGCGACCATCGCGTTGAAAAAGAAAGAAATCGAACGAAGCGAAAACGATATCAAAGATATCGAACAAGAAAAGGAAAAAGATAAAAAAGAGTTGGACCGATTGGAGAAACAGTTACAGTCCGCCTCGAAAGAGTTGCAAAAGTTGGACGACGAACACGAAAAGTTACTCGCGAAGAGGAATAAAGTGCAAAACGAACGCAAGACGTTGCAACGCAAAGACGCCGATTTCGACAGCGAGTTGGCCAAGTTAGGCGAAGACGTTCAAAAGTACGAGAAGCAGCTGGAATACAGCATGGCGAGAGATTTGCACAAAGGTTTAGCCGCGGTGCAAAGAATCGTGAACGAACGCGGGATTACGGGCGTCCACGGACCTTTGATCGAGTTGATGGAATGCGATAGTCGCTTCAACTCCGCCGTCGAAGCCGCCGCTGGAAACCAGTTATTCCAAATCGTCGTCGATAACGACGACATCGGAAGCGAAATTATTAAGCACTTGAACAAAGAGAAAGGTGGACGCGTGACATTTTTGCCTTTGAATCGTTTACAGATGCAAAACGTGAAATATCCGGAGGATAAAAACGCGTTCCCGTTGTTAAACAAAATCACTCGGGACGAGAAGTACAACGTTGCGTTCAGCCAAGTCTTTTCTCGAGTATTGATTTGCAGAAACATCGATGTCGCGGCGGAAATGTCGAAGACGACCAACTTAAACTGCGTGACCATGGATGGCGATACCGTTTCCTCCAAAGGCGTCATGAGCGGAGGTCACCGAGACGCAAACAAATCTCGATTGCAAGCCGTAAAAGCGGTCAAAACGTGCGTGGAAAGGCGTGAAGCGTTGAAAGAGGAAGCTGGAAAGGTGAAAACGGAGTTATCGTCGTTGGAGCAAACCGTTTCGGTGGCGGTTGGTGAAGTGCAAAAAGTCGAATCCAACAGACGCCACGTGGCGCAAACCGTCGATCGATTAAAGACAGAGTTGAGACACTTCTCTGAAACGTCGACTCGATCGGAACAACTCACTCGACAAAACGCGGACGCGATTAAATCCATGCGGGATGAAATCGAGTTGGCAGAGCTGGACGCGAAAGATTTAGCTAAAGAGAAAGGGACAAAGTTGGACGTGCAATTAACCGCGCAAGAGAAGAAAGAGTTCGAGGAGCTCAATCCCAAGTTAGCTTCTCTGAAAGAAGAACTTTCCAATTTATCCGCGGCGAGAGTCGAGTTACAAGCGACGTGCGAATCGTTAGAAGAAACCTTAAAATCGAATTTAGAACGCTCGCTGAGACGTTTGGCGAACCAAACGACTGAAGTCGACGTCGAGGCGAAAACGAGAGAGTTTCAAAAACTCTCCGCGCAACTGAAAGCGTTGAGAGCGGAAGAGAGCGAAATCAACGAAAAGCACAAGAAAGCGGTGAAAGCGCTCGCCGATGCTAAATCAGACGCAGATAGTCAAAAGATCCGATTAGAAAACCTACGAGCGAAAGTTGAAGACGTTCGAGGAAACTTGGGCAGCGATGAACGCGAGATGGAAGCTTTAGCGTCGAAACGCGCCAACTACGCGGCAAAAGTCGACGCCATCCAACGCAAAATTCGCGACGTCGGGTCCTTACCCGCCGACGCGTTCGAAAAGTACAACAGCTACACACCAGAGCAGTTACGAAAAGAACTCGGTAAGACGAACGAAGGTTTGGGCCAATTGTCGCACGTGAACAAGAAAGCCATCGATCAGTGGGAACAGTTCACCGAACAGAGAGACGAATTGAAAGAACGTCGAACGGAAATCGCGGAGGCGTCGAAGAAAATTTTGGAGTTGATGGAGCATTTAGACCGTAAGAAAGACGAAGCGATCGAGAGAACGTTTAAACAAGCGAGTTTGAACTTTAAGGAGGTCTTTTCGCAACTCGTGCCTGGAGGGAAAGGCGAGTTGGTCATGCAGAGGAAGAAGGCGGTCGTTCCGGAAGTCGGTGGTACCGCGACGGCGGATGAAAAGTCAAACGCTCCAGCTGCCGCTGCAGTCAACGCGGCTGCCGGTTTCATGGATAAATACTCTGGCGTGAAAATCAAGCTTCACTTTGGCGGCGGCGGCGAAACCATGCAAATGAAGCAACTCTCCGGCGGTCAAAAAACCGTCGTCGCCGTGGCGCTCATCTTTGCCATTCAAAGGTGCGACCCGTTGCCGTTCTATTTGTTCGACGAAATCGACGCCGCGTTAGATCCGCAATACCGAACGTCCGTCGCGGCGATGATTAGTGAACGAGCCGAGAAAGGAACGCAGTTTGTTTGCACGACGTTTCGACCGGAGATTGTGCGCAAAGCGAACCAGTTGATTGGCGTTTCGCACGTCAACAAAGTTTCCATCACGCAAAAAGTAGACGTCAACGAAGCGTTGAGATTCGTCGGCGATACTACGGAAGGCGTACCTGAGAGCGTTTTGACGCCTGGGACGAAGAAGCGAACGACGGAAGCTGCGAATAAGATGAAAAGAGCACGTCAAGAGATTGAAGCCGAAGGTTGATGGGGAAGAAGGCGCGAGAGATGGGAAGAGAGAGAGAGAGAGAGAACACATACAACACATAGACACAACAACGAATAAAACAAAGCACGAGTGTATTCCTATTTCTGATAAACAATATATACATACATAATATTAAAACAAAGAGTTCCAACGCGTTTAGTTTTTGCCGCCTCTGTATTTGTGGTCGTCGTCATCGTCGTGATCGTGGTCGTCGTCGTCGTCGTCTTTTCTCCCCCGCGCCCGCTTTCCGTGCTTTTTGCACTTCCAATTTTCGGGAACTCGAAACTGTTCCAACCCAATATTTTCACTTCCTAATTCT
>Ga0209308_10001388_pt1 | contig 22550 bp, 14 predicted proteins | sample COGITO_mtgs_1204_3_FD_184806 | JGI IMG/M metagenome (GOLD analysis project Ga0209308, IMG submission 184806) | Pelagic marine microbial communities from North Sea - COGITO_mtgs_120405 (SPAdes) (version 2) | ecosystem: Environmental > Aquatic > Marine > Epipelagic ...
CCACGAAATACATCCTGATGGTTCTCAGGTAACTAGAATAGTTAATAATAATTACACTGTAGTGTGTAAAGACAATGAAGTCTTTGTTGGTGGTAAAGTGAATGTCGTGGTAATGGGTAACTCTAATATTAAGACATACGGTGATGTTAAGTTAAAAGGTTATGGTAAAGGTGAGATTGATGTTACAGGAACAATGGACATCAAATCAGGTGGGGATATGACACTCCAATCTGCAAAAACACTTAAACTAAAAGCACAAGTAATACAAGAAGGTTCATAGTGACCACAAAGGATGTAGCAGAAACTTCAAAAGAGTTAAAGATTGATTTACCTCTTTCACTTCCGTGTCCAACGGATGATATCTTTAGTATACCCAAAGTAGAAGATATACTAAAACCACTCCAAGAGATTGCACAACTTCCCGATAAACTAGATGCAAAGATTGCTCTGATGAAAAAGGAGAAAGAAGAAGAGATAGTTGCACTCAACGAAAAGTTAAAGAACCCCGATTTAACTGCAGAAGAAAGAACTGCAATACTACAAGAGATAAAAACTGCAGAAGATTACATTGATAATATTCTCTTAGGAGAACTCTCTGAACAGTTTAATGAAATCAAAGAAGACATTGAAAAGTTTTTTGATACTATGGAAGGTGTTCTAAGTCCGTTTTGGAAAACGAGAGAAGGGACAGAGAAACGCAATCTACAAAAAGAACTCGAAGATGCACTAGATGAGTTATTTTCAGAATTTCATCTATTCATTCCAATTAAAATTTCAGAGTTGATAGAAAAACTTGTACCACTTAGTTTAACCATTCCCATTCTAGGTCTTCAGATAGACATCATTAAGATAGTCACTAGTGCTGATTATAGAACGGAGATACAAGACCAAATTGGTGGAAAGAATTTTGTAACTCAAATTATATCTAAAAGAAAACGACTTGCAAAAGTTAACGAAAGGTTAACAAAAGAAATATATGTTTTAAATGCAGAAGAGATTGATAAATTAGAGAAAGAAAAGGAACAACTAGAAAAGGATATACTTGCACTTGAAGAGAAAAGGACAAAACACATTGATAGATTCTTCAATCTAGTTCCTGAAGCACAAAGAAAATTTGATGGAAAAATACAAGAACTCAATAACGATTTAAAAGCAAAACTTACTTGGGACTATATCAAAACAGAGATGAAAGAATGGGTTTTAAATGCACACATAAAAGCATTCGAAAAACTTATTGATATGTTCGAAGAGATATGGGATGCATTAGGATTACCAAAACTACCTTTCTCAAAAATTTCAGAACTTCTTTCTATGGATATATCTGCACTTCTAGAAACCCTTACAGCAGAACTAAAGAGAAGATTTCAAACTACTGCTAGTGAACTTAGAGAGAAAATTAAGGAGATTGATAAGAAGTTAGAAACTGAAACCGACCCTGCTACGATTGATAAACTGAACGAAGAGAAACGAGAACTAGAACAAAAACTTATAGACGAGAAAGGGAAATATTTAAGACAACTGGAAGATGCTGTACTTGGATTTGAGATACCAATTATAGGAATGACTATTGAGGAGATAATCGGTGGAAAGAATGTATCTACCAATTCTAGTTTAGAGGAAAGACTTGCAAGGTTTGAAGCAAAGTTTGAAGACTTCAAACAGAACTGGATGCAGAAACTTCTTATGGCGTGGGTTAAGATAGTTGAAAAGTTTTTATCTGCTATAGGTTTGGGTAAAATCATTGATTTGTTATTGTTAACTATGTGTGACTTCTTAAAACTGATTGGAAATCCATTTGGTGCTATGATTACTATACCCAATCTTGACGGTATACTGCAATCAACTACATATAAACCTGTAGTTCGTGTTAACACTAGTAGTAGAAGTAGGGTGGAGGGAGTAGCATCTTTTGGTGCAGATGGTGACACTGATGAGTTTCAATTGACAGGTGGAGAAGGAACTACCAAAGTATTTGTAAATGGAGTAGAACAATCGGAAATAACTATTACAAGCAGTACTGTAAATGGAATTACAACTGATACAGTAACATTTGAAGAAAACCCCAATGAATTTGATTTAGTCTCAATAATAAAAGTCTAATGGTGCATAAATAGTATTATGGTTGATTACGTAAAGACAGAAGGTAAAACAGTTGCATCTAAAACTGCATATGCTGATTTAGACCTCACCTTTAAAGCACATCCCATAACAGGTGATGTAACACTTCGTAAAGATTCAGATGCAATAAGACGGGCAGTGAGTAATATCATCCAAACTAATAAATATGAGAGACCATTTAAACCAAATTTTGGTGGGTCTGTTAGAGATATGTTGTTTGAACTAGATACCGACAGTAAGGTAAAACGAATGAAACGTGCTTTAACAGAACAGATAGAAAATTTTGAACCACGTGTAACAGGTGTTGAAGTGGTTTTAGGTGACGTGGTAGAGAATAGAATACCTGTAACAGTTTTTTATAGAATTATTAACGGGTTAAAAACACAACAATTAGATTTCACAATACGAAGGGTTCGATAATGGCAATAGACAGTTCAAAAATTAATGTATCAGATTTAGATTTCGACAGTATCGCAGATAATTTAAAATCATATCTTCAAGGACAAGATAAGTTTAAAGATTATGACTTTGAAGGGTCAACGATGTCTGTTCTCATCGACCTTCTTGCATACTCATCACATATAAGTGCAGTGAATACTAACATTGCAGCTTCAGAGTTATTCTTAGACTCTGCACAAATGAGAAAGAACGTAGTATCTCGTGCAAAAGATTTAGGGTTTACTCCTGTAACAGAAAAATCATCAACTGCAATTGTTGATATCAATTTAAGGAATGTGAGAAATGCAGATGGTACTTCGCCATCAACAACAGAGATGACTTTAAACAGAGGTTCAATCTTTACAACTACATACGATGGACTAACATATGAATATGTTGTGCCCAACTCAGTAAGACCTTCTCAAAACAAAACAAACTATGCATATGCAGATGTAAATTTAGTACAAGGTACTTACTTGACTGATAAGTTCGTACACGACACTCAAGTATCTAATCCAAAATATGTATTATCAAATGCAAGAGTTGACAGGTCTCACATCACTGTGTCCATAGACTCAAATGGTAGTATTGAATCATATTCTCTCTCTACAGATATCTCAACCATCAATACAGAATCTAGGGTTTATTACACTCAAGAAAATGATGAAGGGTTCTTAGAAATCTATTTTGGAGATGGTGTATTAGGTAAAGCACTTAAGGATGGAGATATTATTACGGTAACATATATTGTGGTAGATGAAAGTCACGCTGATGGTGCAAACATCTTTACTATGCAGTCGGGTATTAATGGATACTTCGATGCAATTATCACAACTACAACTAAATCATCAGGTGGTGCAGAGAAAGAAAGTATAGAGTCCATCAAATTCAAAGCAAATAAATTTTACACTTCACAAAACAGACTGGTAACACTGAATGACTATAAAGCAAAGGTCAGTGAGTATTACCCGAATGCAGATGCAGTTGCAGTATGGGGTGGAGAGGACAATGACCCACCTGAGTATGGTAAGGTCTTTTTAGCAATCAAACCACAAAATTCAGATTACTTATCTGATACAGAGAAGAAAACTGTAGTAGATAAACTTAAAGCATTAAACATTCTAACAATTAGACCAACAATAGTCTCGCCCGAAATTACAAAAATTTTACTTACAACAACATTTAAATATGATGCAAAGAATACAGACTTGTCAACAGGTGAGATGGAGAATGTTGTAACAAATTCAATACTACAATTCGATAAAGATAATCTAAAAAACTTTGATGCAGTATTCAGACATTCGAAACTATTACAATCAATCGATGCATCTAACACTGCAATTATGTCTAATACAACTAATGTTAGATTATCAAAGAAATTAACAATAACAGAAAACGCAGAGACAGGATATATAGTCAATTACGGTAATGCATTCTATAATCCCCATTCAGGTCATAATATGGCAGGTGGTGGTGTAGTATCATCTACTGGATTTTATGTCCAAGGTGATTCTGTAAACATTCAATATTTTGATGAAGACGGTAGTGGTAATCTAAGAAGATACACATTATCAGGTTCAACAAGAATATATCAAGATTCCGCTGCTGGTACCATAGAGTACTCTAGTGGTAAAATTACAATCAATGCCATCACATTTACATCTACTGTTAATGTTGATAGTACGATTGATTTCACTGTTGTCCCCGACAGTAACGATGTCGTTGCAACAAGGGGCAGTTTAATTGACATATCCAATAAGGATATTAAGGTTAAGGGTGAAATAGACACCATCGAAAGTGGTGAAAGTAGTGCTGGAGTTGGATACACATCCACCTCTAGTAGTTCATATTAATATGAATAAAGTGGTCTAAGACAGTAGGTTCTGTGCTTAGAGTAGCATTCCATTAACTTGGTTTTTATAGGAGAAAAACAAAATGGCAGATAAAAAAATAAGTGCGTTATCATCAGTATCAGATAGTGATATCGGGTCAGATGATTTACTACACATTGTAGATAACCCAGGCGGTACACCTGTAAACAAGAAGATGACTATTGGTCAACTTTTTGAAAACGTACCAACTCATCTTGCAATCAATGACATCGTAACTGAATCTTCAGCTGCGACTGATTTAGCTGCAAGTTCAACAACAATTGTTGATGGTTCATCATTCACAGCAGACGTTGCCTTTACATTAGACAACGGAACAGATACAGGTCAGATTAAGTTCTTGTCTTGTTCAGGAATGGCATCATCATATGCAGCGAACATTACAGTGTCATCTTGGCACAATTCAGGTGTTTCTGCACCACAAATCGTGTTGAATGCACAAGGTGAAGGTTGTATCTTAGTTTGGAACGGTTCCGTATGGTTACCAGTTGCAAATACAGGTGCTACAATAACTAACGCTTAATTAATATAGAAGAACTAGATGTCTCACGAAAATTTAATTGTTGATAAACTATCGCATAGATTACCATCGCTTTTACCCGATTTTGTAAAAGCAGATAGTCCTGCACTTGAACAGTTTATAAAAGCATACTTTGAGTTTCTAGAAGCAGAAATATTAATTATCGAGTCTCCCGAAGAAATAGGAGACATTGTTTTAGAAGATGGTCAGGGTTCTATGTTATTAGAACCCTTGACTGTTGCACCGTCGCCCGATGCAACAACTTCTAAAGTTGTACAAGAGAAATCAAAACAACAAAATGGAGAACTTGTCTTAGTAAGTCCTCTCGAAGTGGGTGAATATGTTTATGGTTCTATTAGTGGAACAATCTCTGAAATAAGAGTTGTTGCTGGTAATACATTATATCTTAAAACAATTTCAGGAAATGGTTTTGCAAAAGGCGAAACTATTACAGGTAGGGATGGTAATTTTACTGCAAAGGTAAAATCGTTTAAAGAAAACACAATCCTTGCAAACAATCGTCTCTTAGACTATTCGGACATTGACCACACGACAGAAAGTTTCGTTGAATACTTTCAAAAAGATTTTGTACCATCATTAAACCTAAAGAATGTTAAGAACAAACGACTTGCAATTAAGAACATCGGTAAACTTTATAAAAAGAAAGGTACTGAAGAGTCTTTAAAGTTCTTAATGCGTATCCTTTATGGAGAAGATGCAGAAATTAGTTATCCATATGAACAAACAATTCAAATTTCAGAATCTAATCATAGTCAAAAAAGACGTATGGTTATTAGAATGGATAACGAAAATCTTATCCCATCAGCAACTGATAAGATTATACAATACACTACAGGGTCAGATTTTATTGAAGGAGACTCTATTGTAGAAAATGTTTACAATTTAGAATCGGATAAAGGAATCTATTCTATTGAAATAACAGATAGTCACAAAGGAACATTTACAGAAGGTTCAGTAGTTAACTTAGTTGATAGAGATGGAGTGACTAATGTAACTGCACGTGTATTAGGTGTAATTTCTGATATTGCATTTGGTAGTTCCTCAACGTATTTTGAAACAGACACTGGAGATAATATAGTTTTAGAAACTGTATCTCAGCGTGAAACTGTTGGAAATGTTCTTGCGACTCAACAGGACATTGTTGTAGACAATGATACTACAGGTGGTTCATACCAAGGATTAGGAACATTTGATAGAGGAGACATTGTTCAATTTGATAATCATAGTACACAATATCGTATTATAAAAATCGACTCTACAATATTTACAATTGAAAAACTCTCATCACCACACGGAACTGGTTTAGAAACAGATGTTCCAAGTGGAACATTACTAAGAAAGATTAGTGAAGGATTGATTACAGAGAACAACCAAAGGGGTTCACTCTATGATGTTAGTTATAGATTAGACTTTACTGGTGGTAATAGAGATAAGGATGTTATAAATTCTCGTGGAATCTTAGATGGTGTTACATCAGGTTCTGTTGATAAAATATACATCGAAGATGGTGGAAGTGGATACCATAATACATTTTCTGCTGTGACTGAAGGAACAGTAGACCAAATTGTTACTGAAGATGGATTTGAATTACAATATGAAGATAATTCTTATTGTATAACAGAATACTCAGAGTCTTCAACAAAACTGATATTTGGAACTGCATTAGATAATGCAATCAGAGTAGACCAAGAAGTTTTTGGTACTAACATTAGTAGAGTTAAAGTTTCTGATATATCAGAAGATAGATTATCAATGACTGTTAGTAGTCCGCTATCTCTTACTAACAATTCAATTTTACAAATAGGATTACCACAATTAGTTGTATTTGATAACAGAGATACGAGAGGTAGTGGTGCTAAAGCTATCATCGGTTCTGTTGGTGATGAAATTATCTTAGAGAACAAAGATGTTTATGGTCAGTTTGAGTTCACTGCAACTGCAGGGCAGACTCTATTCAATGGTATTGACAACTATGGTATGAGACTCATATTCAATGATGAAAAAGTTAAAGTTTTTGTCGATGGTATTCAATATACACAAGGTGATGTAACATACGGTTATACAAAAAAGAATGACAGAATTGTATTTAATAATGGATTAACTGCTGGACAGAAAGTTGACATATATCAACAGTTTAATAACTTGACATATGAAGATGGAACGAGAACAAACTTAGAAACTACTGAATCCAATATTAGAACTATTAATATCATTGATGGTGGAACAGGTTACACCAAAATACCAAAAGTATATCCTGGCGGATACATCTACTTGAGTGATACTTCAGGATATGATATTGGTGAACAAATAAATCAAGAAGTAGCAGAAGTTGTAACTGCAACAGGACTATTGATATCAAAAACTGCAACTAGATTGGAAATTGCAAGAAGGTCAACCGATACAGGAACTTTCCTTGCAGGTACCAGTATTGTGGGTGGTACATCTGCAACTACAAACACTTCTAGTCAAGTAAATGTTTCAAGTGGAACAGGTGCAAAACTTTTTGCATACTCTGATACAATTGGTGGTGTTGCTTCAATTAATATAGAAGAACAAGGATACAATTTTAGTGAAGATGGGTTGATTGCTTCAACCTCACATCATCCACTTCTAATTGAAACACCGACAACAAATTTACAAACAGGTATTGCTTTAACTGGTGACACTTCAGGAACAACTGCAACAGTTGTATCATATGATGCAGACAGACACATCTTAACCTATACCGATTTAGATGGTGATTTCCTAGACGAGGAAATAGTTTCCTTTAATACAACAGATGAGTTTAAGGTTATAAAGAACCATAGATTTGATGGTCGTGGTAAATTTGGTGGTGAGGGTATCATTGAAGAACAACTATTGGGAGATAAGAGTACACTGGATGCATCTGCATCTAATATTCACGATGGTAAGTTCTATCAAACACATTCATATGTTATTAAAGTTGGTGAGTCTATTAATGAATATAGGTCAGCAGTTAAAGATTTACTTCATCCTGCAGGACACATCTTCTTTGGTGAAGTTGCAATTAAAAATGTTGTTATATCGGATGAATCAGCAGGTATAATTTCAGCAGATTCTTCTTTACAAAATGTTAATATTGAAACAAGAGACGATGTAGACAATTCACTTAATGTAGATGTTCTCTATAGACCTACTATCATCATTTTCGGAGAACCTACACTTGCAGTTATAAATCCATTCTCTAATTCATCACGAGTAATTGAATTGCACGAATTTTTACCACACGGAGATATCGTATTTGAAGATGGTGGTAAACCATTAATAGAAGATAAAACAACAGGGTTCAAAGTAGGTGATACTAATTACTTCCGTATGGAAGACACTACTGTTGACCCATTAGCTGTCTTACAAAATGCAGGATTAGAAGATAACACACCTACTGTAGATAACTCAGGGTCAATAATCCCATCAACAGTTTCCAACCCTGCAGGTATAGCATTGGGTGCAAGGTCAGAGTATTATGACACATCTCATAAAAACAGACACTTCAATATCAATGTTATCAACTCGTTTGCATACACACCAGTACAAAGTTCACCAAGACTTGATGGTGCAATTACTGTATTGAACTTGTGTCGTGCTGATGATAACAATGAAAGTCTTACACCAATCAATTCATTTGGATTAGTTCCTGAAAGACGACCTTCAGACCAAGGTAAAGTTTTCTCAGTATTCACACAAGAGGAAGAAGTTCTTGTAATGGAAGATGGTAGTAGAATTGAGATGGAAGAACATATACATCATCTAAGGTTTGAACCAAATGAACACGCAGTCGTTAAGGGTGTTAATGGTGACAGAATGTTATTAGAAGACGGTGACATTGCTCAAATGGAATCAGCAACGCAAGTTGGTGAAATTGAATACTTTGTATCGGAAAGAACGATTGATTTATTCGATAATGAACTGTATACAGAAGACAATCATAGAATGATTATGGAAGATGGTAGTGTACTTGTACACGAACAGTCTTCTGAAAATAATATTAGTACATTTATTCCGTTAGGACATACTTTGCGTACACTAAATATTATACAAGGTCAACAGACATATGACATCTCTTATTACTTGAAAGATGAAACCGACAATGATGACCTTTTATTAGAAGATGGTAGTGGAAATTTCCTCAAAGAGGAATCAAAAACAGAAGGAATACGAATATCAGACTTTGAATATTATTATCCAAAGATGAATATCCCCGATTATCCTCTTCACGAAAGAAAAAGAACAAATATTGGATTTAGTACTTACGTAAAGTCTGCATAAGTATATAAATAGTATTATAAATATCTTAGGAGATAGAAATGGCAGCAATTATAACAGAAAAGTTTCGAACACATAATGCGAAACAATTCAGAGAAGACTTTAGTGAGTCGGCTTCATCCACATACATTTTTATAGGTCGGTCTTTTGACTGGTCTGATGAAAATGCACCACCATCACCAGCAAATTCAATCGGAGAAGAGATTGATGCATATTCAGATATGATTGCACTTAAAAAAGTTGCAAACACTGATGTATCTCACGGTCTTGTACGAAGAAACTGGGATAGTACAGGTGCAACATCATATGACGAATATCAACATAACATTTCAACATCAAATACTGCAGTTGCTTCAGGTGCAACAAACCTATTTGATTCAAGGTTCTATGTAATAACAGATGAGTATCACGTATACAAATGTATTAGAACTGGAAGAGATAGTTCAGGTGCCGTAGTTGCATCAACAGTTAAACCAACTGGAACAAGTCCAACTGCATTAGTGTCAACTTCTGATACAGCTGCAGCTGCAGGTAGAGGATACCTTTGGAAGTATATGTACACAGTTTCTGCTTCAGAAACAATCAAATTCGTAACAAACGATTTTATACCAGTTAAAACAATTGGTGCTCAAACAGAAGTTGATGGTGAATCTGCAATCGGGACTGCTGCTTCCGATAACGGAACTGCACAATGGGATGTTGAGAATCAAGCAATAGATGGTGCAGTGTATCACATAGAAGTTACTGCAGGTGGTTCAGGTTATAATGACGGTGATTACACTGCAGTCGCAATCTTAGGAGACGGTCAGAATGGTGAATGTACTGTTACTGTTTCAAGTAATGTTGTAAGTCACATAACAGTGACAACAAATGGTTCAGGTTATAAACGTGCTTCAGTTGATATTGATAATATTACAGGAATTGGTTCAGGTACTAACGCTGTTGCAAATGTAATTATATCTCCTATCTATGGTCACGGTTCTAGTCCTATTGAAGAATTAGGTGGAAACTACATTATAGTTAACTCAAGACTTGAATTTAACGAAGGTTCAGGCGATTTCCCAACAGATAATGACTTCAGAAGGATTGGACTTATCCAAGACCCATTTGCTAAAGGTACTACAACTGTATCAACTAGTGATTCATTAACTGCATATCATCAGATTACTGTTTCAGGAACTGGTAATATTAGTGTTGATGATACTATTATGAACTCAAATTCAAATGGAAGTGGTGTTGCAGTTTCAAGAGTAGTGTCAGTTGATTCTACAAATAATATTGTTTCACATACACCTGTTGCTAATTCAGGTGGACAATATGTTGACTTTGCAAATAGTGACACTATCTATGTTGGTGGTGTGCAAGTTGCTACTACTGGTGGAAGTGCTGTAAGTACAACTCATCCTGAAGTTGAAAGATTTACAGGTAAAATTATGTACATTGAAAACAGGGGCAGGGTAACACGTGCTGCTGACCAAATTGAAGATATCAAACTGATAATCGAAATGTAATTAATGGGGTCTCTATGACCCCTATAAGAGAGTTAAAATGCCAGAAAAAACTGATTTAAATATATCACCGTACTTTGATGACTACTCTGAAGATAAAAACTTTCATAAAGTTCTCTTCAGAGCAGGTAGACCACTACAAGCAAGGGAATTAACCCAGTCACAAACTATATTACAAAACCAAGTTGAGAAATTTGGAGACCACTTCTTTAAAGAGGGGTCTATAGTACAGGGTGTTCAATCAGGCGTAGATTTAGAACTGTATTATGTAAAAGTATCCACAGAAAACCCTAATGTATTAGGCGATGCTGCAGTCGAAACCTATAGAGAATCCTTTCACGGAAAACTTATTCGTGGTAAAACAACAGGGGTTATTGGAAAGGTTATAACATCATCAGCAGAAACAACTGATGATAAATTGACTATTTTTGTTAAGTACTTAACACAAGGTACTTTAAATGAATACACTTTCTCTGCAGATGAAGAACTAGAAGAGGTTGGTGTTGATTCAGGTGGAGCATACTCATCAGTATCTTCAAATAACAATTATTTTAAAGTACTACCAACAGCAGATACACCAATCGGAGTTGGTTCATTAGTTAAGATTGATGAAGGTGTTATATACACAAGAGGATTCTTTGTCAAAGTTGATGCTCAAGAAATCTTATTAGAAAAATATAGTTCTAGACCAAGTTATAGAGTCGGTTTAAAGATTAACGAAAAACTTATTTCAAATTCAGACGATTCTTCATTACAGGATAATGCAACAGGGTCAACAAACGAGAATGCAGCTGGTGCTGATAGACTACAGGTCAATTTAACACTTGCTAAATTCACAATTGATACCACTACTGATTCTAATTTTATTGAGTTAGTCAGAGTTAATCAGGGTACTATTGAACTACAGATTTCAACTCCTGTTTATAACACTATAGAAAAGACACTTGCACGAAGAACATTCGATGCAAATGGTGATTTTGTTGTAAGACAATTTACACAATCACTAAGAGAACATTTAGATGATACAACTAACAGAGGTTTCTATACTTCTGATAATGGTGGTAAAGAAAACCAGTTCATTATGCAAGTATCGCCTGGCAAAGCATATGTCAAAGGATTTGAGATTGAAAAAACAGGAACATCAACGATTCCATTCTCAAAAGCAAGGTCAACTAAATCCCTTCTAAATGCTAAGTCACCGATTCGTTTAGGAAACAAATTAAGAATTTTAAATACACATTCATTACCCGAAGTTAATCAGGGTATTGACAGTACAGGAATAACACCATACAAATTCTGTAAATTATGGAATTATAAAATAGATGATATGACATCTGATAATCATTCAGCAGATGGCCCTCGTGCAGAAAATCGAGACCCTGTTGCGGCTGATAATGCAGGTGGTGTTGAACACATAGGATTTGTTAGAGTAAGAGACATAGAACATAATACTGGTTCAGCAGCTGCTGGAGAGTATAATGAAGATTCAACAAAATTTGACTTATCAGTATTTGATGTTAAGATGTTTACTAAATTAACATACTCAGCACATTCAGGTACTGCAGTTGCTGGTGATAAAGTCACTGGTAGTTCTACTGGTGCAACAGGATATGTTGCATATGACAACAATTCAAATGCACTTTATCTTCACGATGTTGTTGGTAATTTCTCAACTAATGATAATTTATCATCACTTGGTAGTGGTTCTTTTGCAACAACAAGTGGTAATCAGATTACTGCAGTAAGAAATTATAACATTGACCGTGCAAGGTCAATCACACAAGAACCGACAACAAGTTCAAATCAACATTTTAGTGCTGATATTGAAACTGCACAAATAAAAATTTTAACAGGTACCGTATCATTAGGAACTAATACTTCAGTTGCAGGTGTCGGTACACTATTTACTACAGAATTAAAAGAGGGAGATATAATATTCAACCCTGCTGGAAGTGAAGAACTAGTAGTTTCTTCGGTCACTTCAGATATTGCTTTAACACTTGTAGGTGCATCATCTAGTGCGTACAATGGTAATGTAGAAAGAAGACGAGTAAAACTGATTGACCAAGACCAAACAGTGAATATATTCTCTTGGCCTAGAGACTATGTTAAAACACATTCTTGTGATAATGTAAAGGTAAAAAGACAAACAGTTCAGTCAATCTCTGCATCAGGTAGTGTAACTATTGCACAAACAGAAGGTACATTCGAAGACCAAAATACTGATAACTTCTCTATTGCAGTTATCGATACTTCTTCTGCATCAAGTCCAACACTTAATAACGGGGACTTATTAGACATTCAAACATTTGAAGACACTTCACCTTCACAAAATGGTGATGGTCAGTCTTTAACATTAACTGGATTCAATGCTGTAAATGAAAATGTTAAATTAAGAATAACATATTCTATGTTGATTAGTAATCCAGCATCAAGAACAAAAGATTTAAATCAAGGTCGTGCATTATCAATGTCAGGAGACAGAAATGCATCTTACACTGGAGTTTATGGAACATCATTTAGAGACAAAGAGTTAACACTAGGTGTTGCAGATGTTCATAAGATTCACGGAATATACGAAGGGGTTGGTGGAACACCTACAACACCTAACGCAACACTTGGAAGTGAAAGTAAAAGCTTTACAATACACGAAACATTAGTCGGACAAACATCTAATGCTCGTGCAGTATTAATTGATTACAATTCAAGTTCAACATCATATTGGTATATGATATCAGGAAAGTTCCAAGAGGGTGAATTTGTAGTTGGTCAGACATCAGCTGCACAAGCAACTCTAACAACAGTATCACAAGGTTCATCAAATATAACAAACAGATACTTCTTTGACAACGGTCAAAGAGATGGATACTATGATACCTGTAAACTTGTTAGGAAACCATCAGAACCCGAACCAAATAATGAAATATTAATAGTATTTGACCATTTTTCACACGGTACTGGTGACTTCTTTGATGTAAATTCTTACAGTGTAGACTATGAAGACATTCCAGTTTATTCTGCAAACAAAGTAGACTTAGGTGGTCAAGAACCCGATGGTACATATGAGTTATCAGATGCATTGGACTTTAGACCAATTGTAGGTCAACTATACGATATAGATTTAACAGTAAATCCAAACATATCTTCAGTAAGTGACATTAGTACTGCAATCGAATATGCACCATTCTCATATGAAAATGGTAGACACTATTCTTCTACTAGAGATAAAGAAACTACTAATAGTGGTTCTAATTACGATACAAATCCAAGTTTACCTGGCACACCTATTACAGGTTCAAGTCTGCAAGGGGATATTTCTTTCTATGTTGGAAGAATAGATAAACTGTTTTTACATAAATCAGGTAACTTCCAAATATCATCAGGAGAACCATCTCTTTCACCAACTAAACCTAAATCGGTTGATGGTGCAATTGAATTATTTGAGTTGTCTATACCCGCTTTCACAAAAAAATTAAAGAACATTAAAGTTAGGTCACAAGACCATAGACGATTTACTATGAAAGATATTGGTAAAATCAATCAAAGGGTTACTAACTTAGAAAGGGTAACATCTCTTTCATTATTAGAAAAGGATACACAAACAAAACAGATTTTAGATGGTGACGGATTTGATAGATTTAAATCAGGATTCTTAGTAGATAACTTTAGAGGACATAGAGTTGGAGATGTAAATCATCCCGACTATAGAAACTCTGTTGATGGTAGATTAGGAGTATTAAGACCACAATCTTATTCACAATTTTTTGATATAGGTTTGAATACAGGAAAATCTGCAAACTATAAAAAAACTGGTAATCTAATAACACTTCCTTACGTAGAACAAACATTTGTCAATCAAGATAAAGCATCTCGTTCAATTAATGTTAACCCATATCACGTATTTGCTTTCTTAGGAAATGTTAGTCTAACACCCGAAACAGATATTTGGAATGATAGTGAAAGACTTCCTGAAGTTAGAATTAATAGAGAAGGAAACTTCGATGCAGTTCTATCAGACAATGCAAATGGATTGGGAACTGTATGGAATAACTGGCAGACTACTTGGGTAGGAGAACCGAATACTATTTCATCTGAAATCACTGCAACTTCAAATGGTTCGTGGAGTGGAGACCCATCACAAGGTGGTGAATGGATTCCTGGCGTAGAAGTATCAAGAGAGATTACAGAGACACCTGAAATACAAACAAGAACGGGTGTATCTACAAGTGTTGTTGAAGACTTTGTAGAAACACGAAACGATAGAATGGTATCTGTATCTATTATACCATTTATTCGTGCAAGAACAATTGAAATAGATGCAAATAATTTAAAACCAAATACTTGGCATTACATATACTTTGATGATATGGGTGTGCATTCATATGTTAGACCATTTAGTGCTGCATATGCACAAGATGGTTCATCAACAACACTTGGTAAAGGTGTAAAAACAGATGGTAATGGTAGACTTCGTGCTTATTTTGAACTTCCAAATTCTAATACACAAAGATTCCCGACAGGACAAAGAGAACTTAAGATTACATCATCAAGATATAATGAGAATAATCCATCTTCTGTGGGTACAGGTATATACCAAGCACAAGGATTACTACAATCTAATCAAACAGAAATTGTTTCAACAAGAAATGGTAGAGTTGTTACAGAAAGAATGAATGGAGAGAGAAACTTCACAAGTAGGGGAGAAGCAGTTAACTCAACAAGTATAGACACAACTGCACCTGCTATTCCAAGTCCTCCTCCAAGTCCTCCAGTACCAATCCCTGATGTAATTGTGGTTGATACTCCACCTTTGCAGATACCCGACCCTATAATATTGCCGCCAGTACCTTTACCGCCGACAATTCCTGCAATATCATTTAGAGAAGATAGATTCCAACCTCTAGGGTTCATTGAAAGAATACAAATTGATAGAAGAACTACTTGGGGAGACCCACTTGCACAATCATTCTTAGTAGAATCTAGTGGTGGTGCAATGATGTCTTCAATTGACCTATTCTTTAAGACCAAAGATGATAATCTACCTGTATCCGTACAAATCAGAACAATGATAAATGGATTCCCAGGCCCAGTTGTAGTACCTTTCTCAACAGTTACTAAAAATCCTAGTGATGTAAACCTATCAGAAGATGGTTCAACATCAACTAACTTTGCATTCGAATCCCCAGTATTCTTAGAAGATGGACAAGAATATGTATTTGTGGTATACTCAAACTCAAACGAGTATGAATGTTATATATCTAGAATGGGTGAGACTGATATCGCAACAGGACAAACAATTTCAGGTCAACCTTATGCAGGTTCATTATTCTTGTCTCAGAACAACTCAACTTGGACTCCAACACAAGAAGATGACCTTAAGTTCCACTTAAAGATGTGTAGTTTTGACACTTCAGTTGCTGGATATCTTTCATTTGAAAATGATACTTTAAGTACTGCAAAATTACAAGAGAATCCAATTGAAACCGTTTCAGGTCAAACTTATACTAAAGTGTATAACTACAATCACGGTATGTACAACACTTCATCTAATGTTGTAATCTCAGGTGTCAGTGGAGATAGACAAGGTGCAGTATTAGAAATTGCAAATGCAGTTGATACAGGAACATTGCCATCAGATGGTTCATATGATATAGTCCACGGTGGAACAGTTGGAAGTGACAGCGTTACCATAACAACAAGTGGTACAGGAGATGTCACATCAACAGGACTTGCATTTAATATTACAGTAGAGACTATTTCAGGAACTGCAGATATAACTGCAACAAAAATTAAAAATACTGGAAGTGGTCATACTGCAGGAGATGTTATAACTTGTACAATTGGTTCTGCATTTAGTTTTACTGTTAATATAACTACAGTTGGTGAAACACTAGGTGGTATTCCAGTGGATTCAATTAACACAACATTCACTTCAATAGAGAGTACATTTGATATGGATTCTTTCAGAGTAGTCCCCGATATATCATCATACGACTTTGTATCATCATACAGTGCAACCGAATCTACTGTAGGTGGTGGTGAGGAAGTATATTCATCACGCAATTATTATTACGATGCATTACATACAATGATTCCAAATGTTGCACCCGAAGATACTTTCGTGAGTGTTAATGCTGTTGGAACTCCAATGAACTCGCCCGAAGGTTACATTGATGGAACTGTTTATACTAAGAGAACTAGTGGTGATATCATTGCATTAAATGATAATGTATTCTTCTCATCTCCAAGTATTGTTGCATCATCAATAAATGAACAAAATGAGATGTCTAATGATAAATCGTTTGAATGTAGACTTCAGTTGGTGTCTGCAAATAAAAATGTATCTCCAATAATTGATGTCAGTTCAGTTGGTGCATTAGCAATCTCAAATAGATTAAGTGGATTGAGTTCTACTGATACAGAAACTATCTCAATTAATACAGAATCAGAAGGTGAGAATAATGTTATGTGTTATATCACTAAGAAAGTTAACTTAAAGACTCCTGCATCAGGAATACGAGTTACTGCTGATATATTCAGACCTGCAACAACAGACATTAAAGTGTTATATAAAATAATTAAAAATGATGAAGAGTCTGCTCTTGATGATATTGGATTTGAGTATTTTAATACAGACGGTTCGCCTAACATAACAACAGATGCAGATGCAAGAAACTTTAAAGAGTATGAATATACTGCTGATGACTTACCCGAGTTCAGTGGATTCATAATTAAAATTGTTGGAAGGGGATATAATACATCAGTAGTACCATTAGTGTCTGCATTGAGATGTATTGCAGTTGCGTAATGGATAACTATCTAAAGGTAGAGGGTACAACAAACTTATATAGAGATGGGGACTCACAAGCAATAGTATCTACTGATATGGAACAGTGGAGACTTGCTAAGAAACGCAAAGAAATATTTGTGAAACAAAAAAACGAGATAAATAATATAAAGGAAGAGATTGGTGAAATAAAATCTCTAATTAAAGACTTATTGGAGAAAGTAAGTGGCTAAAACAGTAGACAATCATAGTACATTAGAAGACTTCAGACGTAAATACAACGACCTTGCAAATGAAGTTGGAGATAAGACTGGATTAAGAACAGAGAACACTCAAACTGTTGTTGATGCAATTAATAGTATTGAAGATAAGACTTTCTTCTTTCAAGAATTTCAATATCTTGCAACTGCATCACAAACTAGATTCACTGGTTTAGATGCATTTAGTAACACTTTAGAGTTCCGCCAACAGAAAATACAAGTATATAAAAATTCAGAACATCTTATCGAAGGAGATGATTATACGATTGGTGGGTATGGAGCATTAAGTGGAAATACACATAGTATTATAGACTTAGTTGTTGCAGCTTCTCTTAATGATAAGATTACAATATATGCATTCACTGGTTCGTATTTGGGTGTAGTTGATTCTACATCAGGTTCAGTAGGATTCTTTTCAGAGACTGCTGCAAACACTATTTACAACACAAATGACAGCGGAATTATCTTACAAGGTGATGGTGCAAATAAAACAACAGTATTAGAATCGGGTTACAATATTCAGTTTGCTGGAACTTTATATTCTGAAGGTAATCTAACTATGGCACCATCAACTACATTGACTGTAGATGCATTAACAGATGGAACATTAACAATTGATGGTGGTTCTTTAACTGGTGCAAGTAGTATTGCATCTACTTTATTTTCAGGAAATCTTACTGGTAACGTGACTGGTAATGTCACTGGCAACCTCACTGGTAATGTCACTGGAGATTTAACTGGAGATGTCACTGGAGATTTAACTGGAGATGTCACTGGTACAGTTTCATCTATATCAAATCACTCAACTACTAATTTAAGTGAAGGAACCAATCAATACTTTACAAATTCAAGAGCAGATGCAAGGATTGGACTTGCAAACTTAACAGACCTTTCTAATGTTGATATCTCATCTCCGTCAAATGGTCAAGTTCTACAATATAATACTTCCCAGTCAAAATGGGAAAATGCAGCTGCACCCGAAACCTATAATAACTCAGATGTTGAGAACTATATAAGTGGTGGGAATGGTATTAGTTACTCTAGTGGGGTGATTAATGCAAATGTTACTGATGGAATAGTTATTGAGAGTGATAACATACAACTGGATTATGAAACTGTAAGTTCTGCACCAAGTAGTGTTGGTTCAACTTCAACTGGACACTTATGGTTTGTGATATGATATGTCTGAAGAAATTTATATAAACACTGGGACTACGATACAACAACCGTATCAAGGTCAATCTGTACGAAACGCACAAAACGCTGAGACAAGACAGACTACAGCACAAACACCTGCGAATGCACAAACACCGTTTACGTATCAAAATAGACAGCCTACTACATATAGAAACCCTGTAAATTCACAGGAACCTAATATTAGGAATGCACAGACTCCGTTTACATATCAAAGAACAGGTCGAGTACCATTTATATACACTCATAGAAGTCCGTTTACTTATCAGAGAACTGGTCAAACTCCATTCACTTATCAACACCAAACGCAACAACCTTACATTGCAAACAGTCAACAACCAAACATAAGGAACGCTCAGTCTCCATACATTGCTAATAAACAGAGTCCCTACATTGCAAACTCTCAATATACAAACACTGTAAACCAGCAGTCTCCTTATATTGCGAATGCACAACAACCGTATCCATATATTGCTAATAAACAAAGTCCGTTTACATATAACCATAGAAGTCCATTTACTTATCAGAGAACTGGACAAAATCCGTTCACTTATCAAAACCAACAGCCATATCCGTTTATCACAACAGTACCATATACATATAACAGTACAGGAACAGCAACTGTTTATCCACTAGAACAAACTTGGTACCCTACAGGATTTACATTAAGAGCTTCAGGTAATCTAAACCAAGCAAGCAGTGGTACTGCATACGTAAGGTGTGAAATACGTGCTGCAGTGGATACAGCAAATGACCGAATTATAATTGAGGGTAAAACTGCAAAACACTATCAATCGACTGCTACAGTTACTGATTACGTGGACTATGTATCTCCTGTAGCTGATAGTTCATCCTTTTACATAAAATATTTTTATGAACCTGTTCCACAACCAGGCGGTGGTACTACAACTGGTACTATTATCCAAAGTTCACCCTGTAATAGTTCAACACAAAGCCCTGCAGATGATGGTTATAACAATAATACTTATTATACAATTCCTGCATCAACTGGAACACCTTCTGGCATATCTTTAATTTGGAGAGCAAGTGCTAATGTGCCAAATAATGGTTCCAATAATTGTATCCTTACAACTACGGGTAGCTCTGTGACAGTTACACTTAAAGCACTTCCGACAGGGGGTGGTGTTAATTCATATATAACAACAGCAAGTTTTGGTCAAGTTGAATTGACATCATATGCTGGTGCTGTTGCAACAAAATAGGGAGATGATATGGCAGAATTAACAAGTCTACAACAACCGTACCCTTATATATCAACGGGTCAACAACCTGCTTCAACACAAGGTAGAACACCTTATATTGCAAATGCTCAGCAACCATATCCGTATATTGCTAATGCTCAAGAACCAAACATAAGGAATGCAAGACAACCTGTTACATATGCTAGACAAGGTCAAACACCATTTACATATCAAAACAGACAACCTGTTACATATCAAGTTCAACAACCTGCTACATATAATGTAAGACAACCCGTTATATATCAGAATAGACAACCTTTAATATATAACTATAGGTCTCCTGCTACATATGATGCAAGAACTCCTACTCCTTATATTGCAAATGCTCAGCAACCATATCCGTATATTGCTAATGCTCAAGCAGCAGTTCAAAGAGTAGCACAACAGACATATCCATATATTGCAAATGCAAGAAACCCCTCTACATATAATTATAGAAGTCCTTCTGTTTATCAGAACCCTGTAAATGCTCAGACTCCTTATATTGCAAACGCTAGACAACCTTCAACATATCAACTTACATATCAAATAAGTTATACAATGAGGTCGCCATTTACTTATCAAGTATCGTATCCGACATCTAGAACAGTCGGGCCAGTTGCAAAGGTAAAGGGAGTTTATGTAAATGATAACGGTACAATTAGAAAAGTTGACCAAGTTTATGCAAATGATAGTGGAACGGTTGAAAAGATACATCAATCAGTTCCTACTGCAAGATTTAGTAAGAATCCTTCAAACACTCAAGTATAATTCTGTATAAATAGTTATATGGCTATACTTGCAAACATATTTATCGACCAAGGAACCGACTTCAGTATTACAGTAGATGTAACTGATTCTGCTGGAGATGTTTTAGACCTAACAGGATATACTTCATCTGCTCAGATTAGAAAAACTTATAGTTCTTCTTCTGTTTCTGAAACTTTCACAACTTCTATATCAGCAGCTGTTGGACAAGTCACCTTATCACTTAATGATACACAAACAACTGGTTTGGAATCAGGTAGATATGTTTATGATTTAAATGTGACAAGTACTGGTGGTATAACTACTAGAGTAGTAGAAGGTCAAGCTATTGTCACACCAGGCGTAACGAGGTAATAATATGACAATTAAAGGAACATTAAGTAGAGTAGCAACCATAGGTGGTAGAGTCCAAGGACAAGGTAATATCCGTGCAAAACAAGTTGCAATAGGTTCAGGTGGTGGTGGAACAGACTTAACTTCAAAATCAATCAATGAACTTTCAGACGTAAACGCATCTGAAACAGATGACGGACTCTTATCATATGATGCAACAACAGATAAATGGACTACTACAACAACTTTAGACGGCGGTACTTTTTAAAATAATTTTATATGATGGGTTCGAGTGATGAGTGGTCGTCCCTACAGGAAGTAATTGTAGGAACAATAAGGGGGTTTGAAAACTATACAGCTTTTTCAGGAACCCAACACGACAATGAATTCTTACCATCCATTTATTCCGAGGTGATGGAAGGTCTACAAACATTTCAAAACCTATTAGAAAAGGAAGGTGTTACAGTCCATCGCCCTGATGGTTTTTGTTATAATGTCAGAGATTGTGCAATTGTATTGGGTGACACTATACTTGAAGTCCCAATGCAATATGAAAAGGAACATCTATATCAAAGTTCGTTAACTCCAATATTTAAACAAAAGTGGTTTGATGGTATGAATTGGATATCAGCACCAAAACCAACTTGGGTAGACAATGGGTATAATGACCCTATCTTTGACGGTGCGAATATTTGTAGATTAAATGACACTTTAGTGATTGCATTAAATCACACTGCAAATGGACTTGGAAAGGATTGGTTAATACGACAGTTTCCTCATTACAATATAGAGTATACAAATCTAAATCATAACATATCTCATATCGATACAAGTATATCCCCTATTTCTTCCGATACAGTTCTTATAAATGCAAGTAGATATACAGAATCTACAATCCCAAACACATTTAAAGACTGGAATAAAATATGGATTGATAAGGATGATTTAGTGGAAGAACCTTTAATGGATGGGTTAGTATCATTTGCAAGTCCTTGGATAGGTATGAATACACTTTCTCTTAATCATAATACACTATTTGTAAATGATTGTCAAACAAAAATCATAGAAAAATTAGAACAACATAACTTCAATTGCATCCCTGTTCCACTTAAACACACTAGAGAACTTGGTGGAGGACTACATTGTTGCACTTTAGACTTAATTAGAGGTTAATGATTGTCTAAATACT
>Ga0209308_10001393_pt1 | contig 22505 bp, 40 predicted proteins | sample COGITO_mtgs_1204_3_FD_184806 | JGI IMG/M metagenome (GOLD analysis project Ga0209308, IMG submission 184806) | Pelagic marine microbial communities from North Sea - COGITO_mtgs_120405 (SPAdes) (version 2) | ecosystem: Environmental > Aquatic > Marine > Epipelagic ...
CAATGGAATCTTCAAAGAGAATTGAAGTTTTTAAACTATATGAAAGAAGTTGGAGAATATACCTTTGAAGATGCAGATAAATTAAACTCCATAAAAAACTTATATAATACAATTAAAAATGAGCGAGCATAGAAAAGAAGAAGGTAACAAATATTACCTAAAACGGCTCAATTCTGAAACAAAAGAATTAGAGTGGATAGAAATTAACTTAGAAAGTAGTACAGAGTCAGAAGTAAAATTATCAAAACATGAGGTAATTTTAAATAAACCTCAACATAATTACTATTTTACTCAAGATAATGAGGTAATTGAAGAACCACCAATGGGAATTCAATGGGAAAACCTCGGACACTTCGAATAATATACAAAATATCATGGAAAAGAAAGAATTAACAACCAACGAATACCTAAATGAAATAGAATTTCAGATAAGTAATGCCAGAATAAACGCAGAATCTCCATATAATGATGGTTGGACCCAACAAGGTTACCGAGAAAAAGTGATTTATTTAGAAAAAAAACTAAAAACAATAGGAAAACAACTAAAATTTAAGTTCTAATGCCACCAAAAAATAAGTTTATTGGAAATAAATTTGAAGAATACCACTATCAGTACCTAGAAAAGTTGATTCAATGGTATGCGAATGGTGATGTTCAACATAAAATAAAGGTACAATGGTTATCTGGTCTGATGAAACAACAATTTTATGATGACACTCAAAGAAAATTTCTAAATAAAATGGTAAATTCTTATAATAATAGAAAAAAGTGAGTAAAAAATATTTAATTGCATGTGGTGATTCCTTCACCGAAGGACATATTCAAGGAAAAGATGCAAGTTGGGCAACCTATGTTGGGCCAAAACTTGGGTTAGAAACCATAAACATAGCATGTGGTGGTATGGGAAACGATTGGATTTGTAATACAACACTTACTTGGTTGATGAAAAACAAAGAAAAAGCTAAAGATTCAGTAGTTATGATAGGCTGGTCTGAATTTGGTAGACAACATTGTATGTTCCAACCCGTAATAGAAACTGAATTTCCTAATACAAGATGGAATGTAACTATATCTCCATGGGATTTTGCACCTAATTTTGTTGATTTAGATGACCCACAAATACCACAAGCCCTCAGAGAAATAGAAATAAACAAAAAAGCATTACAACCATGGTTTGGTTCACTATCGGATGCTTTGTATAAAACTTATAGGTCTATACTTTTTGTGAAAGAATATTGTGAATCTAACAATATTCCTTATTTATTTTTCGATATGATTGATAATCAAAAAGCAATTTTAACTCCAATACCTAATGGTGATAATCCATCAGGTCAAAACTACAACATACAAGTTAGAAACAGATGTAAGGAAGAAAACGGTGAATGGACTTATGTAGATTGTGGTCCTGTTAGAGATAACCAGAGTGATTTATTTACACCTGAGTTAACTGAATACTTATGGGATAATCATTATCATTCTATACGAGATGGTAATTCTGTATTAGGTTTTTTAGAAAATTATCCAAACGAAGCTCTTGGTGGACAAGAAGGAGGTTATATGAAAGGAAATCCAGGTCATTTAAACATTGAGGGTGCTAAATGGTTATCTGAACATATAGTTAAATGGTATAAAAGTACACCAAAATTAATATAATAGTATATTTATGTTAACAAGGGTTACAACATGCAAGAAGATACACTAAAACAACGATTCAATTCCCACGATAGGTCATATATGAGTTATATGATTTTCGAATCAAAGAAATTTTATCTACAAACTACAGCAAAAACAGCATCATCTTGGTGTAACAATAAGTTTGGTGACCCAAATAACATTAGTTTTAAGATTAATACTCTAAAAGGATACTCAGGTGCAAGTGAAAAGGATGATTCAGAACAAACTAAGTATGTAAAAGATTGGAATTCTCTTATGAACGGTAAATCTTGTAAAAAAGATTTCGTTTTTCTTATAAGAAACCCATTAGAAAAGGTAGCTACTGGCTTTATTCAAGATGTTTTATTAAGTGAAATTAACGAAAGTAGTCCAAAATCACTTCTTTTTCAAAAATATTTATTAGATTTAGGGTATTCTCAATACGAGGTTACTAGTTTTTGTAACCATTATAACCCCCTCTTTCATACACAGAGAGATAGAGGAAAGAATTTTCAAACTTTTCCTGATGTAGCTAACTTTGGACCTGATAATATATATTTACCAATATTCTATACCATGATAGAATCCCTTGTAGACCATTGGTGTACCAATATACCAAGAGTTATTAATGAAGTCAACCAAGGTCACAAAATGAGTAATTTATTACTTGTTTTAAAACTTTTAACGTTTCCACCACCTAATGTAGATATATCTAAAATTCATGTAATGGATATTAACAGACAGAATATTGGAGAATCGTTAAACATGAAATATGGAATGAAAATAAAAACAGGTAAAATGCATGCTAGAGAACCAATGTTTAAACATATGGTATTTGGTGCTTTTAAAAAACATATAGAGTTATTAAGTGCTTTTTTAAGTACCGAACTTACGATTTATTCTGAAATAATAAATAAATTATATCCATCAGAAAACTATATTAAAGGAAAGAAACTACCAGTTGGTGTATTTAATACTGAAGATTATTGTATTAATGATAATATACCACTACAATTTAAACACGATTTAGCAGATGGGCCAATTGACCAACATACATTAACAGAACAATTTAAAGCAAAAACTGTTAAAACAGAAAAAGAGATTTCTCAAGTTATACAAAATATAAAAAATACAGAAAATGGAAGTATAGAAAGTATTTTAAGAAAACAAGCTGAGGAAGATGCTAGTATTACTAGTAGTCAGTTATTGGTTGATAATTTATTTTAAAGTTTTTTCAACCCCCCAACCCCCTTTATACAGCTATAACTACTAAGGAAAAAAGAAAACGTAAAAAAAGTTTTTAAAAGTTATTAACAATTATGATACTAGATAAAAAATTATTGACCAAACAAGGATACTTAAACTTCAACTTAAAAGATTTAAATGAAAATCTATTTAATGAGTTTAAAGAACACTTAACCCAAAAATATCTTAGAACTAAAATAAATGTATTAAGAGCAGATTCGATTATCTTAGAAAAAAATCTTTCTAAAATTAAAGAAATTGATGATAAGTTTAACGTAAGAACAGAAGGAAGAGATTTTGAAACCGAGGACAGTTCATATAGGAAATTACAGAATAAGTATCATGGTAATCTTGATAATTTAAAAGAAGTAAATAAATACCTCGCTAGTATGGATGTAACAAAAACCTGTGGAGTAGGTGGAGGTGGTCAAGTTTGGTTATACGGCCCATACCGAAATATGATACCATCAAAAAATAATTTAATTGAATCACTATATCTTCAAACAGTAGTTGAATTATATAAAGATGATATTATTAATCATGACGAATATCAAATAAAAAAGGAACATTCCTCAGACCCTTATATTGGAGCTGGTACAGATATTACACTATACCTTAAAGATAATTATATCTCACCACATGCAGATGGAATTGATGGTACTCGATTATGTGTATTGTTAATGTATCTTAACGATGATTGGGAAAATGGGTATGGTGGAGAAATTGTAGTAAACAACGAAATAACAATACCACCATTATTTGGAAATATTGTAATATTAGATTTCACACAAAACAATATTAACCATGAAGTTTTAAACGTAATAAAAGAAAACTTTGAAAGATATGCAATAATTAAGTTTTTTTATAAATAATATATGAACAAGATAGAAAATAAAATTATAGGTGCATTAAAAACAATTTTTGATCCAGAGATTCCAGTAGATATATACGAGTTAGGATTGATATATGATGTTAGTGTAATTAAAGATGATGCATTAGTAATAATGACATTAACTTCTCCAAATTGTCCTGTAGCTGAATCTTTACCAAAAGATGTTGAAGATAGAGTAAAATCAGTTGATGGAATTAACACCGCTAAAATAGAATTAACCTTTGACCCACCATGGACAAAAGATATGATGAGTGAAGAAGCGTTATTAGAGTTAGGTTGGTTGTAAGAAATATATGAGTCAAATTAGAGAAATAATAGAAGGTTGGGCAAATGTAATCAAAGACCAATTTGATGCAGTAGACCCGGTCACTAAAGAAGTATCAAAAAGAAGATTAGAATTATGTAACGGGTGTCCGTTAAGACAAGGGAACGTATGTTCACCTCACATATATGGATATGATATAATATCGGGTGATAAGAAAATTGGGTGTGGTTGTAATATTAGTGCTAAGACACTATCGCCATCATCAAGATGTCCCTTGAGTAAATGGTAAATAAAAATTAACAAATAAATTAACAAAGATGAGTAGAGGAAAACGATTACAAAAATCAGAAGCAGCAAGAACTAAAAGAAGTAAAGTTAAAGAAACAATAGAAACAATAGAAAAAAGACAAAGAGCAGATGCTAAAAATCTTAAAAAGAAAATTAATAAACTAAAAAGGAGACATCACGATGGGAAGTAAATTTTTCGGTAATAAACACGATAACAAAACAAACAAGAATAAAAAATTAAATCCAAAATCTAACTCGAAAAGTAAAGGTAGTAATATGGGAGTAAGAAAAGTAGGTAGAGGTAGTTAAGATGAGTAAAACCTTATTAGTCTTTTTCGGAGATTTCAGAACCTTTGATTTGATAATACCATATCTAAAAGATTTAGATAAAGTAGATATCATTATATCGACATGGAGTACCACAACAAAAAATGGTATTGTGGTTGATATAGATGAGGATGTAATAAGAAAGGCTATACCAAATATAAAACAAATTTTTATTTCAGATAGTAGTGTTATAAAACAACATGCTCAGTTAGGTGGAGATAATTTACATTGGATGAACACTCGTAGAATGGTTTATCATTGGAAACTTGTAACAAACAATATTGAAAATCTCCACGAATATGATAACATAATATATCAACGATGTGATTTAGTATCGAATTGGGAAATTATACTAACTAACGAAATAGAAAAGAATACTCTCTATTTAAATTATTTCGATATTCCATATGTACCTTCTGATAAGTATCCAAACGCACATTGGTGTAATGATTATATCTTTTTCGGAGATGTTACAATTGTAAACAAATTTATCAACTCTATAAACGAAGAAGAAAAGGATGATAATGGTGACCACATACCTTTAGATTCTCATAGAATAATATATGAAACTTTAGTTGATAACAATATTAATTATAATAATTTCTCTTTACGAGGTTATTTATATAGAGAAGATACTATACCCTCACCAAACATCACCTCCTATAAATCCTTGAGTTTAATCAAAGGCCCTACAAAAATTTAACTTAATTATTTGGATTTCCCATTTATTTTTCGTATATTTACATAATATGAATACAATACAACAAATTTGCATATACCTAGCAATAGGATTCTTTTGGGCAGGTGTAATAGAACATATAAGTACGAAATGGAATGTAGGTGGAGAATGGAGTAATGGAGAACGAATAGTTCAAGCTACTTTATGGCCAATATTTTTTTTGAAATTCGTAGTTTCTTTTTGGATTTCATTTTTTGGTAACAACGATGACACTAATAATTATTAAGACTCAATGAAGAAATGTAACGTATGTAACAAACAAAAACCTAACCTATGGTTTAAACAAAACAAAAAAACTTGTAGAGGGTGTGAGAGAACGTTCAGCAACTGGTTAATAAGATTACTAGTTATAGAGAGAAGATTAACACCTCAAGAAAGATTAGGTAATAGACTAGGGTATATGGGAAGTGCGTTTATAATGATGTCTCCTTACTTACTACCGTATGATAACATAGGAGTGTACACTTATTTAATCGGTGCAATATTATCCCTACCTCAAGTTTGGTTAGCAAAACAATGGAACCTTGTAATAATTAATTTCAATTTATTAATAGGTTACGGATTGTATCTATATAACGTATGATATTTATATACAAGAGATTTAAAACAAAAGATTACAACCTCGAATAACATTCATTCAAAGGTAATAAAAATTTTTTCGGTAAATCTAATGTATCAAATACTAATAACACTATAACAATTAAGAACGGAAATCATTAATAACTAACAACTCAGTATAACAAAGGATATAACACTACTATGGCAGATAACTTTAATTGGGATGATTATTTACCTAACGATGATGAGGACGATAACAACGAAGATGATATCTTTGGAACTACACCCGAACCATGGATAGATAGACAAAAGGAAAGAGAAAAGGCTTTGCTATTCTCAGAACTCAAATCAGGTATACCTATACCCTTATCCCCTAAAGACTGGGATGAGCTGTGGGAACTAACTACTACGGATATGAATACAATGACCCAGATGTGGATTAGACACTTTATGCGTGAATCCGATTCTAATAGAGGAAAGTGGAATATAATCACGACTTATCGCAATGAGTGGTTAATCCAACTTCTTCACCATAACGAAGAACAAGAAGAGTATGAATTGTGTTCTCTTATTAATGAATTGTTGATATGGTCTAATAACCAACACACCTGGAAACAAATATCTGATGCGATGATAGAAAAATAGGGGATGCGTAATATTTATAATACTATCAATAAAAAAGAGGAACAAATTTTCCGACTAAAAAAATTTAAAAAATCGACACGATTTTAGTTTTATATGAATGAAGTTGAAAAAAGGATAAAACACCAAATAGATAACAATACTGGCCAAGTTGATTTAAAGATTGATTTGGTTAAGTATATGCAACAAACTGAACGTGCCAAGGCAGCCGAACTAACCGAGAAAGAAAAGGGTGAAGAATTCAAACACCAATTCCGATACGAGATAATCGGTGAACAAGATGCACTTCTAATGCAAGTTCCAAATATAAACGAATCGGGTTATTACGCGGGTGTGGTTGCCTTAAAATCATATGTAGATAAGTTCCACTCGGATTTGAACGTTGAGATTATCGACCCCATTATAGATTACTTTTATTTAAACCCACCTAACAAAGATGGCGATTTCTTTCAAATGTTTAACACATACGCAAGACAAGGTGAGTGGGAAGAACTTTTAAAGTTTCAAGAGATACACGATATGTGTGAAGGATTCATTTTCAAATACATAGATAAGTGTAATCCTGGCTTCTTTGGTTTTAGTATTATAGATGGTAATGTAGATGCATCTTTAACAATAGCAAGTTTAATAAAAAAGAGATACCCTCATATTAAAATATTAATGGGAGGTAATGGAATCGAGGTTTTAGATTTCGGTATGTTACCTAATGCAAAATATACTACTATAAATTATGATTTTGTAGATGTATTTTCAAGAGGTGATGGTGAAGCAACATTTGTAGAGATTCTTAAATGTGATATGAGTGATGAATCTCTTTCAAAAATTAAAGGAATTGTTTGGAGAAAATCAACTGGTGAACATATAGATACTCCAATGGAATTAACTCATAATCCATCAAGAGAAAATATAGATATGAACTCACTCCCAATGCCAGATTATTCATCATTGGAAGAAAACTATTATTATCACTCTACATACCAATATTCAGTTCCATTGGTTTTAAGTAGAGGTTGTCCATATCGTTGTACCTTTTGTTCGGTACCCGAATTTATACCCATATTCCGATACAGAACACATGAAAGTGTTATAGAAGAAATGGAGTATTGGATAAACAAAGGAAGAAAGGCTTTCTTCATGCACGATAGTATTATCAATGGTAATCCAAAATGGTTAATGACCTTTTGTGAAATGATAATTGAAAAGTGGGGAGAATACCAAATTGATTTCGGTGGTAATATGAGATTACAAAATGTAATGAGAAATTTAGATACTATGTGGTTATTTAGAAGAGCAGGATTATCTAAGATGATAACAGGTTTTGAATCTGCATCTGAACCAGTCTTAAAACATATGAAAAAATATACATCTATGGAAGGTGTACGAGAAATCTTTGATAATGTAAGAACAATAAACAAAGTACTACAAAAAGAAAGACCTCATGCACCAAAGATGCAATTTGCAATGCAACTTATTATTGGGTACTTAAATGAAACACGAGTAGATTTTCAACGAACAGTAGATTTTGTAAAAGAATATAACGATTGTATGTCAGAGATACTTACTTGTTCCGCATTTCTACTTCACACAACATTACAAGAAAAGTGGGTAAAGGAAGGAGAACCTCTTATTCAACATAGAAATTCTGTTATATTTGATACAATGTACAATACTACACAAGATAGATTAAATTGGTTAAATGAAATAGAACAAGTTTTTAAAGATTATAATCTACCATATTCAATATACAATCGAGGAATCTTTCATGAACTTATAAAAGAAAACGAAACTGAACAAGTTCATTACACATGGATTGATGGGGAATTGTTCTTTGGTCCCAATGGGGAAACTCCTCACATAAAACAAATCCAAGAAAAGCTTGGTATAGTAAAAAAACAATTATTTTAAATGGCAGAAAAATTCAATTGGTTATTTTTAGGTTACGCAGTAATATTAATAACTCTAGGTCAGGTAGGAGCTTACCTACAACACAATTATCAATTTTTAGATAAAAGATTTCCACCAGAGTGGTGGGGATGGTATGTTTGTGCAATACCAATTACATGGTTCTTTTTAAAAGGAACCTATTATGGTGTAAGTGCATTTGATGGAGATTTGTGGCCGAATCGTTTTATAGGATTTGTTATAGGTATTGTATCATATAGTATCTTAACATCATATATGTTTAAACAAGATATTACTCCAAAAATATTTACACAAATAGTATTGTGTTTTGTAATACTAATGGTACAATTCCTATGGAAAGGCAAATAAATTTAGAAGAGTTATTTAAAACAAAAATTCACAATAAAAAGATTTTATTATTAGAACCTAATTGTGATTTACAAAACCCAAGTTTTTGTGGGTTAAACTTTTTCAAAACAACAGAATATGAAAGTCTATATAATTTAGATAATATTGAACGATTTGAAAATACACATTGGGATTATATAATAGGACATGTTTTCCACATCAGAAATTTTAGAAAGAGCGAAGTTAGTATATTTTCAAACCACAACATTACTTGTGATACTCTTGTATGTGATGAATTAGGTGAGGGATTTTCACTTAACGCAGATTGTAAAAGAATATTAGCTGAATTACAGTTAGATAAAATATTAAAAGTAAAAAAAGTAAAATGGTTAACACCTTTTTATGATTATTCTTCTATTCAACAACAATATCCTAATGTGGAGTTTTTTAGTGAAAAATTTTCTGGTCCACTATTATTCTGTGGAAAAAGCAATCGTATGATTCATGGAGACAGTGACGATGCATCTCGATATTCAAACAAATTAATATATGGATTATCTTGGAAACCTGAACTAAAAGAAAGATTGTTTTTATCATTAAATAATGAAACTCGTACACATAGAAGTTTACTAATACATTATTTAACCGAAGAAAACTTATTAGATAAAGGATATGTATCATATTTAAATCCACCACAAGATTTGAAATTAGAATACAAATTTAAAACTTATTTAGAAAAATTAAATGTACAAAAATTAGTATTACCATGGGAAGCTAATACGATAGCTAAAAACCGATTTGGTATCCAAACCATAGCAGCTGAAAAAACCTACATAGATGTTGTTACAGAATCAAGTACAGGTCTCTGGCCATTTAAAACAGAAAAATGTATGAAACCATTTTACAATTTACAATTCCCAATGATATTTGGTCACGAAGGGATTATACAAGATTTACGAGATGCTGGTTTTGATTTGTTTGATGATATAATAAATCACGAATATGATGATGGAAGTAATCAACCAGGATATGTCAATAGAACATCTAATGATATGAATTTAACAATCGATGGATATAATGATAATAAACGAATACCCTTTTTAGTCAATGAATTAAAACGATTATCAACTTTAGACATTAAATCATTATATAAAGATAATAAAGATAGATTTATAAAAAACCAAAAACTTGTTTGGGATTTAACCATAAAAAATAATAAAATATTATATAAACTAGGAAACTTTGTTTTTGGTAATGATATCGAATATTTTGATACACCTACTGAGGAATTAAAAAAAGTTTATTTATGATAAAAGAAGAATATCCTCCTGGTCATTTCTATTCAGTCTTACCAGATATAGAGAATGAAAATCTGATTTGGGAACCTAAATATTTAGGACTTGATTATAATGATGCGAATCATATAAACATATTAAATGAAATCGAACAATACTTAACTAAATTTGATGAGGTGTTTGATGTTGGAGATGATGTGGAAGAGTTAAAATTACAACACAAGTATAGTTTAAATAATAATGCATTCACATCATTAGATGCCAGAATATTACACTACTACTTACAAAAAAATAAACCTAAAAAATATATAGAAATAGGTTCAGGTATGTCAACTTTATTAGTCCTTAATACAAAAGAAATGTTTAATTTGGACTTAGAGATAATTTGTATTGAACCACACCCATCTCCTCATCTTTTATCATTACATAAACAAGGTAAAATTAATTTAATTATTAAAAAAATACAAGACGTTGGTTTATATATATTTAAATCGTTAAATGAAAATGATATTTTGTTTATAGATTCATCGCATGTAGTAAAAATAAATAGTGATGTATTATATGTATTTAAAAATGTACTACCAATATTAAAATCTGATGTAAGAGTTCATTTCCATGATATATTTTTACCTTATGAGTATCCACCAAAATGGTTACACAAGGGTCGGTTTTGGAATGAACAATATTTTTTATTTGTATTCTTACAATTTAATCAAAAATTTAAAATTGAGTTTGGTTCTATGTATGCAAGATTTAAATGTAGAAAAATGTTAACCAAATTACAGATAAACACATATGAACAGAAAGAACTATCAGGTGGGTCTATTTGGTTAAACGTAAACAAAGTAGAATCTAAAAACTTAAACTTAATATAATCAAACAATGAATGAATTAGATTTACATGGATTTACACACGATGAAGCGGTAGATGTTGCTGAAGATTTCGTATTAATGGAATCACACGATTCTATGTTTCAATGTAAAATCATAGTAGGTAATTCTTCAATGATGACAAATCGGGTTACCAAAATGTTAAAAGAACATGGGTTTAAATATTATATTCCATCTTGGAATGTAGGAGAAATAATAATTTCAAATTAATTAGGATATTACAAATATTTTTCGTATATTTGTAGTACAAATAAAATAAATGAGAAAATTAACATACAAAATAACAGAACTATCTAATACTTATGGATTAGAGTTTATTACTGATAGAAGTGATAAATGGACTAAAGAACAGTACACAAGAAATAGAAACCCATTAACAATGGAATTAATTAGTAATGAAACCACAGAAGAAAAAGAACCAATATCAAGAGAAGTTAAGTTGGGATGATATGTCATATGGTGAGGCTTCTCATCATATCGGTAAAAAAACAACTGAGAAGGTTCACAAATCTCAAAAACAATATTCAAGAAAACCCAAACACAGAAATAAATTTACAGATGATGAATAAAAGAGAACTATTAATTATTGGATTTATTGTTATGGCAATAATAGTGAGAGTATTACCACATCCACCTAATGTTACACCAATACTTGCAATCGCTTTATTTGGTGGAACTACATTTAAAAACAAATGGTTTGGTGTATTATTACCTCTGATAGCAATGGGAATGTCTGATATGTATTTAGGTTTTTATGGTATCTCTTATTGGGTATATGGTTCGTTCTTTCTTGTTAGTATGTTAGGAACATATTGGAAAAAGATAGGGGTTAAGAATGTACTTATATCATCTTTAATCTTTTTTATAATCACCAACTTTGGAGTTTGGTTAAGTGGTTATCCAAAAACAATAGAAGGGTTTTTACTTTGTTATACAATGGCAATACCCTTCTTTATAAACTCTATATTAGGAAATATATTTTTCAGTTATCTATTAAAGTATTCATTTAGATATTCTGAAAAGAAACTTATGCTCGGTTCGTCTAACGGTTAGGACCTCAGGTTTTCATCCTGGTAATAGGGGTTCGATTCCCCTACCGAGTACAACTATCGTTCATTGAAATATTGTTTAATTAAATAAAAATAAAATTATGGAAAATTTAGATATTATTTTAGGTGCAGTCCTAACGATTGGTATATTCCTTTTGGGGTATTCGGTAGCGGGTGTATTTAATGGTAAGAGAAAAATAGAAGAACTAGAAAAGTTCATTGATGTAACTGATGATAGAGTTACAGAAGTAGATAGAGAAAGAAACTTTTGGAAAGAAGATACTTACGCAACTCTTGAACACTTACACGAAGAAGATGATAATATAAAAAAATTATTAGATTCAAGATTAGATAGATTAGAAAGTAGAATTGTAGGATTGATTCCCCCTACCAACGAAGAGTTGATGAAACGAATCGAAAAAATAGAAGAAGAATCTTACAGACTTCGAATGAATATGTAAGATATTAATTGAACGATAGTTAGGAGAAGTGGCAGAGTGGTCGAATGCACTAGTCTTGAAAACTAGCGAGGGTAATTCCTCCAGGGGTTCGAATCCCTTCTTCTCCGCAATGGGGGATTAGCTCAGTTGGCTAGAGCACTACGCTTGCACCGTAGGGGTCATCGGTTCGAATCCGATATCCTCCACAAATAAATAATAAAAAACATATTATATAATGAATAAATTAATTATAATTATATTACTTCTAACTTCTTCTTTACTTAGTTCACAAAACTTTGTTGGGGAGAAGTTTAGGTTATCAACAAATAGTGGTAACTCGGTAATAACATTTGAAAACCTTAATGCAGATAAAGCAACATATGTTGGTGGACAACTAGTTAAATCCTATGGTAAATTAACGTTATCCAATTCCCAATATAAATTATTTATCAGTAATCTTAAAAAGATAAGTGGTAAAGATGATTATGAAATCATTGAAGAAATTTACAGACTCGATAAATATACATTTGATAAAGATGTTGTATTCTTTGGAGTAGGTGATAAAATAGGTTCGATTACCAGAGATGAAATTAAAAAGTTAAGAAAACTATAAAACTAAGCCTTTGTAGCTCAGCTGGCTAGAGCAGCTGATTTGTAATCAGCAGGTCGTGGGTTCGAGTCCCTCCAAAGGCTCAATAATAATTGAGATGGTATTTCCTTCATATAAAAGACCGATAGAATATATTAATAAGAAACCTTTTCTTCTTCATGCAATTATGCATATTGATAGAGTTAAGAATGCTACAATGGTTAAAGAGTGGTTGGGAGTTGATACTGTATTTAAAGTACATTCAAAAGGAGTGTACTATTTCTGTGAAGAAATAAAAGAAGCAAATTGGGAAGAGATATAGTTATATAATATGAGATGGGTAGAATACTTTAGAAACTTGGCACACCAAGTAAAACTTAAATCCAAAGATGAGAACACACAAATTGGTGCAATCATAGTTGGTAAGGATAAAGAAATTGTATCTACTGGATATAACTCATTTCCACGAGGATTAAAAGATAACCTACGAGAAAGACAACAAAGACCAGAAAAATACTTTTGGTTTGAACATGCAGAAAGAAACGCTATCTATAACGCAGCAAGAATAGGAGTATCTACTAAAGGAACTACTATGTATCTTAGTTGTGGAATCCCTTGTTCAGATTGTGCAAGAGGAATCATTAACGCTGGTATCACAAGAATCTTTTGTGAACGAGGAGTTACTACTAAAGGCGAACATTGGGAAGAAAACTACCACAGAAGTTTTTCAATGTTAGAAGAAGCTGGAATAAATATTCAATTTTATGATGATGAATATGGTGGATTATAATACTTATAATTATAAGGAGGTTTCTAATGACTTGTTCAAAATATACAGAAGAACTATTACACAAATCCCATTCACTTGGTATAGTTAAAGATGTCTTTTCCCTATCAAAAGAATTAAGAGATAATGATAAAACATTAGATTTTGATTGTGCAATTGAAAAGGCATTCAATCATCTTACCAAGTAATTACTTTTAATATATTTATATTAAAGAAAACCGCATAATGGCTCGCAGTACACAAATAAATAGTGGAGATTCTAATAGCTCAACACAAACTACTATCTTAAATAACTTAAGACCAGAGCAGTATATCACAAAACCAATACAACCAACTGATAGTAATAACACAGATACTTCTGATACAAACACCCCATCAACAACACCAACAACTGCAGATATTACAAACATAACCACAACTGAAGTTGTGGGAGTGAGTAGTTTACCTTATGTTCAACAACCATATCCATTTGAAGTAGGAATAGACCCATCTTCAAAATACACAGTTTCTAATGATACAATAAAATTTACAGGAAAATATGATGAAAATTTTATAAATTTCAAAACATATTCAGTTGATGATATTCTTTCTTTAGATATAGCTGAATATCCAACTAGTTTTAATTTTATAGTAGAGTTTATAGATGAGTCAACACGAGAATTTTGGTCATCACCAGATTTAGTAGCTCAACTAAGAGCAGAAACCCAAGCAGGAAATCCATATACTAATAGAAAAACGGTACCCGTTATTCAATTTGATTTTAAATTTATAAAAAACTATGGTACAGCTGAACAGTTTAAAATACCAGAAGATTATGCCGAAGTTGAAGTTCTCTCTACAATTACTTCAAAAGAAGATGTCTTGAAACATATAAACTGGTTGGTAAGTAGTGATACTTCATTAAGACCTGCTAGTGAAATGGGAAGTTGGGAATTACAACTTACAGAAACTTTAGGAATGGACCACTCCAGGGAATTAGATGCATTAAACTCAAAACTTATAAACGAAGAACCAAATATATCAGAAAATATAAGACCAGATGATTATGATGATAGTGATTCATCAACTGATTCTTTTATAGAATTTTCTCCATTTGGTGTACCTGGTCAAAGAGCACATGAACGTAGAAGATACAATGGTACATTATATAGCTGGAGTGAGGGTAACAATACTTGGTTTATTATAACGGAATAATATGGTTAATAACAACTTATTAGCAACAACGTCTTGGAGAAATTATTTACTTCCAAGAAATCAACGAGTTACAAACTTTTTAAAATCGCGTGGGTCTGATGTATTTTGGCAAATATGTCAAAACATACATGAAGCATATAGAGATAAGAAAAGTGAATTAATGATGTTGATACACCCAAACTTATCACACGCAATAGTAATACCAGAAAAGGATTATATTGAAGTAATTAATCTTGCACTAAAACATTTTACAGAAGATGAGAATTATGAAAAGTGCATTAAAATCAATACTATAAAAATAGATATAACAACAAAAACAAAAGTTATTTCAGATATATCTTCAATATAACTACAAAACATGGTTTTGCAAAACATCTTATTTTCTAAAGAGGAATGTGATACAATATTATCTTTTTCTAAAACATTTAAAAAATCTAATGTTACCACTAAGTCTACATCCAATTCCCATCATAAATTCACAAGCTCTTATAACAAAGAACACAGAGATTCACTAACAGCTGTTGTTGATTATCTTGAAATTGGAAAAATTATATTACCTAAAATCTCTTTATTAGATGATACTATAATATCTTCTCCAACAAGTATGAATATGGTAAAGTATGAAGAAGGTCATTACTTTAAAAAACACCAAGACAGAAGTAACCAAAACTTTTTTGAAAGAAAGAAAACAATAGTAATACAATTATCCGAAGAAGATACATATAAAGGTGGTTCTTTACGAATTTGGGAAACCCATAAAAACCCATATATAACCGCATCAAAGAAAATAGGAAACACAATTATATTTGATTCTGGTCATTATCATGCAGTTACCCCATTGGATGTAGGAACTCGATATGCATTGGTGTGTTGGTTAGAACCTAATAATTTAAAAAAGTATGTTTCTTTTGATTAATAAACATCAAAAGTTATTTTAATTATATTTATATACAAACGATAAACATTACAAAAGGAAAATAAATAATGAAAGGAACTTTATTCTCAGCGGATTTTATAAAAGATTCAAGCTCAAACCTTAGATTATTAGAATTAAATACTGATACTGGTTTTATATCAAATACATTAGATTCACGATTTGATTTTACAGATTTTAACACAGTACTATCAACAAACAATATAACAGAGCTAGTTATTATTTATAAAGATTTTCAAAATAACTTCGTAACAAACCTTGAATCATATATTGAAGCTAACTCAACATTTATAACAACAGTCACAAAACAAGTTGAGGATTCTGATAGTATATATCCAACTGCAGTTACTGATGCAGCTGATAAGTTTATACTTAGGTTAGCATACGATGAAAACGCATTGTTTGATTCAACGTATTGTAAAGAAAGAGCAAATGTACAAAAATTATTTTATGATAATTCTGCAACAGGTTCTATACCTGAGTTTTATTATAGTGGTAGTGAATATACAGTAAACACACTTACTAGTGATTTAAACGCACATGCAACTTTACCCGATTTAGTTGTTAAAGATAAAACAGAAACATTTAGTCCTTTAAGGTTTTTAAAATTAGGTAACGCAGAATCATCTTCAGCAGATAGAATTGCTGATTACGTTAACAATTACATAGGAGATTCTCAAACAGTTGAAAAGTTTCATTACAACAACACAGATATCACAGACGATAATAAATTATCAGGTGTAAGAATATTTGGAATTGTATATGGTTCAGATATTAATCATGTAGTTATTGGTCAATATAAAGTACCATCGTTTTTTGAAACACCATCAGCCGATACGTTATCTTATATAGAATCTGATAAATTAATAAATGAATACCTACCTAAACATTATTTTGAACTTACTTCAAATTATATTAGACTTACAACAGAAGATTCAATTCATAAAGATGAAGTAGTAATCACATCTACTGATGGTGAACTACAAGTAGAAAATGTAGTAACTGGTTCTCTACTTAAATCAATGTTTATTGCTGGTGCACCCGATAGTGATGATTTGGATGTTTATAAACATTGGGTTGTAACTGGTTCTATACTTCCAAGTGGTTCGTTTGTAACAGAATCAATTGTTACTTCAGTTGAAGAAAGTTTGCTTGATAATTATGGTTTGACTGGAGAAATTATATTAGCAAATGATGAAAAAATATATACATCTATAACAAAAAATTTATTAGCATATAATACAAGTTCTAATGATTATAGATTCTTACAACAGTTCGAACTAGTACCATCAGAACATTTCTTAGTAGATAAAGATGATAATAAAATTAATATTGTAGCTAACAATGTTGCAGTATTAAACGATACAGATGGTGAAGATTATTATAGAATTGATGTTGAAACAACCGATTCATATTTTGTAAGTGCATCAAACAATTCATTTATTGTTCACAATGCTCCATGTTTTATAGCAGGAACTAAAGTTCATATTGAAGAAAAAGGAATAACAAACATTGAAGATGTTGAAGTTGGAGATAAAGTTATTTCATACAACCACGATACAGATACTTCAGAATATAAAGAAGTATTAAAGGTTAGAGAACAAGAAAATAAAAATGTTGTAAAGTATGTATTTGAAAATGGTACAGAATTAACAGGTACACCAGACCACCCATTGTTTGTAAATGGTAAAGGATATTCTTCATATTATCCAAAAGAAACACTTGAAGATAGTGGATTGGATGTAAACCAGATATTACTTGGTGATGAAGTTTTACATATAGATGGATATGGTGTAGTTATATCTGATATTATAGAGATAGAAGAAACTCATACTGTTTACAACTTAGAAGAAGTAGAACACAATCATAACTTTTTTGTAAACCAATTTTTGGCTCACAATAGAGAAAGTCTACCTTGTTGTTTTATCGCAGGTACACAAATATCTTTATCTAATAACGATAGTAAAAATATAGAAGATATTATAATAGGTGATGAAGTAATAGGATGGAAAGATGGTGAGTTTACAAATGGTATTGTAACTGATTTAAAACCAACAATACTAGGTAACCGTTCTTTATATAATATCAACGATTTTGAATTAACATTTACAAGTGAACATCCATTTTTAACAAAAGATGGTTGGAAATCAATTGCACCAGATAGTGGAACTGATTATGGAATTTTAGAAGTAAATGATATTATCAACAAAGATGGTAAATGGATTCAAATAAAAGAAATCAAAGAAGTTCAAGGAGATTTTGAATATAACACTTCAGTTTATAACTTTACAGTAAAAGATATTCACAGTTATATTGCTGATGGTATCGTAGTACATAACAAATAATAAATAAAAAAAAATAAAAATGGCAAATACACCTCTATCAACTTATAAGACAATACCAGTTGCTGATTTAAGTACACGACCTTCGAGTGCATTAACTAATGATGAATCAACTAAAATTGATACTATCTTAAGTAGTTTTTTTACTTACTTTAAAGCTAAACATTCTTCATAATAGAATCAAAATCCTATTTATGGATATTTTGAAATATTAGAACATTAAGTTTCTATAAATGAGTTATAAGATATATTTTAAAAAAGCTTTAGACGTAAAAATAAATTCGAATCAAAGAGAGCCTCTTTCTTTTATTAAAATCACCAATCACAATTTTTCAGAAACAATAAAACTAATTCAGAAATCGATAACCATATTCAATTCAGAAATAGAATGGGATGGGATGTGGGATATCAACGAAGCTGAAAATAGATTAACTAATGGGGAAGTCTTATATATTTTATTGGATGGTAAAACTCCAATAGGACATGTTTGGTATGATTTATATTATCTATATAACGCATTCGTATCAGAAAAAAGAGAAAATGGCGATTCTATTTGGTTCATACAAGAAACTATGTGGGATATGAAAGAAAATTATGATTTAACATATATTAAATTATATGTTGATGATTGGAATAAAAGAGCAATCCGATTTTGGAAAAAACTTAATTTTATAAAGGAATAGAATGGCTACACAAAACATTGGTAAAAATCCTCCAAAGGGTAAAGTAAGATTTTCAATATCATTATCAGAAGAACAAAAGATGGCTAAGACAAATATCTTATATCATCCTTATAACTTTGTTCTTGGAAAAGCAGGAAGTGGTAAGACATTACTTGCAGTACAAATCGGATTAGATATGTTCTTTCAAAGAAAGATAAATCAAATCATTATAACAAGACCAACCGTATCCAATGAAGATAATGGATATCTACCAGGTTCACTTGATGAAAAGATGGAGCCCTGGTTAGTTCCAATTCGTTCTAATATGAGAAAGGTTTATAACAAACCAGCCATTTTAGAAAAGATGGAATCAGATGAAAAGATTGAGTTGGTATCTTTATCTCACTTTAGAGGAAGAACATTTGATAACGCCTGTGTAATAGTAGATGAATTTCAAAACTTAACTAAACAACAACTTAGTATGGTATTGGGTAGATTAGGTAAGGCTTCTACTATGATTCTTTGTGGAGACCCTCAACAAATTGATTTAAAGTTTGCTAATGATTCTGCTATACACGAAGTACCAAAGGTTAAAGAATCTAAATATGTTTATTCAGTTAACTTATTAGACAACCACAGACATGAATCGTTGGATGAGATATTAAGATTACTTCAAGCATATGCATAATTGTTAAGGTAAAACTTTAACATAATTTTAACATTTAATATTAGGTTTTGTAGTTTATTTTTCGTATATTTACTATGTAAATAATTAATAACACTTAAAACTTAAATAAATGAATTACTTAGTACACCCTTCGAATATCGTATCAAGAGCCCTTGGTATCGATTCTTTCAAACAAATGATTAATGATGAACAAGTTCAATTCTCTGAATTGGTTCATACCTCAGTACAGATAGCTGAAGAATGGACTAATGATTGGGATGAAGGCCAAGGATTTGGTTCTTCTGATGGAACTTACCTTCTAAAAGATTTTATTGATACTATTATATCATCTTATACTAAGGGATATAAAACAGTATTCAACCCTTCGTTAAACATAATTAAACTTTAAAATATATAAGATATGAGATTAGGATATAAAAAATTTAAAGAAATTAAAAAGTGGTATGGTTCATCTGATTTTGAAATTGGATATGATTCTTACTTTACTCAAGGTAAAGGAATAACACTTAGATTTGGATATTGGCAAAAAGTAGATTTCGAAGGTTTAAAAGAATTACTACCACAATATTGTAATATTACAGAAAACATCGTTGATGAGGATGATGATTGTGGAACTTTATATAATTATAATATTACTGATGGTAGAATTTATTAAAAAAATCTTATTTAGAATCAATATAAACTGATAAAATAAATCACATTTTACTTGACTCGTATTGCTTTTTTTCGTATATTAGTCTTGTAGTTGAGTTGGGGATTTAACCCCATTAATGTAAACTTTAAAATTTAAAAATGATAAAAGAAATGAATTTAGGATTAGTAAAAATGAATGAGAGTAAGACCGAACTTTACGGAGTTCAATATTACAAATCTAAGTGGGAAAGAAACTTAGGTGATACTTTAACTATTGATGGTGAAAAGTGGTTAGTTGGTATTATCGGTGATACTAGAAATGATGTGATTTCTGCTCTTAATGATATTGTTAAAAAACAAAATTCTATAATCAATAAGAAAAAATACCAACAGAGAAAAGAAGAAAAGTTCATTATGAATAATATTCTTAACAATGTAATGAAAGACTTAAACCTTTAAAATATGTTAAAAGTAAACGATAAAATAAAATTTGAAAACAAGTATGGACAAATCCAAGAGGGAATTGTTACTGATAATAACTACCAATGTGATTTTGATGCAGACCTTAATGGTTGTGTTAGAGTATCGGTAGATTATGGTAGTAGTATTATTGGAACTGTAAATACATTAATCGATAAATCACAAATCTTAAAAAACGTAAAATTATGAGTAAATTAAATGAAAGATATCCAAATGGGTACATGGGTAAAATTGAGTATTGGACTAGTAAGTTGAATGCTGAGGTTATGAATACGAAAGTTCCTAACTTGGAGGAGATAGATAGGATTCACCGAAAGTTGGATTACTTTATCCAAAGACAGTGGGATAAGGAAGTAAGAGCATAATAAGAACCAGTAAAATTAATTAAAATGATAAAAGCAATTAAAAGTAAATTATTAACTTACCTATTCAAAGATTGGGTAATGAACGAAACAGATTTAGAAACACTACAGGTATCTAAACAATTTATCTCAAAAAGAGAACAAGCAATTACAGGTCATGTACCGATATTAGGATTCAGGTCTCATTCAACCGATAAGATACAATAAGAATTTTGAAAGTATTAATATTAGGCATATCAAGAAGTGGAACTACATCATTACTAAATGGATTTAAACATCAAAAGTATGTAACAGTTGGAGAACCTTTTAATACAGCTATTAATTTAAATAGAGATTATCCATTAGAAGAATTATCTAATGATATTGATATTTGTGTAAAAACACTTTGTAATCAAATACCTAGTAATCTTGATATATCATTTGATGATTTTATTAAAAAATTTATTAAAGAGTTTGATAAAATTATTTTACTAGATAGAAAAAATAACATAGAACATGAAGAAAGTTTTGTGCATATGTATTGGAGATTATCCATTAATCAACCTGCTCATACAAAATGGAATAGTGGTGTAGTACCAAATGATTTTAAAGAGAATTTTTATAAAGATGGTGAGATGAATCGCTTATATTTACAAAAAGAACAATTAAAAAAAATATCAAACTACATTAATACTCCAATAACATGGTATGAAGAATTATATGACGAAGATAGAATACAATCACTGGAAGTTATAACTAAATGGGGTTTAGACTTAGATTCAAACACTTTAAACGAATATCTCAATCCAAAACATAAACTTAAACAAATTAATAAAACCATAATATAAATAAAATGAAAGTAAAAAATTTAATATTCTATATTACTATTTTTATAGGATTAACCTCGTGTGAAAAAGATTTTATTGATGATGTATCTGAAATACCAGATGTACCACCACAAGTAGAAGCAATGAAACTTGAATCTTATTATAATCAAAAAAGTGGAATAGTATTTAGATGGGGACATTATGTACCTAACTCAAACTCATCGAATATGGGCGAAACCAAAGGCCATTTTGCTGGAGGACAAGCATATCATGATGTTAATAATGATGGATTTCAAGATATACTTGTTACATATCATGACCAAAATAATTATTCATCAACCAATTGGTATTTAAATTCTGGTGATAATAAAAACTTTAATAAAACCAATTTAATAAATTCATCAACTGCAGGATTATCATCATATAAAATACTTAAGACAGATGTTAATAATGATAATTTAGCAGATTTTATTTTATTAGGTGTAGATGAAACT
>Ga0209308_10001409_pt1 | contig 22314 bp, 19 predicted proteins | sample COGITO_mtgs_1204_3_FD_184806 | JGI IMG/M metagenome (GOLD analysis project Ga0209308, IMG submission 184806) | Pelagic marine microbial communities from North Sea - COGITO_mtgs_120405 (SPAdes) (version 2) | ecosystem: Environmental > Aquatic > Marine > Epipelagic ...
CAATAACTTCACCGTTTGCATCCCAAATAGGCTGTGTTCCAATCTGAGCAGAGTAATTTACTTTTTTTCCTAAAATTGTAGTTGAATGATTTGTAATAACATTCGTATCTGATGGTATTTGTCTGTCAGATAAGTTACTTTGTGAATACATATTCAGAAAACTGAACAATAGTAGAATGTTTAAAATGTTTTTCATAATTATTTATAAGATCTTGTTTTTATTTCAATTTCCTCATAATCTAGTCCTTCTTTATTAAGAATTGGTTTGGATGGATCTTGATTATATTCCCAGGCTGACACAAATTTAAAATTCTCATCATCTCTTATAGCTTCACCATCTGTAGTTTGAAATTCTTCTCTAAAATGTCCACCACAAGACTCATTTCTTTGCAAAGCATCAATTGCAAATAGTTCACCTAATTCTAAAAAATCTGAAACTCTAGTTGCTTTTGCAAGTTGTTCATTATACTCGTTTTTATTTCCTGGTATTTTTACATTTTTATGAAAATCTGCCCTTAGTTCTTGAATTTCTTTTATGGCAGTTTTTAAATCTTTTTCATTTCTTGACATCCCACACTTTTCCCACATTATCTTACCTAATTTCTTATGATAATAATCAACAGAATTTTTTCCATTATTGTTAATTAATTTCTCAATCTGATCATTTACTGCCTTTTCACATTTTTCAAATTCAGGTGAATCAATAGATATTTTACCAGTGCTGATTTCTTCAGATAGATAATCTCCTATAGTGTAAGGAAGAACAAAATAACCGTCAGCCAAACCTTGCATTAACGCTGATGCTCCTAGTCTATTGGCTCCGTGATCAGAAAAATTTGCCTCTCCAATTGCAAAACATCCAGGTATTGAAGTCATCAAATTATAATCAACCCACACTCCTCCCATTGTATAATGAACTGCTGGATAAATTTTCATAGGAAATTTATACGGATCTTCATCTACAATTTTCTCATACATTTGAAAAAGATTACCATATTTTTGTTTGATAACATCTTTCCCAAGATTATAAACCACATTAGTGTCTAATGAATCTTTTCCACTAATTTTTGCTTTTTCCTTTCCATATCTTATGATAGCATGAGAGAAATCAAGATAAACAGCTTCTCCAGTTTTATTTACACCAAATCCTTTATCACATCTTTCTTTTGCTGCCCTAGAAGCAATATCTCTAGGAACTAAGTTTCCAAATGCTGGATATCTTCTCTCTAAATAATAGTCTCTTTTTTCTTCTGCTAAATCAAGTGGAGATAACTCTCCTTTTCTAATTAATTCTGCATCAGATTTTTCTTTTGGCACCCATATTCTTCCATCATTTCTGAGAGATTCTGACATTAAGGTCAATTTAGATTGATAATCTCCTGAAACTGGTATACATGTCGGGTGAATTTGAGTAAAGCAAGGATTTGCAAAATATGCTCCTTTTTTGTGAATCTTCCATGCAGCTGAAACATTACTTCCCATAGCATTAGTTGATAGAAAGAAAATATTACCATAACCACCTGAAGCAATAACTACAGCATGAGCAGAATGTCTTTCAAGTTTACCACTAACTAGATCTCTAGCAATTATACCTCTTGCCTTTCCTTCTACTAATACAACATCCATCATTTCATGTCTGCTATACATTTTAATTTTACCTCTTGCAACTTGTCTGTTCATGGCAGAATAAGCACCCAATAAAAGCTGTTGACCAGTTTGTCCTTTTGCATAAAAAGTTCTAGACACTTGAACACCTCCAAAAGATCTATTATCTAAAAGTCCACCATAGTCTCTGGCAAATGGGACACCTTGAGCTACACATTGATCTATAATATTTCCTGAAACCTCTGCAAGCCTATATACGTTTGCTTCTCTTGATCTATAGTCTCCACCTTTTATTGTATCATAAAAAAGTCGGTAGTTTGAATCTCCATCTCCTTGATAATTTTTTGAAGCATTAATTCCTCCTTGAGCAGCAATAGAATGAGCTCTTCTTGGAGAATCTTGAAAGCAAAAAGATTTAACATTATAACCTAATTCTGCTAAAGTAGCAGAAGCTGATGCACCTGCTAGTCCTGTACCAACAACAATAACATCAATATTTCTTTTATTAGATGGGCTTACTAAATTAATTTTCCCTTTATGATTTGTCCATTTATCAGATAATGGACCTTTAGGTATATTAGAATTTATTTTACTCATGATGTTAGATTATGAAAAATTGCAATAAAAATAAATCCTAATGGGATTGTAATTGAGAATATAAAAGTTGCTTTCTGAATTAAATCATAATATTTAGAATTCACACCAACAGTTTTAAATGATGAGCTAAAGCCATGAAGAAGGTGAAGTGCTAAAAAAATAAAAGAAAGAGAATATATAAGTGTTCGTATAGGACTCTCAAATTTATGTACGAGCTCTTCAAAGTATCTATTAGGATCTTCAGGAAGTACTTCAACATATTTATAATTCATTTCAGGAATCCAAAAATCAATAAAATGAAGAACAAGAAATATAAGAATTACACCTCCACTAAAAATCATATTTCTTGAAATCCATGAAGCATTTGAACTTCCAGAATATTTTGAGTAATTTTTTTTTCTTGATTTAGAATTTAAAATTTCTAAATAAAATCCCATTACAAAATGAAAGATAACACCAAATATTAAAACTGGCTGGAGAATAAATTGAACCAAGGGATTATTCCCCATAAAATGAGAAAGAGTGTTAAATAAATTCTCACTAAAAACAGATGTAATGTTAATTAAGAAATGCTGTGTTAAAAACACTACAAGAAATATACCTGACAGCGCCATTAATATTTTTCTTCCTATAGAGGAACTCATTAGTTTCATCAGCATCAATTATTTAACAAAATTAGTGCATAAACACCTAAATAACTACTTTATTTGAAATTCCTTTTCTAAATTATCCTTATCAGTTATAATTAAAACCTTATAGGATCCTTTATCTAGAAAATCATCATTATTATTTTGATTACTCTTTAGATTATAATCTATAAAATTAAATCCTGTATCTAATTTATCCAAAACATTATAGATGGTGCTCCCTTCAGAATCAATAATGGATAGTTGATAGTCTTTTTTTGATGATGAAAAAATTGTTAACTCAAGATTGGGGTTATTTGATTCACTCCAGATACTTCTTTTAACTCCCCATGATGGTGATTTTCTAATTGATTTCAAAGGATATATATACAATGAAGATTTTAAAATTTCGTCTGAAAGTTCTTGAATTTTTTCAATTTCTGCAAGATAAATTGATCTTCCGTGTGTACCAACCAATAAATGATTTTCGTCTTTTTGAATAACTAAATCATGGACTGCTGCAGAAGTTAAACCACTACTAAAAGGCTCCCAATTAATTCCAGAATCTAACGATACGTATACACCATGATCGTTTCCAACATAAAGAATATTCTGGTTTATATTGTCTTCAATAACCACATTAATAGGAGAATCTGGTAAATTTGAACCAAGTGAGGTCCATGTTTTTCCATAATTTTCACTTTTATACAGGTATGGAGAAAAGTTATCCCATCTATACCCATTTAAAGAAACATAAATAACTTTTTCATTATGGGAGGATGCATACACTTTACTGACCCACATATCTTGTGGTAAGTTTTCGGAAATATTTTTCCAGGTTTCTCCTCCATCTTTTGAAACATGAATAAGACCATCATCACTACCTACATAAAGTAGATCTTTAACAAGTGGTGATTCAGCAATAGTTGTAATTGTTCCATAAGGAACATTTCCTTTTTTACCACCATTAGTAAGATCTTTAGAAGTTAATTGCCAGCTATCTCCTTTATCATTTGACTTATGAAAATGGTTTGTACCAAAATATACTATATCTTGGTTATGAGGAGAAAGTAGTATTGGAGTTTGCCAATTAAAACGGTAAGGTGACTCTCCTAACTCATGTACAGGCTTTATTGATTTTCTTTTTCCTGAATCTAATTCTAGTCGATAATAAAATCCAAATTGAAAACCTGTATAAACAGTATTTGAGTCTCTATTATCTATTTGAACCTCCATACCATCTCCACCCATTATCATTTCCCAGGGATATTTACCGTTCATATTCCACCTTTTATTTTCTATCGAGTTATGAGGTCCTTTCCAAACACCATTATCTTGTAAACCACCATAAACATTGTATGGTTTATCATAGTCAACATTAATTGCATAAAACTGTCCTACTTCTGTTGAATTATTTTTAATCCAATTTTCACCATCATCATATGTAATGTTTACGCCACCGTCATTTCCATTTATTAGATGGCCAGGTCTATTTGGGTTAATCCATAAATCATGATGGTCAGCATGAACATTTTCTTTGCCAATTCTATAAAAAGATTTTCCTCCATCATCTGATGTTATTATTGGAACTCCATATGTATAAATTTTATCACTATTACTTGGATCAACATGAATTTTTCCAAAGTAATATCCGTAGGTATTATAAACACCATCTAAAAAAGATTCGTGCGTTTTAGTCCAGTTTTTGCCACCATCATTACTTCTATAAACTTCAGCTCCAATAATTGGAGTATTGAATAATTCAGAGTTTGCGTCAACTAAATACTTGTATAAATCTGAGGGAGATATTTTTTTGTTATCTATATCAGATTTTATTTTTTTAACAGTGTATTTAGATGGGAATCGATTTGATCGTAAAAATGATTTCAAATCTTTATCACTAATCTTATTAAACTCTTGTATACTCATGTTTTTAAATGAATCCCTACTTATACCTTCATCATTTTGTTTAGAATTTCTATTTCTAAAAAATTGGTTGTCAAGCACAGCATAAATAATATTTTCATCAAATACTGCAATTCCAATTCTCCCCACACCATCTCCTACTGGAAAACCGCTATCCTCTTTGGAAATATTATCCCAAGTTTCACCAGCATCGATACTTTTATATATAGCCGAACCTTTTCCCCCTTCATTTAAATTCCATGCTTTTCTATCTTTTTCCCAAGCAGTAGCATACATTATATTAAAACTATTTGGTGTATAAGCCATGTCTATTATCCCTGTCCCATCATCTATAAAGAGTGTTTTTTTCCATGTACTTCCTCCATCCTTTGTAACATATACACCCCTATTCTTATTTTTTGAATATAGATGTCCTGTAACACCAACTATAACATGGTCTTTGTTAGTTGGATTAATTAAAATTTTTCCAATATGGTGGCTGTCCGTTAATCCAACATTAACCCAATTGGATCCATTTGGTTCAGTTTTTAAAATTCCTATTCCTGAATATGAAGATCTAGAAGAATTATTTTCTCCAGTTCCAACCCATAAAATTTGATTATTCCAGTCCATTGAGATTTCCCCAATATTTTGAGTTGGCCAATCCTCTGATATAGATCTGAAAGATGTTCCATTGTTATCAGTGTACCAAACACCTCCTGAAGCATATGCTACATAAAATTTAGTTGGATCCTTTGGATTTACTTCAAGGGCAACTACACGTCCACTCATTATAGTAGGACCTATGTTTCTAAAATGAATATTTTTAACTCTAGATGAGTTAGTTAATTCTTCTTTTTGCTGATATGCATCAATTATCTTAAACGAATCTGAAGGTTGAGGCTGAGCAAAGCTCATGGTTGAAGCTAGCAGCAGTAAGAAAATTATTTTATAGTTCTTCATAATACCAATTTTTACTTAAATTATGAACATTATATTAATTTTCAAGATATTTGATAAGAAATAAATGAAATATAAACCTCTAAATAACTCAATTTATAAAAGAAATCGTTTGAATTTTATGGATCAAATGAAGGGGAACTCCATGGCTATTTTTAATTCAAATGATATATATCCTGTAAGTGCTGACACAGAACTACCCTTTGAACAACATAGGGATATATTTCATTTAACCGGAATTGACCAAGAAGAAACAATTTTAATATTATATCCTTCTTCAAAAGATAATAAAACAAGGGAAAATTTATTTATTAGAAAATCTGATGAGCACACTAAAATTTGGGAAGGTGAAAAACTAAGCAAAGATCTCGCTACTAAGTTATCTGGAGTAGAAAATGTTCATTTTGTTGAAGATTTTAAAGGTATACTTCACTCAATCTCAAATAAAGTTGATACGTTTTATATAAATAAAAATGAACACTATAGAGCTAATTCTCCAGTTGAAACAAGAGAAGACAGATTCATTAATTGGTTATTAAAAAAATATCCTGCTCACAAAGTAGCAAAAAGCAATCCTATACTTCAGAGATTAAGATCTATAAAACATTTAGATGAGATCTATCAAATAAAAAAAGCTTGTCAAATAACCAAAAAAGGGTTTGATAGAGTTTTAAGATTTGTGAAACCTGATGTTTGGGAATATCAAATTGAAGCTGAATTTATTCATGAATTCATAAATAATTCTTCAAAAGGTTTTGCATACACCCCAATAATAGCAAGTGGAATTGACAACAATGTACTTCACTATATAAAGAATAACAAACAATGTAAAGATGGAGATTTAATTTTAATGGATGTTGGTGCTGAATATGGAAATTATTCTAGTGATATGACTAGAACTATTCCTGTTTCAGGTTGTTTTTCGAAAAGACAAAAAGAGGTATATGATTCCGTTTTAAGAGTAAAAAATGAAGCTACAAAACTATTAACAATAGGAAATAATTGGAGAAAATTTCATGAACAAGTAGGTGAAATTATGACTCAAGAGCTTTTTATAATAGGACTAATTGATAAGAATGATATTAAGAATGAGACTAAAAATAATCCAGCTTATAAAAAATATTTTATGCATGGAACTTCACATCACTTAGGACTTGATACTCATGATTATGGTTTACTTGAAGATCCGTTTCAAGAGAATATGGTATTTACAGTTGAACCTGGAATTTATATACCTAAAGAAGGTTTTGGAATTAGACTTGAAGATGATGTGGTTATTCAAAGTAAGGGAGAGCCTCTAAATTTAATGTCTGATATTCCTATTGTAGCAGATGAAATTGAGGATATAATGAATAGTTAGCATCCGCAGTCTTTACCACAATTAGAATCTGAAGCTTTATCTTTTTTTATAAATTTTCCAAAAAGAAACCATAAGGAAAATAGCCCAGCCATAATTAATAATATTCCTTGAATTTCTTCCATTAACTTAAAATTTGAAATACAAATAATGATGCAAAGTAAGCTAATATTGTCATAAAAATCAACTGAATTAAAGGCCACTTCCATGTATTAGTTTCTTTCTTTACAATAGCCAATGTACTCATACACTGCATAGCAAATGCATAAAATATCATTAATGACATACCGGTTGGTAAATTAAAAATCTTATTTCCATTAGAATCTGTTTCCTGAGACATTCTTGTCTTAATAGTATCTTGATTTTCAGACCCTACACTATATATTGTAGACAAAGTTCCAACAAAAACTTCTCTCGCTGCAAAAGATGTAACAAGAGCAATACCAATCTTCCAGTCATATCCAAGTGGAGCAATTGCTGGCTCAATTGATTTACCTACTAGTCCAATGTAAGAATGTTCTAACCTATAAGCATCTATACTTAGTTCAAGATCTTCTTTAGAAATTTCAATATTTTCATATTGTGCTGCAACAATTGTATCAGCATTTTTAAATTCATCTCCTGGACCATAAGAAGCCATTATCCATAATAAGATAGATATTGCAAATATGATTTTACCTGCCTCCACTATAAAAGATTTTGTTTTAGTCCATACATTTAAAAAAATATTCTTTGGCAGAGGTAATTTATACTCAGGCATCTCAAGAACTAAGTAGCTTTTTGAGTCTCTCTTAATTATAGTTTTTAATATGGTAGATGAAATAATTGCTAGTAAAAAACCTAGAATATATAGACCCATTAGGGTTAAACTTTGATAATTAACTCCAAAAAATTTATCAGCTGGAATAACTAAAGAAATCAATATTAAATAAACTGGAAGTCTAGCTGAACATGTCATAAAAGGAATTACTAAGATTGTAATAAGTCTATCTTTCCAGTTCTCTATATTTCTTGTAGCCATAACAGCTGGAATTGCACATGCTACTCCAGATACTAGCGGAATTAAACTTTTACCTCCTAGACCAAATTTTTTAAGTGTTCTGTCCATTAGAAAAACTACTCTACTCATATATCCTGTTTCTTCTAAAATTGAAATAAAGAAAAACAGTAATGCAATCTGTGGAACAAAAATTAAAATTCCTGCTAAACCTGGAATTACTCCCTCAGCTAGAAGAGATGTAAAAACTCCCTGCGGAAGACCAGATTTTACTGATTGACTTAATGAAACAAAAGTGCTATCAATAAAGTCCATAGGTATACTACTCCAGTCAAAAATTACTTGAAATATTAGCAGTAAAATTGAAAAGAAAATAAGGTATCCCCAAACACTATGTAAAAGAACTCTATCAATCACACTTCTTAATCCAGTAGCCTTTTTAACATCCTTAACATAAGTTTCTTTTAATAGATTATTAATAATCTGATATCGCTTAATAGTTTCTCTTTGTTGAAGTTTTTTAAGATATGATTCAGTTTGTGTTTTAAACCTACCTTTATCATCAATTTTATTTCTTTCAAGTTTTGAGAAATTTATATCCTGAGTAATTAATAACCATAACTTATATACTGATTGCCCTGGAAAAGTTTTTTGAAGATTAGTAAAATACTCTGGGTCAATTTCATTTATATCAAAAGCTGGTTTTTCTGAAAGGTTTCTGTAGTTTTTTATTTCAGATTTTAATATTTCAAATCCTTGATTTTTTCTTGCACTTAATAGCACAACCTTAGTATCTAATTCTTTCTCTAATTTATCTACATTTATTTCAATCCCCTTAGACTTTAACTGATCTGACATATTTATTGCCAGAATAGTTGGTATTTCTAAGTCTTTAATTTGACTAAATAATAGCAAATTTCTTTTTAGATTTTCTACATCTGCAACTACAACAACTACATCTGGAAAATCCTTATTATTTTTATTTAATAAGAGATCAAATACTATACTTTGATCAATAGATTGAGTGTTAAGACCATAGGTCCCTGGTAAATCAATTAACTGAACATTTGTTGTTCTATCAACTCCAAAACTTCCAATTTTTTTTTCAACAGTAACTCCTGGATAATTTCCAATTGTTTGTTTTAACCCCGTTAAAGTATTAAATACAGAAGACTTACCCGTGTTAGGATTGCCTAGCAGTGCAACTGAAATTGTCTTAACCATTTTACTTTTTTAATTCTACTAAAACTTGACTTGCTGTAACAAAGTCAATAGACATATGTGATTCATCAATTTTAAGATAGATTGGTCCCTTTCTTGAAGCTAAACCCAAGATAGTAACTTCGTTTCCAGGAAGACAACCCATTTCTAAAAGAGTTAAAGGTATTCCTTCTGTTATCAAATCCTTTATAACTGCTTTATCTCCTTTTTTTAATTTATCTAAACTTATCAATGCTTTAGTTGTAAGGGTTACAAATTTAATGGAATAATTTAAAATTCTTTTTTTAAAATATATACATCCTCTATTAATTGATTCATTGATTCAGAATCAGTCCCATCATAGAATCCTCTTATTCTTCTTCTTGAATCTACTAATACAAAATTTTCAGTGTGAATCATATCATAGAAATTTGAACCTTCTATATCTTCAGCTACCAAATATGACTTTCTAGCTAGATTATATATATGACTTTTATCACCAGTAACCATGTTCCATTTAGAATCTAAAACTCCCTTTTCCATTGAATATTTCTTTAACACACTAACTGAATCAATTTCAGGAGTTACAGTATGAGATAGAAGTAAAACCTGATCGTCATTAATAAATTTTTCTTGAAGTTTAATCATATTATCTGTCATTATTGGACAAATTCCAGGACATGTAGTAAAGAAAAAATCAGCTATATATATTTTTCCGTCATAAGTTTTATTTGTGACAATTTGATTGTTCTGATTAATCAATTCATAATCTGCAATCTTATGAAATCTTTTAATATGTTGAACTGTACTATCAACAAGTTGAAACTTTACCATACTTGGTTGATATATAGGTAATTTTTTTTCAGGACTTAATACATAATAAAACATCAAAACTGCAGCAGTAGATATTGAAATCATGATTGCAGTAAAAAGTCTGTATTTTTTTAACATATATTTTTTTAAATGCTAGCAGTAAAGATAATTCAAGGAATTAAAAAAATATTAAATTTGCAGCTAAATTTAAGTTATGACTCCAGAGTTTTTTATAAAAGCATTTCAGTTATTATTATCACTTTCAATTTTAATTGTTCTTCATGAACTTGGACATTTTATTCCAGCTAAGTTATTTGGAACAAGAGTTGAAAAATTTTATTTGTTTTTTGATGTTAAGTATTCTTTGTTCAAAAAGAAAATAGGTGAAACTGTTTATGGTATTGGTTGGCTTCCTCTTGGTGGTTATGTTAAGATATCTGGAATGATTGATGAAAGTTTTGATAAAGAACAAATGCAAAAACCGCCTCAACCATGGGAGTTTAGATCTAAACCTGCATGGCAAAGACTAATTATAATGCTCGGAGGAGTTACTGTAAATCTACTTCTAGGTTTCTTTATTTACATGATGGTTCTCTTTGTTTGGGGAAAAGAAACTCTACCTCAAGAGAATATTCCGCTTGGATTAGAACCAACTGCACTAATACAAGAAATTGGTTTTGAAAAAGGAGATAAAATATTAGATGTAGATGGCAAGAAACTAGATTACGTTTTAGACATAAATAAAATGTTACTTCTAAGGCCAGTTGAAAAAATTAAAGTTGAAAAATTAGATGGCTCAATTTCAGAAATTAATATTCCAGAAAATATTGGTAATGACATATTTCAAAGTGGCCAAATAAATAGCTTTATTCCTCTTTTCAGTGCAACTATTGATTCAATTGTTATTGATTCACCTGCACTATATTCTGGAATGCAAAGTGGAGATAAAATTGTGTCAATAAACAATGAGATTATTTATGATTATTCATCCTTTACTAATTGGTTGGCTAATAATTCAGATGATATTATTGATGTTGTAGTTGAAAGAGACGCCTCTAATTATACTTTATCAATTGATAGAAATGATGATGGTACAATTGGTGTAATCAAAACAAATGGAGGAATTGAAACTATAAATGTTAAATTAGGATTAGTAGATAGTATAAAACAAGGATTTGATTATGGGTATTGGACATTATATGAATATGTTGCTGGGTTTTCTTTCATTTTTACAAAGAAAGGGGCTCAACAACTTGGAGGATTTGGTACTATCGGAAATCTTTTTCCTGCAAAATGGGACTGGAAAGGATTCTGGCTTTCAACAGCACTTATATCAATAATATTAGCTTTCATGAATGTTCTTCCTATTCCAGCTTTAGATGGAGGCCATGTAATGTTCCTTGTATATGAAATGATTACAGGAAAAAGACCTAGTGATAAGTTTATGGAAGTATCTACGATGATTGGTTTCTTCTTATTAATAGCCTTAGTTCTTTATGCTAACGGTAATGATTTATTTAGAGCATTTGCAGGATAAAAAAAAGGGGATAAATCCCCTTTTTTGCCCCAAATCTTACCATGAACTTAACCTACTTATGTTCTGGTCTAATCAATTTAAGATATTTTTCTTATAAATAAAACTTATTTAGAAATTATTTTTTGTTATAAATCTAGTATGCCCTTGCAGTTCTACCTTCCACAAAATTAATAAAAGCTTGGTTAACTACTTTATTACCACCTGGCGTAGGATAATTACCCGTAAAATACCAATCTCCTTTATGGTTTTTACATGCTTTATGTAAATTTTCAACCTTTTGAAATATTATATCTAATTCAACATCAGAATTTTCATCAACTAACATTTCTGACATTTTTGAAGATATTTGTTCCGGAGAGAAATCTTTGTATATGTCTTTTACATGATTTTTTTTGTGAATGCCAGATTCTTTGGAAATTTTACACTTTCTATATGTTTCTTGAATTATACTATCATAAGTGCCTTGATTTTTGTGAATCTCTATAGCAGCTTTAAATGCAATAAAATCCTCAATCCTTGCCATATCAATTCCATAACAATCAGGGTATCTGATTTGTGGAGCACTTGAAACAACAATTATTTTTTTTGGATTTAATCTGAAAAGCATTTTTAATATGCTCTCCCTTAAAGTTGTTCCTCTAACAATGCTATCATCAATAATCACAAGATTATCTGAACTTTTAATTACCCCATATGTTATGTCATAAACATGAGCTACTAAATCTTCTCTCCCTTTGTCTGCAGATATAAAGGTTCTTAATTTGGCATCTTTGATTGCTATTTTTTCAATTCTAGGATTATTCTTTTTAGCTCTTTCAATTAGTCCGTAAAAAGATGTCTCTGCTGTATTAGGTATAAAAGAAAAAACTGTATTTGAATAATCTTTTTTGATAGATTTTTCTATTTGAGGAATCAATAGATTTCCTAACATTTTTCTTTCCTTATAAATATCAGCATCTGAACCTCTCGAAAAATATATTCTTTCAAATGAACAAGATTTATTAAGTTTTGGTTTTAATATTTCTTTAATTGAGGTTTTTCCGTTTTTCTTAATTATTAATGCATTTCCTCTTGGAACTTCTTTTATATCAATATACGATACATCAAATACTGTTTGAATTGCTGGTCTCTCTGATGCAACAACCACAACCTCTTCATTTTCATAGAAATAGGCAGGTCTAATACCATGAGGATCTCTTAATACAAAAGAATCACCATGACCAATCATTCCAGCAATTGCATATCCTCCATCCCACTTTTTAGATGATTTTTTTAAGATTTTTTGAATATTTAAACCTTTTTCAATTAGTGGTGGCATATCAGACTTTTCAACTCCTTTTTTCTTCAATCTATTGTATCCTGATATTACTTCAGAGTCTAAAAAATGGCCAATTTTTTCCATTATTGTAATAGTGTCTGATTGCTCTCTAGGATGTTGACCTAGTTTTACTAAACTTTGAAACAACTCATCTGTGTTTGTCATATTAAAGTTTCCAGCTAAAATTAAGTTTCTATTCATCCAATTGTTCTGCCTCATCATAGGCTGAACATATTCTATTGAATTTTTACCGTATGTACCATACCTAACATGTCCTAACATTACCTGTCCTATAAACGGTGTTTGCTCATAAAATAAATTGGATCCTTTTTTAATTTTTTCAGATTTAATAAATGAGTTGATTTTTTTATTAATTTTTTTAAAAATTGAATGAATTGCTTGTTGTTCAAATGACCTGACTCTGTAAAAATATTGTTGACCTGGGTTTAAATCAAATTTAATACTTGCGAATCCAGCACCATCTTGTCCTCTATTCTTTTGCTTTTCCATCATCAAAAACATCTTATCCACACCATACATATGTGAACCGTATTTTTGAGTGTAAAAGTCGAGTGGTTTTTTTAGATGAACTAAAGCAATTCCACATTCATGTTTTATTTGATCACTCACCTATTTTTAATTTATTGACTCTTGTTTGTATATCATTCATTGACAAATTTAATAAGTTTTTAGTTCCCATTTCTTCAACATTAAAAGATGCTAAAGAAGTTCCATAATCAATGGCCAATTTTATTGATTCAAATGATATCTCATCAGATTGTGACAAAAAACCTGAGATACCTCCAATAAAACAATCTCCAGCACCTGTTGGGTCTATGACTTTGTCTACTTCAAATGCACCTGTTACATATCGCTTTTTGTAATTAAATAATTCTGCACCATTTTTTCCTTTTTTAATAATTACATATTTAGGCCCCATAGAGTGTAATACTCCGGCAGCTTCACTTAAATCTTTGTGCCCAGTAATCATTTCTGACTCTTCATCATTTATAGATATTATATCAACTTTTGATATAACTTCTTTTACAGTCTCCCAAAAATTTTCTATCCAATAATTCATTGTGTCTAGAATTATAGCAGATGGCTTGTTGTTCAATTGATTAATTGCCGATAGCTGAATTTCAGGGTGAAGATTTCCCAGTAGTAATATATCTGGATTTGATTTTACATCAGGAATTACAGGGTTAAAACTTGCCATAACATTTAGCTCAGTTTTTGTTGTAATTCTTTCTTTAAAATTATCTGTATAGATACAGCTCCAATAAAAAGTTTTATCATTTTGTTCAATTTTAATTCCAGATATATCAACTCCACAAGATTCTAGAAGTTTTAAATCATGGTCTTTAAAATCATTTCCAACAACTGAAATTATAGAACAATTATTATCAAAGTGTTTAACAGATAAACAAATATATGTCCCTGCTCCACCTAAAATATTGTCTACTTTATTTTCTTTTGTTTCAATTCCGTCATATGCTAAAGAAGCTACTATTAAAAGAGATTTTTTTGACATTTATTTAGTTTAAGTTAGTTGTATACCCTTTATCTTCATTAAGATTAGAATTCTTAGCTGCAAGATTAGCTAAAAAATCACATCTTTCATTATAAAAATCATTATTATGTCCTTTTACCCACTGGAATTTAACTTCATGTTCATTGTAAATATCAAGGAATCTTCTCCATAAATCAGGATTTTTTTTATTTTTAAAATCTTTTTTTACCCAATTAAACAGCCATCCTTTTTCTACAGCATCAGATACATATTTGGAATCCGTATAAACTTTAACTTTTGAGTTCTTAATTTTAATTTTTTCTAAAGCTACAATTACAGCAAGTAGTTCCATTCTATTATTTGTTGTTAAATTAAAGCCTTGACTAAATTCTTTTTTATAATCTTCATTGTCAACTAACATAACTATACCATAACCTCCTGGTCCAGGATTTCCTATTGATGATCCATCTGTATATATTTTAATTAATCTACTCATTTGTTTTATATAACTGATTCAATAATTTTTGGGTAATATTCATATTCCAACTTATGAATTTTTTCTTCAATAGTTTGAGCTGTATCAAAATCTGATATGATTATTTTCTTTTGAAATATTATTTGCCCTGAATCATAATGCTCAGAAACATAATGTATTGTAATACCGGTTTCCTTTTCATTGTTCTCAATTACTTTATCATGAATTATTGATCCATACATACCTTTACCTCCATAGCTTGGAAGAAGAGATGGGTGAATATTAATAATCCTATTTTCAAAATATTCAATATATGAAAGTGGTATCTTTTTTAGGAAACCTGCAAGAACAATTAAATCTGGTTTTATCTGCTTTAATTCTTCAAAAACTTTAGTATTTAAATCATTATTTTGAAAAATTTGGGTATTGACTTTAGAATTAAATTTATGTTTAAGAAAAGCTGAATTTTTATTATTAGAATATACGTGTGAAACCTTTAAGTCTTCAGTCTCACTAAAATAATTTATAATGTTTAGAGCGTTTGAACCTTTACCTGAAATAAAAATGACAATCTTTTTTTTCATAAATAGTGATGATGCTTCAATATATTTGAAAAAAACTTTTTTATTTAACAAATAAAGGTATATTTTCGATTTAAACTCGAGTTTTGATAAAAGTTTTTTAATTTTGTCAACTGAACTCATAAATAAACATATTATGTCAGATATTTCTTCAAGAGTAAAAGCAATAATAGTAGATAAATTAGGAGTTGATGAGAACGAAGTAGTTCCTGAGGCTAGTTTTACAAATGACCTAGGGGCTGACTCTTTAGACACTGTAGAACTTATTATGGAATTCGAAAAAGAATTCGATATCCAAATACCTGATGATCAAGCAGAAAATATTGTCTCTGTAGGTCAAGCTATCGAGTTTATTGAAAAAGCAAAATAAAATTTAACTTAATGACATCTAGAAGAGTTGTAGTTACTGGAATGGGAGCTTTAACTCCAATTGGTAATGATTTGAATTCATATTGGAATGGATTAATAAGTGGTTCGAGTGGTTGTGCTGATATAACTCATTTTGATGCATCAGAATTCAAGACTAGATTTGCCTGTGAATTAAAAGGATTTGATCCTGCAGATCATTTTGAAAAAAAAGAATACAGAAGATATGATCGTTTTACTCAATATGGAATTGTAGCTGCTTCAGAATCTATTAAAGACTCAAAACTAATAGAGTCAAGTCCAAATTATGATAGAATTGGAGTAATATGGGGATCTGGAATTGGTGGATTAGAAACTTTTCAAAATGAAGTATTGAATTATTCAGAGGGTAATGGAACTCCAAGATTTAATCCATTCATGATACCTAAAATGATACCTGATATAGCTCCAGGATTAATAGCTATGAAGTATGGTTTTCAGGGCCCTAATTATGCTACAGTTTCAGCTTGTGCTTCCTCCTCAAATGCACTAATTGACGCCCTAACATATATTAGAGTTGGGCATGCTGATGTTATTGTGGCAGGTGGCTCAGAAGCTCCTGTTACTATTGCAGGTGTTGGTGGTTTTAACGCAATGCATGCATTATCTACTAGAAATGATGAACCTTCAAGTGCATCAAGACCATTTGACAGAGATAGAGATGGTTTTGTTTTAGGCGAAGGAGCTGGATCATTGATATTAGAAGAGTATGAACATGCTGTAAATAGAGGAGCAAAAATATATGCTGAGCTTATAGGTGGAGGTCTATCCTGTGATGCTTATCATATGACTGCGCCCCATCCTGATGGAAGAGGTGCAATAAAAGTCATGAAAAATTGTTTAGATGACGCAAATGTTAAAACTAGCGAAGTTGACCTAATTAATATGCATGGGACTTCAACACCTCTTGGTGATGTTGCAGAAAGCAAAGCTGTTAAAGAAGTTTTTCAAGATGATGCATACAAACTAAACATTAACTCTACTAAATCTATGACTGGACATCTTCTTGGTGCAGCTGGTGCTGTAGAGGCTATTTCTTGTATTTTATCCATGAAACATGGTATTATACCTCCAACCATAAATCATTTTAATGATGATGATGCTATTGATTCTAAGTTAAACTTTACGTTTTCATCACCTCAAAAAAGATCTGTAAATATAGCTATGTCAAATACATTTGGGTTTGGAGGACATAACGCATGTGTAATATTCAAAAAGTTCGATTAGTCTAAATTCTCTTTAACATCAAAAAAGTATTAAAATTAGATTCAAATATTCAAGAGAAGTATAAGGTTATTGCCATACATTCAAATCTAAAAATTTTCTCATTAGCCTTTCAGATAAATAAATATTGCTATTCAAATTTTATTAGATCAAATAGTGATTTAAAATTTGAAAATATTTCTAACATTCACTATTATAATTGGAAAAACAAAGAAAAAGGGATTGATTTTGAACTTTTTGAAAACAAATTTAATCTAGAAATTCAGGAATCAGAACTTATAGATTCTCTTTTTAGTTTCGCAAATACAAAAGAGTTATCTTTGATAGAATCACATAAAGAAGTTGATTTTTTTATTAAACAGAACTGTTACTTTTCAACATCTAATTTGATTGAAAGAATATCAAAAATTTCGAATGTCTCGCTTGTTTATAAAGTTCCAAGCAATGAACTTTCAGGAAATTTTAACCTTGATATATGAAGAAAATAAAAAAGACAAAAATAATTGCTACACTAGGTCCAGCAACCTCAAGTAATGATATTATAAAAAAAATCATAAAAGAAGGAGTAGATGTTCTGAGGATTAATTTCTCACATTCAAGTCATGACGAAGCGGAGGCTTTAATTAAAGAGATAAGAAAAATAAATTCTGAATTAAATATCAATACTTCTATTCTTGCTGACCTTCAAGGACCAAAACTAAGAATTGGGGAGATAATTCAAGGGACAAGTCTTATTGTTGGTTCTGAATTAAAAATTAAAACAGGGAAAGAATTTATTGGAGATAATAAAGTGATATTTGTTAACTATGAAAGTCTTCCAAAAGACATAGTAGAAGGAGAAAAAATTTTGATTGATGACGGAAAGATAATTCTTAAGGTAACTGGGACAAATAAAAAAGATCAGATAAAAACTGAAGTAATTCAGGGAGGTGAAATTTCTTCAAACAAAGGATTTAATTTACCGAATACTAATATTTCACAACCTGCTCTAACAGATAAAGATATAGAAGATGCAATATTTTCAGCAAAACAAAATGTTGACTGGATTGCTCTTTCATTCGCAAGACATGCTTCTGATGTAAAATCTTTAATAAAATTAATAGAAAAAAATACTGACCATAGGATTCCTGTAATTGCAAAAATTGAAAAACCTGAAGGGGTTAAGAATATTGATGAAATTATGAAGTATGCAAGTGGAATAATGGTCGCTAGAGGTGATTTAGGAGTTGAGATAGATGCTGCTGAAGTTCCGCTAATTCAAAAGAAGCTTGTTTATAAAGCAAAAAAAGCTAGAATTCCTGTTATAATTGCAACTCAAATGATGGAGAGTATGATGGAGAGCCTTAATCCAAATAGAGCTGAAGTTAATGATGTAGCTAATTCCGTAATGGATGGAGCAGATGCTGTAATGTTATCAGGCGAGACTTCTGTTGGTGAACATCCTGTCGAGGTTATTCAAACAATTTCAAAAATTATAGGAAAGGTTGAAAATTCAAGCTTAATCTCATTAAAACATAAGCATCCAACTGATTATGACTCTGATAGATTTATAACTAAATCTATTTGTTATTATGCTGCAAAAATTGCAAATGATACAAATGCCAAAGCAATTAGTACTCTGACTAATAGTGGTTACACAGCTTATCAAATTTCATCTTGGAGACCAAGAACACACGTTTTAGTTTTTACATCTAACAAAAGAATTTTAACTCAGCTTAATCTTTTGTGGGGTGTCAAAGCGTTTTATTATGATGGTACAGAAAGCACTGATAAAACTGTTGAGGAAATAAATAAAATAGCTTTTAATAATAACTATCTTCAAAAAGATGAAAAGGTAATTAATTTAACTTCTATGCCAATTCATGAGAAGGGAATGGTAAATACAGTTAGGGTTTCAAAAATTTAAATATGAAAAATTTAGATAAATTATTTAATAAATATGGGCTTAATAAATTAAGTCATGGATGTTCTACTGGTTCTAAATGGTTTAGTTCTGGAGATACAATCCAAAGTTATTCGCCAGTTGATGGAAAATTAATTGGAGAAATATCTTCCGGTTCGAAAAAGGATTTTGATCATATTATTCAAGTTTCTAAAAAGGCATTTAAAGAATTTAGAGAAATTCCTGCGCCTAAAAGAGGGGAGTTAGTTCGTCAGTTTGGAAATAAACTTAGAGAAGAAAAAGAACTACTTGGAACCCTTGTTTCATACGAAATGGGTAAATCATATCAAGAAGGTCTTGGTGAAGTTCAAGAAATGATTGATATATGTGACTTTGCAGTTGGTTTATCTAGACAGCTTCATGGATTTACAATGCATTCTGAAAGACCAACTCATAGAATGTATGAACAATATCATCCATTAGGAATTGTAGGTATAATTTCTGCATTTAATTTTCCTGTTGCTGTTTGGAGTTGGAATGTTGCGCTTGCATGGGTTTGTGGAAATGTTGCAATTTGGAAACCAAGTGAAAAGACTCCATTATGTAGTATTATATGTCAAAAAATTATTGGGGAAGTACTTAAAGAGAATGATATTCCTGAAGGGGTTTCATGTTTAATAAATGGTGATTATAAAATTGGAGAGATGTTATCTCAAAGTAAGAGCATACCTCTTTTATCTGCTACAGGGTCTACTAGGATGGGTAAAATTGTTTCTGAAAAAGTTGGAGCACGATTAGGTAAAACTTTACTTGAACTTGGAGGCAACAATGCTATAATAGTTACACCTGATGCCGATTTAAAAATGACAATGATGGGAACTGTTTTTGGAGCAGTTGGTACTTGTGGTCAAAGATGTACATCAACAAGAAGATTAATTGTTCATGAAAAAGTATATGATAAAGTAAAAGACTCATTAGTTAAGGCTTATAATCAAATAAAAATCGGTGATCCTCTTGACTCAAACAATCATGTTGGACCACTTATAGATAAGCTAGCAGTTGAATCATACAAGAGTGCAATATCTCAGGTAAATGATCAAGGTGGTAAATGGTTAGTTGAAGGAGAAGTTCTTTCCGGTGATAAATATAGTAGTGGTTGTTATGTGAAACCTGCTATTGCTGAAGTTAATCATTCTCTTAAAATAGTTCATCAAGAAACATTTGCCCCTATTTTATACTTAATAAAATATTCTGGCGAAATTAAAAATGCGATAGAAATTCAAAACGAAGTTGATCAGGGGCTTTCTTCAGCTATAATGACTAACAATTTAAAAGAAGCTGAAACATTCCTGTCACATTGGGGAAGTGATTGTGGAATTGCTAATGTTAATATTGGAACATCTGGAGCTGAAATTGGAGGTGCATTTGGAGGAGAAAAAGATACAGGGGGAGGAAGAGAAAGTGGATCTGATGCATGGAAAATATACATGAGAAGACAAACTAATACTATAAACTATTCTTCTGAACTTCCATTAGCTCAGGGTATAAAGTTTGATATAGGGTAAAGAGTTTATTTAAACTGATTTAGAAATCTTACATCATTTTCAAAAAAGAGCCTAATGTCTGGGATCTGATATATAAGCATGGCTATTCTTTCAATTCCTAGACCAAATGCATAACCAGTATGTTTTTCTGAGTCAATATTACAGTTTTCTAAAACATTTGGATCAACCATACCACAACCCATGATTTCCAACCAACCCGTTCCTTTTGTTATTCTATAATCAGTTTCTGTCTCCAAACCCCAATAAACATCTACTTCAGCACTTGGTTCAGTAAATGGGAAAAATGATGGTCTAAATCTTAATTTAGATTTCCCAAACATTGATTTAGTGAAATAAAGTATCATTTGTTTTAAATCCGCAAACGAAACATTTTCATCAACATAAATTCCTTCAACTTGATGAAAAATACAATGAGATCTGGATGATATAGCTTCATTCCTATAAACTCTTCCTGGAGAGATTATTTTTAATGGAGGTGGATTGTCTTCAAGATACCTTACCTGAACAGAAGAAGTATGGGTTCTTAATAGAATATCTGGATTTTGTTGGATAAAAAATGTATCTTGCATATCTCTTGCAGGATGATGTTGAGGTAAATTTAATGCTGTAAAGTTATGCCAGTCATCTTCAATCTCAGGACCTTCAGAAAGCTCAAAACCTACTTTTGAAAATATATCAATAATTCTATTTTTAATTAATGTTATTGGATGAAGTGAGCCTGATGAAATTGGAAATCCAGGTTTTGTAAAATCTTCTAGAATTATCTTACTTGATTTCTTAGTGTTTGATTTTAAGTAATCATATTTTTTTTGTGCAAGAATTTTTAATTCATTTATTTTTTGACCAAATTCTTTTTTTTGATCAGATGGAACATTTTTGAAATCTGAAAACAGTTCATTGATTATACCTTTTCTTCCAAGAAACTTAATTTTCAATGATTCTATCTCATTAATATCTTTAGAATCAAATTTATTTAAATCCGAGATATACCCTTCTAGTTTTTTTATCATCTTAATTTTTTTAATAAAATTAAAAGTGTGTAATTATCCTTCTGTATATTGCAAATATAAATTAAGTTTTATGAATTTAATTGATTTAGGGATAATTGCGATAATAAGCTTTGGAATTATAAAAGGTTATTCAAAGGGTTTAATTATTGAAATATCAAGTTTTTTTGGAATCTTTATGTCTTTTGTAATTTCTGGCAATATCGATAGTCTTCTTTCACAACAAATAATAAAATTTATAAATCTAAACGTAAATATTGTTAATACAATATCTTTTATAACTGTGTTTATTGTGAGTTATTCTCTAATTATTTTTTTTGCAAAAGGCTTCACCAAACTAGCAAAGATTGTCTATCTAGGTCTGTTAAATAGTTTATTAGGGGGACTTTTTGGGGGACTTAAACTTCTCTTAATTCTATTAATAATAACTAAAGTTGTATTTTCTTTAAATCTTTTATCAGTTTCTATAATTGGTGAATCATCATTGATGATCAATCTGCATATATTGTCTGAAATTCTTTTTGACTCTTTTGAGATTAGTAAAGAAATATATCAGAAAAGCTTAATCTAATATTCTTAAACTAGATGATTGAATCCAACCAATTGTTCCGTTTTCAAGTTGAATATTTAACCAATCTTCAATAACATCTATCTGTTTAACTTTTGTTCCCTCATGAAGTAAAAATTTTAATTCTGAAATATTATTTGGTTCGGACCAAACTTCAATTTCTTTATCATATATAATAG
>Ga0209308_10001416_pt1 | contig 22247 bp, 13 predicted proteins | sample COGITO_mtgs_1204_3_FD_184806 | JGI IMG/M metagenome (GOLD analysis project Ga0209308, IMG submission 184806) | Pelagic marine microbial communities from North Sea - COGITO_mtgs_120405 (SPAdes) (version 2) | ecosystem: Environmental > Aquatic > Marine > Epipelagic ...
ATGATCAGCCGAATTATTTAACGAAGGCATGCTCGACACATTTACCACGCGACCATAATCCTCAAATAGTGCAGCATTGCCGTCATCGCAAACGATGATAAACTCACCTGGTGGTATCGTAGTGTTATATAGTGTTGATGAGGTTGAGCGATCATTTAGTGTGACACCTTCAAGGCGAATCAGCTTTTCGGAACGGTTAAAAAGCTCGACAAATTCAGCTAAAGGAATAGTTGAACTTTCATCTGGGTCCGGATATAGTTCATTGATAACCAAATCAAATGGTTGAGGCGCTACGCCCAACCCAAAAGCTACGCTTTCAGTGGACAGGATGTTTCCCAGACAGTCGGTCAAGCCAGATGAAATAGAAAGGTTATAAACGATACTTGAATCCAAAGGAGTGGTAAAAACGATAATGATTTCATCAACTAAGGATGAAGCGATGGAAACAGAAGAAACGGTCAAACCATTGTCCGCGCTAAAAACACCGTTTGCTATTGACAAGCTATCCATCAGTTTTGAAAACCGAAGGGTAAGATCCGTTGTGCTGTTTACTTGTGTTGAAGTTACTTCTGGTGAACTGAGATCAGGAGTAAAGTCAAGAACAGAATTCTGAACTCCGGGTGTGCCGCCACTAGCGCTCAAACTTGCCTTCCAATTTGCCTTTCCATTGCAGGGGTGATTGGGGTTAATTTGTTCTAAAGAAAACCCACCAGACTTTTTATTCACATCATCGTACCACGTGTCTGTATAATTCAGATCATCAACCAACAGACCGCCAACAAATAGACTCAATTGGTCCCCCGCATTGTTCAATGTTGGGAAGGTCGACAGACCGATGACACGACCAAATCCTGAAAACTGGGCGCTGTTGTTTTGATGACAAAGGATGGCATATTCACCTGGTCCGAGCACTTCTATTCCAAGAATTGTGCTTGTGGTAGAAGGGTCACCAATTTGTGCGCTGTCTAAGTTGATGTAGTTGGCCGAAGCGTTATAAATCTCTATGAATTCTAGCTCAGGTAATCCAACAACGGGTGACGGATCAGCCATGATTTCGTTGATGACAACATCGCGATAAGTGGCAGGTGAAAATTCTACGTATTGAAAATCACTATTAGTACTTACCAAGGCGTTTCCCGAAAGGTCTTCAACGGAACTCGCAGACAAGGTGTAAGTCGAGCCTAAACTGAAGGTGTTTGTGAAGCTGAGTATGACTTGAGTAGCGCCATTTAAGTTGGCTGATGTTGGCGCACCAATCGCGTTATTTACATTGTAATTGGCCGTGTTTTGCGCAGTTGTCTGATCCATGGCCTCGTTGAAGGTAACGAGCACTTGATTGTTGGAAAGGGCTTGAGCGGAAAGCAACAAAGGCGGGTTGACATCTAAATAAGCGTTACCTGATACGTGAAAATCATCGAAATAGAATTTATCTGACCGAGTCGAGGTGTAATCGCACCAAACCCCAAAGAAGGTGCTTGACTGAAATGTGGTGTCTGTAACTTGACCCAAAAGTTGATAGTTAGCGCTACTGGATGTATCGGCAAACAACTCCCAATCACCATTTGTTGAGCGTGTTACAAGTACTTTTACTTCAACAGGATCGGTGTCAACCAAATCATCTACTCCATCAATGATTTTTGTAACCGTTGTCCCCGATTGACGATAAAGACTGATTTCGTCTTCGGTATTTCCGATGAGCACATAATAGCCGTTTAACGGTCCCTTAAGATTGGAGTCGCTACTGACTAAATAGACTCGGGCTCGATTGCTACTCGATGGATTGAATTCGAGTCGAACACTGAATTCCCAGGAAGCCGTATCGATAGCCACAGAAGCGACACTCAAAAATGATTCATCAGCGACAGCAGGGGCATTCAAATGCAGAAAACCATTGGCATCGACTTCAAAATTGGCATTATCTCCAGCCCAAATTGGGTTTGAAGTGAAATTTCCATCTGAAAAATCATCGCTGAATTGCGCAGCCCCAACCATGGGCAACATCCAGAATAGAAAAATAAATAGCCTCAAAAGCCTTGTCATTAGTGGGATTAGGACAAATGTAATTATCATAATTTTGGCTGCGAATTATTAATTCATCAAATAATGAGAGTTGCAGTAGTGGGCGCCACGGGAATGGTAGGACAGGTCATGTTGAAGGTGTTGGCAGAACGGAGTTTCCCCATTTCAGCACTTTATTGCGTGGCTTCTGAAAAATCTGTTGGTAACGAGATCGCTTTTGGCGGATCGATGCATAAAGTTATTGGTTTGGAGCAAGCAGTTAGTTTGAAACCTGATATTGCCTTGTTTTCTGCCGGTGGAGCAACGTCCAAATTGTGGGCTCCAAAATTTGCAGCGGTCGGAACAACGGTCATCGACAATTCATCTGCGTGGAGGATGGATAAAGGCATAAAACTAGTGGTTCCCGAAATCAACGGAGGGCTACTCGATGCCTCCGATAAAATCATTGCTAACCCAAATTGCAGCACCATTCAAATGGTTTTAGCATTGCTACCCATTCATCGGAACTTTGGCATTGAGCGTCTGGTTGTATCCACCTATCAAAGCGTTTCGGGCACCGGCATTAAGGCCATCAAGCAAATGGAAGGCGAAAGGTTAAATCAATCTGTTGAAATGGCCTACCACTATCCCATCGATATGAATTGCCTGCCACATGGCGGAGATTTTCAAGAAGATGGGTACACTACAGAAGAACAAAAGTTGGTGGACGAAACGAGAAAAATATTGGGCGATGAAAGCATTCAAGTCACGGCAACGGTGGTTCGAGTACCCGTTAGAGGCGGGCACAGCGAGGCTGTCAATGTGGAAACCAAAAAGCCATTTGAAGTTGATCAAATTCGAAAACTTATAGCGCAAACCCCAGGAGTGGTATTGCAAGATTTTCCTGAAACAAATACCTATCCGATGCCGCTTTATGCCGAAGGGAAAGATGCTGTTTTTGTTGGGAGAATTAGACGTGACAACACAAGACCAAACGCGCTTAATCTTTGGATTGTCGCTGATAACCTTAGAAAAGGCGCAGCCACAAACGCAGTCCAAATAGCCGAGGTGGTTAAAAATCTAAAAGGATGAAGCACAAATTTTTATTGATAGTTATTGCTGGGACGATGTGGGGTTGTTTGGAGAACCGAAATCCTGAACCAGAGCGGGATCAACCTTCAATTAACGAAAACATTCCGCTTAACGAGCGCGAGATGTTGATGGGTCCAATTGAAGGCGCGCTCGATGACTTAAAAGATGTTTTGGTAAACGATGAATCATTTTTTAATCCATATGACGAGTGGAATGACAATGGAATTAAAGGAAGTATTGATTCAAAACTTGATGGAGAAGACACCGTTATGGTTCTTTTAAAAATGTCCAACGCAGTTGGCCTGAAGGAAACCCATCAATGGTTTTACGACAAGGATCATTACAGTTTTTACAGCGAGCATCTTTTTATGAATGAGCAATCCGGAGTGGAAGGAATGCAATCGTCAAAGGCGTATAAATTCTATTTTGAAGACAAAGGTGTTTTACTCAGCGTCTATGGCAAACAATCCTTTGGTGAGGCATTACCAGAAACATGGACACCAATTTGTCCAACCCGCGAAGAGGAGATCTATTTAAAAACCAGATTGATTTATGCACGAAAGGCTTTAGCCAAAACGCGACAAATCAGCGAGTAATAAAAAGACCAATTGCTAGTTTGAATAGTCCTTCATAATGCTTCGCTCAAAGACAAAAGGACCGAAAGGAAGTAATGAGGCTATGGAGCCATAAATAACGCGCATGATGTCCCATTTGAGCTGAAAAGCGACCCAAATCAGTTGAATCATGTAGGCCATGAACAACCCGCCATGCGCCCATCCAACGTATTTTACCATGAGTGGCATGTCTGCTGCATATTTAAGCGGCATCGCTATTCCAATCAGGATAAGGTAGGAAAGGCCTTCGAGCCTTGAAATCCAAATGAATAGTTTGAGTGCTGGCGTCATAACGATGAATTGTGGGCCGAAGGTAATTTTCGAAGTTGTGTGTGAATGGAATTCAACGCAAAAACATGTACTTTTCAGTTTCAATCCATTGATTATGAATAAAATCTACACGCTAATTCTGACTTGTTTTTTCGTTTCTGGGTTTTGTCAAACCAACGTTCATTTCACAAACGCGATTGCAACCAATGTGCTTGCGGGGAACTATAATCCGGGCGACTACGCATCTTCTGCAACTACCAATCCGCATGCAATTGCCTTGGAAATTGAGGGAAATATTCAGCCAGATTCACTCCGTTCATATTTGGAACGAATGAGCCTTTTTGAAACAAGAAATACGGGCTCAGATACATTATCCTTAAACCGAGGCATCGGAGCAGCACGATCGTGGGCGCTTAATCGATTCAATCAAATAAGCGCGGATAATGACAATCGCCTGGTATCGAGCTATCTTCATTGGGAGCGAAACGTTTGTGGCGCTTCAAAACACAAAAACATTGTCGCCATCTTGCCTGGCGCGGCTTTGGGAACAACCAATACAACCGCAGCAGGAATTGTGATTGTTGAAGCGCATTTTGATAGCCGGTGTGGAACAGGATGCGACACAACATGCCAAGCGCATGGAATGGAAGACAATGGAAGCGGTAGCGCATTGGTTTTGGAGCTAGCACGAGTTATGGCGAAATATCAATTTGATAGAACGATTGTTTTTATGCTCACCGTTGCCGAAGAGCAGGGCCTTTATGGTGCGCAAGCCTTAGCCGATTACTGTTATAACAACGATATTGAGGTGGCGGCTGTGCTCAATAATGACATCGTTGGTGGGGTGATTTGTGGAGAAACTAGTTCTCCTCCTTCCTGTCCGAGTGAAAACGATGTCGATAGCACTCAGGTTCGATTATTCAGTTTTGGAACGGCCTTCTCAAAGCAAAAGCAGCTCGCTCGATACATTAAGCTGCAATATCAAGATGAGTTAGTAGAAAATGTGAGCGTACCAATGCTGGTTACGATAATGACAGCTGAAGACAGGACGGGTCGTGGTGGTGATCACATCCCTTTCCGTCAACGTGGCTTTGCTTCCATGCGATTCACATCTGCAAATGAACATGGCGATGCTAACACGGCTAATTCGAACTACCATGATAGACAGCATACCAGTGACGATGTTTTAGGGGAAGACACGAACAACGATGGCAACATCGACCAGTGGTTTGTCGATTTTAATTACTTAGGTAGAAATGCCGCCATTAATGGAGTAGCCGCAGCCATGATAGCTCAAAATGTGTGCACGCCTTCCGAGGTAGTGGTGAACCAAACGGATTGGAAAACGCTTGAAGTTGCGATTTCCGGACCCGATTGCTCTTACCCAAATGCCGCCATAGCCTTACGAACAGAAACCAACGATTGGGACACGGTAATATACACCGACCAGCAGGTAACTAGCTTCGATATTGAACCGGGACATATGTATTTTGTATCTGCCGCCTATGTTGATGATAACAATATTGAAGGGCTGTTTACGCAAGAAGTGATGCATAATGTGGTTGGAGTTGGCGAGACGCCTAAACCCAAGTCGGGAATCGAGTTGCTGCAAAATCGCCCTAACCCTTTTGATGAGGCTACGTCTATTGTGTTTTTAGTGCACGATATGCCAAATACGCACCATGGTTTGATTCGTATTCAAGATGAACTGGGAATGCTAGTCGAAGAGAAAATGATTGATATTCAATTGGGCCTGAATGAAGTGGTTTACGACCACGGATATGGCAAAACCGGAAACTTCATTTATTCCTTGGTCATAGATGGCCGTACAATTGATGCGAAAAAAATGGTATTTGTTGCGAATTAGGCCTCTTTCACCTCTTGAGCTTCGCCTCCTTCAGCGTTTGTGGGCTCCTCTTCAAAAAAACGTTTTTGGAAAACGATGATCATACCTATTCCAACGGAAATGGCCGTGTCAGCCACATTGAAAACAGGTCGGAAAAACATAAAGTCTTCGCCTCCCCAAACAGGAAACCAATCGGGAAACTGACCCGAAATCAGAGGGAAGTAAAGCATATCGACCACCTTGCCGTAAAGGAAGGGGGCATATCCGCCACCAGCGGGCATGAAGGTGGAAATTTGATGGTAGCTGTCATTGAACACCAAACCGTAAAATGCAGAATCTAAAATGTTGCCTAATGCACCTGAAAAGATCAACGATCCAGCAACGATTAGGCCTGTTTTCGCGCCTTTTTTGGCGTAATTAAACAGAAAATAACCAATTCCAGCTACCGCTATTATGCGAAACACTGATAGGATGATTTTGCCAACATCTCCGCCAAATTCTAGGCCGAAGGCCATGCCATTATTCTCAGTGAAATGGATGATGAACCAATTGCCAGCGATGGCAAATTCTTGACCCAAATACATGTTTGTTTTAATCCAAATCTTGAGCACCTGATCTAGGGTCAAAACGGAGAGTATAACGAGCAGAGCGGTTAAAGCCTGGTTTTTGGAGCCGCCTTTTGGGCGCATGAGTTCAATATTCAAATTCAAGACTGTTGCTGCCTTTTAGCTTCAATGCTAAGAGTTGCATGAGGAACGATTTTCAAGCGATCTTTAGAGATTAATTTTCCAGTAACGCGGCAAATGCCATAGGTTCGGTTTTCGATTCGAATCAAGGCATCATTCAAACTCTTTACGAATTTTTCTTGTCGAGCAGCAAGCTGCGCAGTTTCTTCACGCGAAAGCACGTCAGACCCATCTTCGATGAGTTTGAACGTGGGCGAAGTATCATCCGTTCCGTTGTTGTCCTTGAGCGACATAGTCGAATTGAGTAATTCTAAATCGACTTTAGCTTCTTCTAATTTCGAGTTTATGATCGCTCTGAATTCCTCTAGTTCAGCATCTGAATATCTTGTTTTCTCTGTCTCCGCCATGGCTTTCTAATTATTAGTCTTCAATATAAAAATGCGTGTGGTGAGGCCTTCCTCAACTTCGACTTCCAACGCATTTTCATCGGTAATTGCTGGTTTAATGATGAGTTTATCTGCCAGCGTTTCCGCACAAATATAATTCTTATTGATATTGACGGCTTGCTCGATTTCAGGATGGTTTTCAACGTACAAATCGATGCGATCGGTTACGTCTAAACCACTGTCTTTCCTCAAGTTTTGGATTCGATTAACTAATTCGCGCGCAATACCTTCGCTGCGTAGTTCCGGTGAAATGGTAACATCAAGGGCTACAGTCACGCTACCTTCACTTGCCACCTTCCACCCTGGAATATCCTTCGTGGCAATTTCAACATCTTCAGCGATCAACTCAAAAGGGTCTCCATCTAAGTTAAGCTGGAGCATTCCTTCGCGCTCCATGGCACTGATTTGATCTTGGCTCAATTGCGCTACTTGTGCAGAAAGCGCCTTCATGTTCTTGCCAACCTTAGGCCCTAACGCTTTGAAATTGGGCTTAATGCTTTTTACAAACACGGAAGAGTCGCGGACATACTCCAATTCTTTCACGTTAACCTCGCTTAGAATCAACGACTCTACTTCTTTCAGGTGAGCTTCAAATGCATCATCGATTACTGGAACCATGATTTTTTGAAGTGGCTGTCGCACGCGAATGTTCTCCCGTTTCCGCAAGGAAAGAACCAAAGAAGACACAGTTTGAGCCAACGCCATACGCTTTTCAAGATCGATATCGATTTCATCATTGTGGCAAATTGGCCAAGCAGCTAAATGAACGGACGAGTCACTTTCAAGGCCGGTCACTCCATTCAAGTCGTTAAAAAGTTGGTCGGAATAGAATGGCGCAATCGGTGCACTCAGCTTGGCCACCGTGACTAAGCAACGATAGAGCGTTTGATAGGCTGCTATTTTATCTTCAGAGTAATCGCCTTTCCAAAACCGCCTTCTACAAAGTCGAACGTACCAATTACTTAATTCGTCCACGACAAAGTCTTGTATGGCGCGTCCAGCTCGAGTGGGTTCGTAGCTTTCAAAAGCCGATTCCACTTCAGCCACCAAGGAATTAAGCCTTGAAATCACCCATCGGTCAATTTCTGGTCTGTTTTCCATAGGAATGGGCGACTCCGCATGAGTGAATTGATCCACGTTTGCGTAAAGCGAAAAGAAGGAGTAGCTGTTATGCAGCGCTCGGAAATATTTACGCTGAACCTCGGTGATACCATCCAAATCGAATTTCAAATTGTCCCAGGGCGGAGCGTTGGTAATCATATACCATCTCGTTGCATCCGCTCCAAATTTGGCCATGGTCTCAAATGGATCGGCTGCATTGCCGAGGCGCTTGGACATTTTTTGTCCATTTTTATCTAAAACAAGTCCATTGCTTACCACATTTTTGAAGGCAACTGAGCCTTTGATCATGGTTGAAATGGCGTGTAGGGTATAGAACCAACCGCGTGTTTGATCCACGCCTTCGGCAATAAAGTCGGCAGGAAACGCCTTGCCTTCGTCAACCATTTCCTTGTTTTCAAACGGGTAGTGCCATTGTGCATAAGGCATGGCTCCACTATCGAACCACACATCGATCAGGTCTAATTCGCGCGCCATGACCATCCCACTTCGGAAAAAGATGACATAGTCCACAAAAGGCCGGTGCAGATCCACTTGATCTTTCGGAAGCATAGCGAAGAATATGATCTTCTTGCTGCGGATCATGTCGTTCCAAACGTTGTTTACGTTTTCGCCTCTAAGTCGCATTTCGCCCAAATGCTTTCGAAGCGACTGGCCGTCAAAGCGCTCGCCTTTGTCGTTAACGCATTCTTCAGAAATATAGTAGGCGTTTTTTTCTGTGAATTCAGCAATAGCTCCAACACACTCTTCCATCAGTGGCCCATAAGGGCCCGTGCGCCAAATGGGAAGTGGAGTTCCCCAATAACGTGATCGACTTAAGTTCCAATCATTAACGTTTTCAAGCCAATTTCCAAAGCGGCCTGTTCCTGTACTCTCTGGTTTCCAGTTGATGGTTTTGTTTAGGGAAATCATTTTCTCTCGAGCCGATGTGGCTTTAATGAACCACGAATCCAAAGGATAATAGAGGATGGGTTTATCTGTTCGCCAGCAATGAGGATAATTGTGCTGGTATTTTTCCACTTTGAACGCCTTGCCTTCAAGCTTTAGTTTCAGTGAAATACGTTCGTCAACACTGAGGTAGTTGCTCAGGTTTGGAATGTGTTCCTTAAGCGATTCCTTTTGATGCTGAAAAGCTTTTTCTTTTTCTTCATCACTCAAATACTCGGCCTTTACAGGCTCGCCAGCCAAGCCCCAAACGGGATCAGAAACAGCTGAAACAAATCGACCTCGCAAATCAACCAAGGGAACGGGATCACCTATTTCGTTAGCGATCAACATAGGTGGAACACCTGCTGCTTTGGCCACTTGCATATCGTCTGCACCAAACGTTGGCGCTGTGTGCACGATTCCAGTTCCGTCTTCTGTGGTCACAAAATCGCCCGCAATCACTTGAAATGCTTTGTCTGCATCGCGCATGGGCAAGGTGTAAGGCAAGAGTTGTTCGTAGCGAATGCCGACTAGGTCAGAGCCTGCGTATTTTGACAACACGCGATATGGAAGTAGTTTGTCAGAGCTACTAAAGTTCATTTCTGCTTCAAGGCCTTCTGGTTTGAAGTATTTCGACACCAATGATTCGGCTAGAATTACTTGCTGAGCCTCGGCTGAGTATGGATTAAATGTATCAACGATGACATATTCTATCTTTTCCCCAACCGTCAAAGCTGTATTCGAAGGAAGCGTCCAAGGTGTGGTCGTCCAAGCGATGAAATGAAGGCTTCCTTTTTCGGCTAACTTGAACAAGTTGGTATCTAGAGCCTTGAGTTTGTCGTCAGCAATCGCTCTAAACATCGCCACACAACTCGTATCCTTCACATCTTGATAAGTCCCAGGAAGGTTTAGTTCGTGCGAACTCAAACCCGTGCCCGCTGCTGGCGAATAAGGCTGAATGGTGTAGCCTTTATACAGCATGTTTTTTTCATAGAGTTGACTCAACAGCCACCAAACCGATTCAATGTATTCGTTTTCATAGGTCACATATGGGCTATCCATATCCACCCAATAACCCATCTTTTCTGTGACATCGCGCCATTGATCTGTGTAGCGCATAACAGCCTCGCGACAGGCCTTGTTGTATTCCTCAATCGATATGGATTTACCGATGTCTTCTTTGGTAATGCCCAGCTCCTTTTCAACGCCTAATTCAACCGGAAGACCATGTGTGTCCCATCCGGCTTTACGCATCACTTGAAATCCTTGTTGCGTCTTGTATCGGCAGAATAAATCTTTGATGGTTCGTGCCATAACATGATGAATGCCAGGCATTCCGTTGGCTGAAGGCGGCCCTTCATAAAACACATAGCTCGGCTTGCCTTCACGGCTACTCATGCTTTGTTCAAAGGTTTTTTCCTTCTTCCACTTCTCCAAAACCTGCTCGGCAATGTTTGGCAGATTTAACCCATCATACTCTTTAAATGCTTTCATTTCAGCGCGCTACCCTTAGTTTTAAAAGGCGGCAAAGGTAAATATTCATTAAACCCCTTTTCGTTTAATGAATGACAATCAAGGGGAAAGATTTTATACGTGCGGTTTCTTCGATTTTTATGAAATACAACCCCGATTGCAGCTGCGCTGTTGAAAGTTCCGATCGACCATTCAAAAGGGTTGGACCTATTAATGCTCTGCCCGTTACATCGACAAGCCAGAAGGTTGCGTCAGAAGCACGATTGGATGATATGGTTACCGATTCTGAGGCCGGATTTGGATAAATTGAAAACGAACGGCTTTCAAATGCATCAATACCGCCAGGAAAATCTACATAGTTGCATGCAGAGGTGTCGGTACATCCGTTTTGAGTTACGATTAGGGCGAAATTTCCCGATTCGCTTGGCGAAGAAGGCTTATAGAGCGGGCCTGTTGCACCTGGGACAATTGTGAAACCTCCAGAGTCGCACCTGATCCACTGAAACTGAGCATTAGAAGCATTGGATGAAAGCTGACCGAAGAAAACGATGATGTCGATGTCCACTTCACGAATGGTCAAATCCAAATGAGCCGCAGAGTCGCAGCCATTTGACCCAACAAAAACCTCGGTATAATTCCCTGAAGCAGTGTAAAGTTGCTGATTAGCGGACCAGCGATATTGAATACAGGTGTCTTTTGTGATGGTAGATTCTGTTGATTCAAGAATAGTGAGATGCAGCGTTATTAAAGAATCGCAACCAGCGCTATTGCTCATTACCGCAGTATAGTCGCCTGATTGGGTGTAGCTTATAGAATTAACGGGCCATATATAGGAGTCGCAAGCACTAACAGTTTCTATTCCCGTTGAATTTTCGATAACCGTTAATGTCAACGTAATGATGGAGTCGCAGCCAGAAAGGTTTTCAAAAGTATAGCTGTAAACACCCGATTCGGTGAGTGCGAGCGTTCCTAAATTATAGGTGTCGCCTGCGCAAATGGCAGCAACGCTTGAATCCAAATCGCTGGGACAAATGGTGTCGAAGAAATAGACGGCCCCTGCGTTATAGACATAGTTTGTGTCGAGGGTGTCGGTATCTTCATTTACGGCACCGGCCAATATGCAATCGCTGCTTATCCCCACAGACCAACCAAACCAATCGCCTTGATCTCTATTGCTTTCTGGGGCGGTGATCTTTTTTTCAAAAATTAAGGTGTCGTCAACTGGATCGAAGCGAAAAATATAAGCCGACCCCGTGCTGGCGAGGGTGTTGGTTTCGTTTTCATCTTCGTCCTCGCTGTATGCGCCAACAACGGCATGAGTAGAAGTCAATCCACAAGACCAACCAAAGTTGTCGTAAAAACTCGTTACTGGAGCATGCACTTTTTGCGCAAGCGAGTAATTTCCGGACGATCCTAAATGAAACAATGTGGCTACTCCTGCGCCATAAAATGTATCGACATTGAGTTCAGGCGTTCCAATAAAGGCAAAACTGTCTGTCATGCTTAAACTTGTTCCAAATCCACCACCCCTAGGATTATTCAACATCTTTTCTTGTTCATACCAAAGGCTGTCGTTTGGATTGCGTTTGTAGTGAAATGCAGCACCAGCGTTCGCAATTGGGTTTTGTCCGAGTTGATCGTAAGCATCCTTTGGAGCCGAAATGATGGCTCTATCGTTAATGATGGCTACGCGATAACCGAATCGAGCGGTGTTCAGTCGAATCTGAGAAGAGACTTTTTTCATTTGAACCCATGATCCGTTAATTCGCTCGAAGAAATATCCTGCTCCCGCCTCGTAAATTGGGTTTTGATTGGCACTATCGGTAGCATGGCCATAAGCCCCAACCACCATATATGGACCCATTATGTCAACGGCCGAACCGAATCGAGCATTTTGGTAAATATCGGTTGGAAGAACTTGTTGTTCGAACTGCCAAGTATCGTTTTGAAGCACTTAGGTATAAACAGCCCCAAGGCCTAGGCTAGATCCAGTTCCATGTTGCATTGCGCCCACGGCTATTCGGGTGCTATCGAGTGCCAATGACCAGCCGAAATAAGCTCCGGCCTGCCGACTAGGTGCAACGAGTTTTTGATGGAAAATCCATACACCCGAAAGGTTCCTCTTAAACACAGACACGCTGCCAGATTGGCCCAATGGGTTAGCGTTATTTTCATCGTAATTGTCCTCATAGCAACCGACAATGGCATAATCGCCTTGAATATCAACGGCATTACCAAATCGAATTTGATTGTTGCGAAAGTTATCTGTGGATTTCTGGGTGTAGTTTCAAGTTTGAGCCATCGCGGCTAAGGGCAACAGAAAAATTATCAGGAGAAAATGTCGCATGTAAAATGTTTAGATGAACAAAGGACGTAATTCAAATCGTTGGGAGCAGACGTAATTCAAAATCTGTTCTTTTTCGGTTGAAAATGAATGGTTTACCCGGCACATCGTACACAATAGGGGCTTTCAGGTTTTAGGATCAACCTACCAGCGGGAATTTTATTTCCGCACCGAGCGCAATTTCCAAAATCGGGACTATCAATATTGTCCTTCATGTGGTAGAGCTTAGTTAGTTTTTCTTCAGCCGTGCGCTGAGCCGCCTGTACAATCGACCGATTGTTAATGGCATCATCCGGGGCAATTGGGCCAGAGCTCAATCTGTATTCTTCTATGATTGCCGCTGTTTTCTTGATCTCCCGGTCAAGCAACATCAACACGTCATCTCGGCTAAGGTCTTTCAAAAAATCTCGCTAATCAATGGTTGCTATGCACTTCAATTCGATGGCAATTGGAGTCGGCAAGGAATTGATTTCAACCGTTGTTCGGCAGGGCTGAGCTTCTTCGAAGTATTCAGCATATACCCGATTGTATGTGGCGAAATCCCGCTTCATGTTTACCAAAAAGACGGTCACATCAACTAAGTTTTCCCATTTGCTTCCAGAAGCCTCAAGTACGGCTTTTACATTGTCAAAAACGGATCGGCACTGCGCTTCAAAATCAAATTCAAGGAAGTTTCCATTGTGATCCAGCTTCAAACCGGGCACTCCGCTATCGTTTGAGTCAGAACCTGCAGTTCGTGGCCCAACTCCCGACAAGAAAAGCAAATTGCCCACCTTGCGCGCATGTGGGTATGAGCCTACTGGCTTTGGGGCTTTAGCCGCGTTGATTTTTCCTGAAGTTGACATGTTCGATTGATTTGGCAGCAAAGTAAGCGAAAGTGCTTAAAACACCTGAGCGACTTCTCCGTCAAGAATGGCGAAAACTCGATCTCCTTTAGCAGGCTTGGTTTTCATTAGTCCTGTGAGGGCGCCAAAGGCCGGTAGACAAAAATGCTGACCAGATAAATAGAAACAAGGAAAGAGCATAGACTGTCTGCCTCGTCCAATAAGTCGAATGCCTGGATGTATGTGCCCGTGTAAATTAATTTGCCCAGCCATTACCTCAAGTTGAGGCTCATGCGTCAAAATGAGTTGACCTATTTGTTTCGATTGACTCGTTTGAAAGTCAATGCTGCGGTAAATGCTTGGGTCAAGTATGTCGTGATTGCCGAGGACAAGCTCAAAATTTACACTTGGAAATTGACTTGTAATCATGGCCAATTCATCGCACTCACTGTTTGAAACACTGTGAAAAAGATCGCCAAGAACAATTACGGTTGAAGGAGTTTCTTTTTCCATTAACGCCATTAGGTTTCGCTGGTCGGCATCACGGGCTTCAGGCGGAATAGGCATTCCGGCTTTTCGAAAATGCATGGTTTTACCTAGGTGCAAGTCAGCAAGAATAACGGTGTCCCGAATTTTTAAATATCGGTCATTCAGAATGAGATCCTGGTCACCAAGCGTCAATAAAAAACGACTCATTTTGGGAGCGAAACAATGAATTCACTGCCTAGCCCAACCTCACTTCGAACTTTGATTTCACCATCCAAACGAGTGACTAGAAGTTTGACAATTGCCAGCCCCAATCCACTTGACTTATAGCCGCTAGAGCTCTCTACATCACTTCCGCGATAGAATCGTTCAAAGATTCGGTCGATGCTTTCTGGCGGAATCCCTGGGCCATGATCTTCTATGGATATGCGAACGGAATCTTGGACTATAATACTGATGAATATGCTGCCATTTTCAGGAGAATATTTGATAGCATTCGAAAGAATATTATACAGGATGTGTTTTACATAACCCTTAACATTACTGATTTTTTGAACAGCACTTCGGTCTAGGTGTATTTCAAGTTTCTTGCGGTCAATTTCCGTTTTAAAATCATGGATGATGGAGTTTAGCACATCCACTAGGTCGAAGGTTGATGAAGGCGGAAGCTGTTTTTTTCGATCGAAGGAAAGAATGGTGTCAAAGTCATTTATGAACTCTAAAGCGCTTTTGGCGGACTGAGTCACCAATTGACGCATTTCCGCTCGCACAGCAAAGTCCGTTTCTTCTTCTTCCAATGCCAAAAGTTGTGTTACGTTGGCCAAGGGTCCCCGAATATCATGTGTAACGATGTTAAACAACGACTCCTGCTCATTCAACGATTTGGTGAGCTCCTTATTTCTTAACTCTAGCTCAAGATTTTTTGCCTCGATTTCAATGACCAATTGTTGTCGATTTGCATCTATGTTATAGAGAATAATTCCTGAGATTAATAGGACGACCAATAATAAGGCAGACATATAAAGCCACGCATTTCTTTTCTCAATTTCTGCGTTTTTTTCAATGTTTTCAGCCTTAAGTCGGCTGTTTTGAAGCTCGGCCTCTTTTATTTCCTGAATTCGCTCAAGGCGTGCTATTTCCGTGGCTCTATCCTCATTTACGATGCTGTCTTGCAATACCTGATACTGAGATAGAAAAAACAAAGCACTGTCATTACGATTGATCTTTTCATAGGTCCTAGATAAGGTCCTATTAATATCGCGCATGTAATAAATGGCTTTGGCTTCTGTGGCAAGGATCAACGCTTTCCGGCTTAAGGATATGCTTTGTTCAAATTCCCCAATGAAGGAATAAACCTCGCCCATGTCGTTCAAGGTGTAAGCCAAACTACTCTTGTTTCCAAGGCCTTGCTTGATTTCGAGCGACATTTGGTAGTATTTGAGGGCAAGATCGTATCGTTCATTTCGATTGTGTATGAACCCCAGATTAGTTAAGATTCTCGCCATACCGGCACTATCACTCGAAGCTGTGGCTAATTCAAGTCCATAAAGCAGACTTTGCTTTGAATCTTCAAATCGATTCAATTGAGCTAAAATAACACCCCGACTATTCAAAATCATCGGCATACGCGTTGGTTTGCTTTTGGATAATCGGAGGGCTTCATCAAAATGTTCGAGCGAATATTCGAAGTTTCGAATGCGCCTGTATGCATCGCCTATTACGATTTCTGACTCGATCATCAACGAATCGTTTGATAGTTCCTTGGAAGACTCCAAGGCGATAATACCGTGAAAAAGACTCATTTCCGTTGAACCGATGTCTAAATAGAGCCTGGCGAGTTCAAGGTTTACTGAAGTTGGCAATTCTTTCGGCTCGTTCCCAGAAAAATGAGTGTGGATAATATAAATCGCATCCTCCGAAGTCGCTTTTTTAGCTAGAAAAAGCAAGCTATCAGATTCATTTGCGCCTGAAAAAAGGGCGCCAAGGATTAAGATAAGTATTAGAGTTAAGTGTCGCAATGCTCAAATATCTTGCAATTTTTTAATTGACTTAAACTACGCTCATCTTTTTTATTCGCTCGCTGAGGGATTCAGAGGTCAGGGTTTCACGTGTTCGATCAACAATAATTGGAAACGAAAGAGGGGTGAAGTTTTTGGGGTTGGTCACAACGATTTCTTGTTTTGAAATGCGATCAAGCGCTTGACGCAACCGCTGTTCTTCCAGTTGAAAATCTGTCACCTCAGAAAAGGATTGCCGGAGCAATAAATTCGTAGGCTCATAATCGTTAAAAACCTCGAAGAACAGTTGAGAGCTCGCTTGAAGGTGGTGTTCCTTCTTTTGTTTTCCTGGAAATCCGTTAAAAACCAAACCAGAAATACTAGCAATATCTCTAAACTGCCTACGACTCATTTCTACCGAGTTGACGCTGGCATAGATATCATCCATGAGGTGCATACTTGAAAAAATATTGGTGTCGATGGCGTCTTTGATTGGAATGGGCTGATCGCTCAATAGCTCGAATCCGTAGTCATTCATGGCAATGCTGAATGTTATCGGTTTAAGCAAGGAAATCCGGTATGCGATCAAAGCACCCATTCCTTCATGAACGAAACGCCCTTCAAAGGGAAAGAAAATGGCATGATGACCATCTCTTGATTCAAATTGTTCGATTAAGAACTGATCTTCCCTTGGTAGTATAGATTCTTGTTTTTGCCGCTCGATAAGCGGTTTGAGGAAGGTGATTTCGGGATCGGTTGTCTTCCCAGACTCAGCCTCGTTCATTTTTTGCCGAAGCATTTTAGACATTTGAGAACTCAACGGCATTCGGCCTCCATTCCAACTCGGTATTGGTCCTTTCTCTTTGTTGGATTTGCGCACCTGAGCGGTGAGCCCCTTCACTCGAATCAATTCTAAACTGCGACCGGCAAACCAAAATGTGTCTCCAGGACTTAGCCTCGAAATGAAGGATTCTTGCACATTACCGATGAATCCACCCGTAACGAATTTCACTTTCAACATGGTGTCGCTAACAATGGTGCCAATGCTCAACCTGTGGCGCATAGCGACACGTTTGCTTATCACTTTATAGAGCCCGTTTTCAATGACGACCTTATGAAATTCATCATAGGTGCCAAGTGAATTACCTCCAGTAACAATGAAGTCGAGGCACCACTTCCATTCCTCTTCGCTGATTGATTGATAGCTAAAACAGCTCTTGATTTCTTCAAAAAGCTCTTTGGATTTAAAGCCGTTTGACACCGCCAGGGTCACGAGATATTGGATCAACACATCGAAAGAACGGACATACGGCACGCGGCTTTCAACCATTTCTAAATCAATGGCCTCGCGCAAAGCCGCAGCTTCAATAAGCTCTAATGAATGCGTAGGCAAGAAGTAGATCTTGCTGGTTGCGCCCGGCTGATGTCCGCTTCTACCCGCGCGCTGCATAAACCTTGAAACCCCTTTTGGACTACCCACTTGTATGATGGTTTCAACGGGTCGGAAATCGACCCCAAGATCCAAACTCGATGTGCAGATAACCGCTTTGAGCTTGCCTGCGTGAAGCGCGTCTTCCACCCAATGCCTTGTTTCCCTACTCATTGAACCATGGTGCAAGGCCGCTACACCTGCAAAGTCTGGCGAGTGTTCAAGCAGTTTTTGGTACCAAATTTCGGCCTGACCTCGCGTATTTAAAAAGATGAGGGTGCTTTCGCTGCTCAGTAAAATGGGAATCACCTTTTCAAATAGCTTGATGCCTAAGTGGCCTGCCCACGGCAGTTCATCAAGATCATCCGGAAAAATGGACTCAACCTCATATTTCTTTTTGATATTGCTTCGAATCATGCTTGTTGGCCGTGTAGTAAACCAATCGCCAAGTAGTACCTCCATCGCCTCTTCCAGGTTCCCTATGGTAGCCGAAATACCCCAAATCTTTAGGCTTGGTGAAAGCGCTTTGAACTTTGAAAGCACCAGCTCCATTTGCACACCGCGTTTGCTTCCAATCAGGTCGTGCCATTCATCAACTACGACCGTGCTAAGGCTACCAAAATAAATGTCATAATGAGCCTGAGTGAGCAAGACATGCAGAGATTCTGGCGTTGTAATCAGCACATCAGGAGGCGATTTTTTGATGCGTAATTTATCTTTTGCAGTAGTGTCGCCAGTCCGAATTTCTATGGTCAAGTTTAAGTCCATCCCAGCAATCGCGCGCTCACCCGATTGCAGAATTTCTTTTGCCAAGGCCCGAATCGGAGTTACCCAAATGGCCCCTAATCGTGGGGACTTTTTTTGTGACTTCTCCAGCTTTTGTTTGGCAAGGTCAAGAAGTATAGGAACCATGAGCGAGTAGGTTTTTCCGCTACCCGTTGGTGCGTTCACCATACCGTTAATGTTGCTGGAGTGTGCAGCCCACGCTTCCTCTTGGAAAGCAAACGTTTGCCATCCCTTTTCATGGAACCAATTCCGCGCTTTTTCGAAATCCACGGGTTAAAATTAGCACGTCCGAAGGCTAAAAGAGGCGATTAGGATAATAACCACTGGATGTTAGTAGCCTTTTTCGGCTAACCCCTTGTAGGCTAGGTTTTCCATATAGCTTTGCCAAAAATTTGTCTCAAGCCATGACCGAACAAAAAGCCTCAGGAGGAAACAGCAAACTAATGCTCATCTTGGTGATATTTCTCGCCATTTCCAATGCCGCGACTTTGTATTTTCTTTTTACCAAACATCAAGAAAATGTTGAAATCGTTACGCAGAATACCGATTTAACCACAGAGAAGAATGAGCTCACAGCGGAGCTTAATGCTATGCTTGCACGCTATGATTCGGTTTCAACAGACAACGTTGAAATGCAGGCCGAAATTGCTGAACAACGGGCGCACATTGAAGAACTATTGGCTGAAGCAGAAAAGCATAAAAACGATGCATGGACCATTCACAAACTTCGAAAAGAAGCGGGCACATTGCGCGACATCATGAAGACTTACATTGTCACTATAGACTCGCTGAACACCGTAAATCAAGGCTTGGTTGTGGCGAAAGCACAAGTTGAAAATCAACTATCTACGCAAAAGGAAGAAAATCAGGAGCTGAACAAGACCAATGAGAAACTATCAGAAAAAGTTAAACTTGGCTCAAAGCTTCGCGTGCTCGATTTAGTTTCTGAGGGTCAGCGAATGAAAAGTGGCACGGTGAGTCGAGAAACTGACAGAGCAAAGCGTGTCGATAAAGTAAAAACCTGTTTCACCATCGACAAGAATGAGGTGAGCAAGCCGGGTAAGAAGACCATTTTCTTGCGAATTATTGATCCAAATGGCGAAGTATTGGCCTTTGGACAAACGCAAGATTATATGTTCACTTACGATGGTAAAGAAGGGCTCTATTCTCGAAAGGAAGAAGTGTTGTATGAGAATGACGAGTTGGACATGTGCCTTTATTGGGATGTAAAAGAGGAGTTAATCGAAGGCAAGTATATTGTTGAAATTTATGCGGAAGACTACCTTATGGGAACCACTGATTTCGAACTAAAATAGGCTTAGAAAAATGCCCTTGCTTGGACTCCGCCTGTATGTATGATGCGGATTCCAGGTGATTGGCGCCCATTATAATTGAAGTTCAGCTGTAGGTTGTTTGCTAATGTCCTTTGGTAAGAAATTCCCCAGGTTCCATTGAGACCGGGTTGTAAACCATCTAACATTTCGTATCCAACTGGGCTGTCTGAACTGCCGCTGTAATTGATTTGAATTAGATTCCCACTCAGTATTAAACTTCCCTTTTCGGGTGAGCTTAGTGTAAACTCTAATCCAGTTTTTCGAACGATAGAACGTTCTCGACCCACAACTGGATTCGTGCTTTCAGTTCGATTTTGCTGTTCCTTATAGTTAAACAAAAGGCTCAAACGCCAAAGGCTGCCGGGCTGGATGTTGAGTTTAGGTTCGATCTGCTGATAAAAAATGTGATAATTTCTACTATTCAAACTGATGGCGTTGGATGCGTTTGATTTGTTGCCCTGCTCGGCTCTTACTTCAGTTCCCAACGCAGAGGCAAAATTCCATCGAACACCAACACCGGTTTTATCCGCGCTGCGCGACTCGAATCCTGAGGTAAGAAAATTTCGTCCATCGAGCCGCTGATAGTTAAAGTCAGCGCCAAATACGGGATGACTCTGGTTGAAGTAAAAAATGTTCCGCAAATTCGAGTTTACAGACATGAGCAAACTGTCTTGAAGGTCAAAAAGAAATGGATTGAACTGATCTACAAGAGGCAATTGTAAGTTCTTTCGATCGGAAGAATAGGTGAATTGATCTGAAAATAAGCTTATTGCTTTTCGAACGCCACTTTTCGAACGCCATACAGCCGCAGGTCGGAGAAAAAGCGTTTGCGTAAATTGATTGGTGAAGGCCCGTACATAATCATCTGTAGGGACAAATACCTTAATATAATTGGCTGATGCAATTTGATCGACTTGTATCGCCTGTTCAAACTCATCCAGCTCTTTTTGTCCGTTATTGTTATAATCAATATGTATGTGAGTTCCTTGACCCGGACCGGTTTCAATAAAAATGAACTCGCGCTTATTTTCAAGCCCAGATCCAATTTCGTAAAAGGTAGAAGAGCTAAGCGCGCCTTTCAACGCACGAAAAGAATATTCCACTCTAGAGATTAAGGTGTTCTCTTTTTTAAGTGGCGTAAGTTTTTGATTAACGATATCTAAGGTTCGATAATTCACTCGGAAAACCAATCGCGAATGCTCCATTCCATTCCATTCCATTTGGTAGCCATAAATCCGAGCAAAAGTTGATTTGGCCAGTGTTGTAGTGTCTTTAAGCCAATCGGTTCGTTCTGCATAAGAAATACGATGGTGATTTTTGGCAGTATCGGCTGATGCTACTGACGCTTCCCACTCCCAAAACTGATAGCTCAGCTTACTTAGAGTGTCATTCTTTGGATCGTACCGCATGTTTTGCTCAAAATCATCCTTATAACCAAGTTGGATTTTCCAAATGGGTACCACAACCTCCGAGTTGTGTTGATAGAATTGAGCATTAATAAGGTTTCCCGCCTGATTCGTTAGGCTTCCGGCATAATTCGATCTCAACCGATCGGTTTGCGAGGAAATGGTGAGTGCGTTCTGGATGCCTCGAAATGCCGTACCCGCGTTGTAAGACTTTATTCCATAAATGGTTTTAAACTCCTTGGCTTTTGCTACACCTATTTCTGCCCCGATAATACTTTGATTGTCTTGTAGTTTAATAGACCGAATATTCCAGTCCCGATCAAATTCTACGCTTCGAAAACGCTCTATTTCCTTAAAGTCTTGATTGACAAATTCATAATCAAGGCCTGCAATAGCGCGCCATTTTCCGTTAATCGGCTGACTGCCACCAATATTAATCTTGGAAGCCATTCCGAGATCATCGCTTTTATCGGATGAGCTAAAAGTGTTGACATCATATTGAGAGCCAGCCCATTCTATGGTTGCCTGGATGTTTTCAGTCAAGTCGTAGACCGCAGAAACTGCAACCATCTGTCGCTGTTTGGGTGTCACAAGAAAAACAACGGGTTCGAAGTTACCCTGAGGAACACCGCCAATGGGAGCTACCCATTCATACACCCGGCCAAAGGCGAGTTGAATGCCCTTTACATAATTGCCATTCCCAGCTCCTACCTCTGAAAACGAGGCCTTATACAGCGGGCCTTCAGAAGAAGTGGTGTAAATCAGAACATCTTTTTCAAGAAAGCTGTCGTTGCGCACAGGATCGAAATACATCGAGTCCACTTTGAGGTAGAGCAACTGGTTTTCATTGAATGATGCCGTATCTATGGACGAGGCGATCGCCAAATCGAGGCTGTCGCCAATGCTGCGTAAAACGTCTTTCTGTACGTCTGTCAAGTCCTGTTGTAACGGTTGATTTTTAGAATCTTGTTCCGAGTATAAGCTCAAATTCATCTGGAGTCGATCGGAAGAATAACCCGTTTCAGAATAGAGGAGTGAGCGTGCATAGTTTCTGTCAGAGTATTGAAACTCCACCACGATGCGTCTGTCTTTCGTGATGGGCATTTTTGCCGTAAACGTTACTTCAGACGTGTTGTAATTAACCACATAATCATTCTCCTGACCACGAAC
>Ga0209308_10001431_pt1 | contig 22138 bp, 17 predicted proteins | sample COGITO_mtgs_1204_3_FD_184806 | JGI IMG/M metagenome (GOLD analysis project Ga0209308, IMG submission 184806) | Pelagic marine microbial communities from North Sea - COGITO_mtgs_120405 (SPAdes) (version 2) | ecosystem: Environmental > Aquatic > Marine > Epipelagic ...
ATGATTTCGAGGAGTTTCGTCTTCGATTAGATGTAGTATTCTCGTTATTATTACGAGCAAAAGGAGAGGATGAAGGAGCGTCGTGACTCGACGATTTCGACGAGGAGGAGGACATTGGATCTCTCTTCGTCTTCTCTCAATCAAAGCGCGTATTATAAGCAGTCTGAAGGCATTTTCGAAATGGATTACCTCTCGGGGAATGTTTAGGGTTTTATAGTGCATCGGGTTTAGTAACGTGTAGTTTATCTCAGTGTGTCTTCAACTCCAACTGAGAGAGATCACCGTCGACGACGAGCGTTTCGTTTTTCTCTGAATATAATAAAGAAGACGTCTCTTTTTTCTTAATCTCAAACCCGCACAATCTCGTGATTTCTTCCTTCGCGTTCGCTTTCGAACGCCACTCCCAGGATTTGTTTTTTATGGAGAGGTTCTTGAGGACAATTTTGGAACCTTTCTCTGCTTTCACTTCAAACGCGCCGTCTATTTGGACGTTTTCGAAACTCACGTCGCCTTCGACGATTAAAACGGATTTTGCGGTCAAGGCGAGGTTGTTGATTTTACTCTCGACGCGTTCGAACGAACATCCGAAAGACGGGGACAAGACGATTTTGCTTCCAATCGGAAACGACATGCCGTTGAACTTTTGTTTCGAATCGATTTCGGGTTCCGGAACGTTCGCGCCGGCTAAGCGTAAGATTCTGCTCGCGCAATTGTAAAACTCAAACTCGCCGCTCGTCGCCGTGTGCGTCGGTTGGCCGTCGTCGAATTTCTTCTTCCCGTCCTCCGGGGAGTTTTTCACCGGCGAGTACCCGACCCAGTTATCGAAAACGGTGAACCCAACCGAGGCTTTGGTTCCAGTCAAAGATTTCGGGTAATCTTGCATCATGCACTCCAACCTGGTTGGAGATTTGAACGCCGTCTTGGAACTGTCTTTGTATTTCGGGTTGACGAATTCGTCGATAGCGCCGCCGGTTTTCGAGAGCTGCTTTTCGTACGGTTCCAACTTCACGATTAATTGGTTGATGTTCCCTGGGTACGGGGAGAAACCCGTGGCTGGATCGTTGACGTCTCCGGATCCATCGCTCGAGCTCGCTCTTAACAGCGGATCCAACTGATTATACTCGACGTTAATCGTCATCTTTCTACCGTCCGTATGCGTCAACTGCGCGATGCCGCCAACCGCCTCTTTCGCTTTTCGCGGCACGCACAAAGAGTTGAACTCGAAATCTCTCGATTTCGACACCCCGAGTGCACCAGGAATGACTCGAAAGACCAACGAGTTCGTGTCTTGGAAAAATGTCACCCACTTCACGCCCATTTGTTTCCACTTTTTCAACAAGCCCGATTGGTGTAACAACGAGTGCACGTCGCCGTGGCCGTGCGGTTTCGTTTGTAACACATACTTATCCTCGTCGTTTAACGCCAAGTGCGCGTCGTTATCCACTAAACACGGGACTTTTTCTTGTTTCATCAGCGTAATTTGCGTCTTCTTCGCGCCGAAATAGTCGTTCGATTCCAACAAGTCCACCGTCATCGCGTGCGTATCTTCCGACGTCATAATCGCCAACGGCACGTCAATCTTTTGCCCGGACGTTCTCACCACCTCGTCGGTTTCTTGAATCGCTAAAATAGACTTCACGTATAACCCCAAATACGTCTCCATCGTCGCTCGTTCCACCGGTAATCTCACTTTAATCCCTTTATACCCCAACCGTTCGCCTAACCCGCCCGCCACTAACACGAACGCGGTTTTCTTCGCCTGTTTCAAACCAATTTTCTCCAACTCTCGGTGCTTCTTCGATCCGTATTCAACGTTTTCGCCTTTTGGTACGGATGGGTGCCACCCGTCGAATGGATTTTGCCCTTCCTTGGCTTGTTTTAAGAGTTTCTTCGCGTTTTTGATGTACTCGCAAAGACCTCCGGGTTGGTAGTTTTTGTCCAAAAGCTCCAGCTGGTGCATCATCTTTTTCTTCTTTTCATCGTCTCCTCTCGAAGTCGAATCCCAGTCCGAGAATAAGTGCCCTTGGTCGCACTCGTTCGAGCACAATTTTAACGCCAGTTTCACTTGCAAAGGAGGGAATAATTCCGCGTGAGATTTGATGATTTCCTCCGCATTTTTACTCATGATGGATGATGTAATGAAATGATTCGTGCGCGTACTCCGTGTCTTTCTCACACAAATACCAACAACAAAAACTTTCTCAAACCTCTTCTCTCCCGTCGTCGCGCGCGCGTGTTGTTTATTATCGCGCGCAAAGTTTGGGTCTTTCTCCTCTTCTTAAACTTCTTCGCGTAAACACGAGAGAGAAAAGGGAAAGAATATAACGCAGATGTCTGTCCTTTTTTCCCTACAAGGAAGGAGTCGAGGAAAAAAGAACAAAACTTAATAGGCTACTCCCGTTTTTGATACCCTAAATTGATACCCTAAATTATTTGTTTCCTCTTTTTCTTTGGAAGGATTTTGAATTTTGAAATCGGTTCATCACTTTAAGAGGGAGAAGGTAATATCGCGCGCAAACGCGAGAGAGAGAGAGAGAGTTGCTTTATTAAAGAAGAAGAAGAAGAAGCCCGCAATGACGACGACCAACGAGACTTTGGGGGAAAGTGGTGAGAGAAAAGAAGATGTGAAGCGACAAAAGCTCATGGAAGATGATGATGATTTTGAAAAGAATCAAGCATTAGTAAAGGAAGAAGCGGTCGATGTGCACTCGTTAATGCGTCCGTATTACGCGCACATTTTCCCTTCGAAACAACTCTTCGAGTGGCTGAGTTACGAAGGTTTAACGTCATCGAAGGAATCGCAAAAGGATCAGCAACAATTCATCCAAAACCGAGAGTTTTGCTTCACCTTAAAAGGCGAGATTTTCGTCCGGTACAACTCCTACGCGGATGAAAAGAGTTTACGGAAAGATTTGAAAACCAAAGTCCCGGGCAAAATCGATATCGGACCGGTGTTCTCACACAACCCGAAGAACAGACTCGCGTATGGAGGGTCGTTTAAACCGGTGGAAAGAGAGTTGGTGTTTGATATCGACATGACGGATTACGACGACGTCCGGACGTGCTGCGACCAGGCGAAGATTTGCCCAAAGTGTTGGCCTTTGATGAATTGCGCCGTGAAGGTTTTGGACGTGGGGTTGAGAGAGGATTTTGGGTTTGAACATATTTTGTGGGTGTATTCCGGGAGAAGAGGGATTCACGCGTGGGTGTGCGATGAAAGAGCGAGGAAGTTATCGGACGAGGAGAGAAGCGCGGTGGCGGAATACTTTTCCGTGTTTAAAGGCGTCGAAGGCGGCGGCGAGAAGAAGAAGACAAACTTAAGTTTCGGGAGCGGGAAAAGGGCGAAGATGCACCCGAGATTGGAGGAGGCGTATTGGAAGGTGTTGAAGCCGTTTTGGGAGAAGGAGTTTTTACCGGCGCAGAAACTCATGGAATCGAAGAAGCACTTCGAAACGATTTTGAGCATGATTCCAGACGCGACCGTGCGTCAAAAAGCGGAGTTTGATTTTAACAACAACAAGATGCCGACGGTATCGAGAGACGGGGACATCGACGTCAACACGTGGCGATGGCAACGAATCGTAAAAGCCGTGGAGGACGAGTTGAGAGGAAAGAACACGAACTGGGATTTGACGAGGTGCTTACAGACGATTATTTTTTCCCACGTGTACCCTCGTTTGGACGCGGAAGTTTCCAAACACATGAATCACTTGCTCAAGGCGCCGTTTTGCGTCCACCCGAAAACCGGTCGCGTGTGCGTCCCGATCGATCCGAGCAACTGCGACGCGTTCGATCCGTTTTCCTCGGACGCGCCGAAAGTGCACGAGTTGTTGCAAGAGTACAAAAAATTTGGCGCGGATGAAAACGCCGTCAAGAAAACCGCCATGGGTAAAGCGTTGGAAACGTTCGAGAGGTGCTTCTGGTCGAAATTGAAAGTCGCCAACGAGGAGGAGAAGAAGAAGAAGATGATGATGAACAACAACGTGTTGAACGAGAGCAACGCGCTGAACAAAAATTCCAACGCCGCCGCCGACATGGAGTTTTAATCATCATCATATAATCGTCAAATTGTTATCGCTACTAAAATTGTTGTTGTTTAATATATAAAAGCGCGTTGGCGTTCTAATAAAAAGTGCTATATAATTACAAATATATATGCGCAGCATCATGAATTCTACTCGTAATCGCTCTCGTCCGTCGAAGAATCGTCTAACTGAATGTTCAATAACTTTTCGCTTTTCCTCAGCGCCTCTTCCCAGGTGTCTGGTTTCCCGCCGTCGAAATACGGCGTTTTGGCGCTTTCGCCCGTCCTCGTCGTCACGTCCCATTTCTCGTCCGTCGTTGATTCGCCATATTTCCTCACCTCGCCGTTCTCGAATACCTCTTCACCCCACGTTCGTCTCCAAACCTCCCCGTTCGGTTCTTCTCGCCACGTTTCGCCACTTTTCGCGCCGTCTCCGGAGGTTGATTTCAAGCGCTCTTCCCACTTATCGCCCCACCGAACGCCTTTATCGTTTTCGGCCCATTTATCCGTCCATCGCAAGGAAATACCGTTTGGATCGTAGTGTTCGCCCCATTTTTCCCACCACGCGTGTCTATTTTCTCGTCCGGACTTTTCCACGCCTCGATCGCACGTGTTTTCCGAGCTAAACCGTTCCCACCACTTCTCTTGCCACTCTCGCGAGGAATCTGAATTCGTGTCCACGTGTCGCGCCCACTTATCGGCGGAGCGTTCAACCATCTGACAACACGAAGCCGATAACGGATGATGATCGTCGTCGTTGCTATTATTATTATTCTCGTTATTATTCTCCTCGCTACTACTACTACTACTCTCCGACGTGTTATACAACTCCCTCCACGTCTCCCACCACGTCTCTCCTTTCTCGTTGAACCCGCTCTTCTCCGCGCCCAACTCTCGGTACCCGCTCAAATCCGCTTTCTCCCAGTGCGTCTCCCTATACTCCCAGCTCTTATCCGGCGCCGCCCCGCCTTTCACCGTCCATCGACACCGATACCCGCCTTCGCCTCGATCGACGCCGCTTTCCCGGAACCACGAGTTCCCGGTTTCCGGATCGATACCTTTCATCTTTTTCGTGTGTTCTGTTGTTTATGTCGCGTCGTTTAAGATGCAAAATGGTCAGTCTCAGTATATAGATGCTGTGTTGTTCTTCGCAGAAACACAGAAAGAGTTTAAAAGAGTTTAAAGAGAGAAAGAGAGAGTCGCATGTTGTTGTTCCTCGCTCGCTTAATACGAGAGAAAGCCACAAAAGCCAAATACCCTAAATACCCTAAATATCGTACCTTCATCTATGTCGATGTTGATGTCCAATTCGCTCGGTATGCCGGTATCTCTCTGCGGAGGTTCCAGCTTCTTCGGCATTTTCTCCAAAATGTTCTCGGCGGATCTGTTATCATTATCGCTGTTCTCGTCTTCAACGAGCGCGTGAGTATTGAAAGGGCGACGTAAACGACGCGCGTTGTTCGTCAAAAGATTTGATCTCTGGGGAGAAAAAGGACGACGTTTCGATTTTCCATTTTGTTGAGAAACAACACAGGACGCACACGTCTTCAGCATCATCGTCGCTTTTGTCGTCCTCCTCTCTCTGTCTCTGTTGCACTCTGTGCGTGTCTTCTGCGCGTTACGTGTAATCTGTCGCGTAATCCTCCTCCTTGTCTCGCCTTTTCTCCAACAGGGAGGAGGTCTCTCTCTTTTCTTTCTCGGGGTGTGGTACAGTACAGACGCTCGTTCTTAGAGTTTTTTGTGGCGGAAAAAGTTTCTGTCGAGACAGATCGAGAAGATACGTTATGTTATATGTTCTGTGGCGCTCAATTACCCGTTATGTACACTTAATAGGAACCACGAATTTTTTGGAGCTGTTTTCTTTGTTTTCATAAAACGCCTCTTTTACCACCACTTCCCAAAAAATGTTTAAGGACCTAAAGAGCGAACAGTCATCTGGGCGGCTGTTTCAATTTTGACGACGTAAACCTTAGAAGCACTGATGATCTGTCGCTCGTGTTGTTTGCGCGCGGATTTTTTTAACTACTACCGTCGTTTTTTGTGCCTAGATTTGCTCGCGTTTACTTTACGTTTAATCGGTTTCTCGTCGAAACCTCTTTTCCCGAAGGAGGAGCGTTTGGTGTCGGTTGTCGTCTCTTTCTTCTTCTTCTTTTGGTTGTTGTTGTTATTATTATTCATGGCTTTGAACGCGTTCAGCGCTTTTTTCCCCGTGACGCCTTGTAATCTCGCGTCCCGTTCGAGTTTCTTGACCGATTTGACGCCTTGCGTGACTTTTCGCGTTCGGTTGATTTTGGTTTTGGTTTTACCAGTTTCGTCGTCGGAGTCGGCGTATTCGTCATCGTATTCGTTTTCTTTTTGCGCGCGCTGTTTGGCGGCTAACGCGCGGCGGCCTTTTTTGGAAGACGGGAGACGAGACGGGTTCGCGAGCGATTCTTTCTCGTCTTCTTCTTCGCTCTTCTTTCGTTTCTTCTTATTCTTTTCGTTGTCGTTTTTCCCACCACCAAACCTTGAAGGCATATCGCCTAATTCCAAATCGTTGTCCTCGAGTAAATCTATGCCTTGCTTCCCCATCGCTTTCGCCGCGGCTTTCTTATTCGCCATCTTATCTCTCTCGCTTTCAAACCACGTCTTTTTCGGTCTCGATTTAATCTCGTTCGCGTGTTCCAACATGTTCTCCGCTTTCGTCGCTTCCATCTCGGCTTTTTGCATGTGCTTTTCCGCTCGCTCTTCCTCTTCTATTTCTTCGATTTGCGCGGCGTAGCCTTCAATTTTCTCGTGCCATTCGTCCACCACGTCTCTGGGCACGATTCTCGATTGCAATTTTTGACCTCTCTTTTGCAACGTCTTCACCAACGCTCTGTCGTATTCTTCCATGAATGTGATGGCGACCCCTTTCCTCCCAGCCCGTGCTGTTCTCCCAACTCTGTGTAAATACGACGCCACGTTCTTCGGCGCGTCGTACGAAACGACCAAATCGACCGAGGCGATGTCCAAACCTCTCGCGGCAACATCCGTGGCGACCATAATTTTCGTTTCGGCGTTGGATCTAAAGTCTTCCAACGCGGCTAATCGTTGCGTTTGGGTCATGTCGCCGTGTAATTCGCACGCTTTAATGTTTGAAAGACCTAAAACTATTTTCAATCGGTGCGCTTGGACTTTTGTTTTCGCAAACACGATGGTTTCTTTCCCTTTGAACGATCTCGATAAGAGCGATAACAAATGCGCCTCTTTCTTGGCCACGAATTGCGGTTTGATTTTCACGATTTCCTCGGTTAGCGTCATCGGCGTGGTGCCCAAGGAATCCGCGGACAATCGCGCTGGGTTTCTCATGGATAAACTGGCCAACTCCTCCACCGCGCTCGTTAACGTCGCGCTGAATAACAACGTTTGTCTCTGTCTCGGCATGTTCCTCACGATTTCTTTAATCTCCTCTAAAAAGCCCATCTCTAATAACCGATCGGCTTCGTCTAAAACGACCGCGGCGACGTCCTCGAAACCAAACGAGTGCGTGTTCCTCACGTGATCGATCAATCTACCCGGTGTCGCGACGACAATTTCCGGTCTTTGCCTCAACGCCGCCGCTTGCCTTTCCATGGATAACCCGCCGACGATGGTCGCCACTTGCACGTTCGTATATTCGCCCAACCGCTGAATCATTTGCGCGCACTGCACGGCTAACTCTCTCGTCGGTACCATTATCACGACGTGTATCGCACTCACCGCATTCTTCGGTCTGTGCAGCATCCTCTCCAGTAAAGGCAACGCAAACGCCGCCGTCTTCCCGCTCCCGGTTTGCGCTCGCCCGCACACGTCTCTCCCGGTCAGCGCGATTGGGATAATCGCCGCTTGAATCGGCGTCGGCGTCGCGTATCCTAACTTCTCGCACGCTCGGCACAGCGGTCTCGATAAGTGCAAATCACTAAAACACTGCGCAGAAAACGTCGTCCCGTCTTTCGCGACGGCGCGTTCCGTGTACTTTTTTTCCGATTTGGATGATTTGTTGGAACTCTTCGAGGATGTCTTCTTCTTAGTATTCTTCCTCGCGCGTCGCGTCGCATCTTCATCATCATCATCGTCATCATCTTCACCATCATCATCATCATCGCTCGTTGTTAATTCTTCGTCGTCTTCTCCTCCTCCTTTACCTTCTTCTCGCGTGGTGGTGTTCCCTTGCCACGCCGGCGCATCCTCTTCCTCTTCCTCTTCCTCGCTCTCACTCTCCTCTTTTCTCTCTCTCCTTTTCCTCTGAATCTTCTCGTCCACGCTCGTCTTGTTCTCGCGTTTCAACTCCTCCTCGGCTTCGCCTTTATATTTGGAGAAGTCCCAGGAGGAGGACGTCCCCCTTTTTCTTTCATCGTCGTCTTTTTCTCCTCTCCCACCATTAGTATTGTTCTTGTTCGTTTTGCCATTCGTGACGGCGCCGTCAGGACGAAAATTGGATTTTCCGTCGTCGTTTCCGTCGGCGGTGAACAACCCGTCGAAGAACGATTCCAATTTTGGGTCGAACGTAGTCGTGGGGAAGTCTTTTTGTTCCTCCTCCTTCTCTGCATCGGGAGGAGGGTCGGACATTTTGATTTTGCGTTTGTGTGTGTGATAATGCGCGTGAAGTGGAAATGGAGAAAAACGAGTGCTTTCTGCTCTCTCGTTTTGTTCGCAGTGAAAATGGTGTTTTTGATCTTTAAAAAGTATTCGATTTAAAGCACGTGATGCTAAAGGCGTAAAGGTGTTGTACTACCGGTATGTATGTATGTGTGTACTGGGAGTATATTGACAAGAGCTAATGGTAGCGACACATGTGGTATTTCAAACCACTAGATTGACGATATCTCTTCTCGCAAACATGGCATTCGTACGGTTTCTCGTTCGTGTGAATACGCATGTGGACTTTCAAAACACCAGATGTACGAAAACTCTTCTCGCACACATCGCACTCGTGTTGCGTTCTCTTTCTCTTCGCTCCTTTCTTTCCGTTGTTTCGTCGTCTTCCTGGGGACAGGATTGGCGAGTGCAAGTGTTTGTATTTGTCGTAGGTGATGCCTTTTTGGATTTTCTCGACGATGCGTTTGGACTTTCTCGTTTTTCCTTCCGGCGGCGGCGGCGGCGAGAGTTCTCGGTCTGAATCTTCCGGTAAACCAGCCTCTCGGGAAAGGCGCTCGGCTTCACGACCTCGTTTGTTCTCAATAAAAGTCGTTTCTTCTTTTTGTATCTGATGATGATTTGCCTCGTTGAAATCATCCTCGTCAGGAATCCTCGAACACAACACCGGTGGTTGCTCTTCTTTCACCTTCAAAACCGTCCTCGCGTTCACCGCTCTTTTCGGATGTGGATTTTTCCGTCTGCTGCTCATTCTTCTCCTTTCGTGGTGATGCCGCGTGAGATATTGTTCATTCAAAATATAAACGCCTTTCGTTTTTTTTCTCGCATGTGATTTGAAATGTCTCTGGACCAAAACACTAAAAACTCTCTAAAATGCCAACTTTGAAGACGTCTAAAGAGATATCAATTCGAACGAAACACACAAATAAACGAGAGAGATCGAGAGATCTCTTCCACGTTTATCACTGAATGCGCGTCTCGCTTCTTTTCATTCACTTCTGTGTGCATCTAGAGCGCGTTAAAGTCGGTCATTTCTCGCCTAAATTCCCCTATAAAACTGGAGAAATCCCCTGACAAATCTCTCTACTCCCGCGCGTTTAAAGTAGTATTCAAACAACAAAAAAACACCTCTCATCATCATCATGGCGTCGACCAAAACAACGACGAAAACGAGTACAAGCGTTTTACTCTTCGTCGCTTTACACGTGTCCTTTGGCATCTCCTATTTCCTCACCGCGCAGAAAATCATGAATTTCCAACTGCTCGATAAGAACACGATGCAAGTCCCCGGCTTGGTGTACTTGGCGGACGTTTTGTCCGCAATGATCACGAAGAACTTGGCGAGTGGTAGTAATGGTGGTGGTAAAACTGCGACGATGGAGACGAGGAGAAAAAAGACGGGAAGGGATGAGGAAAAGAGATATCCGTGGCAGTTTTACGTGTTACCGGTGAGTGAATTCGTTGGGTTAACGCTCGCTATTCGAGCGATGGAAATATGCGGAGGACCGTTGTACCAAACCTTAGCCGGGATGCAAATACCGATGACGGTTTTGTTTTCCAGTATATTGCTAAAGAAAAAGTATACGGTTGGGCAATTGTTGGGTGTTTCCGTGGTCATCTGCGGGTTAGCGGTGAAAGCGAGCGAGGTGTTAGGGGCGGATGGTAATCAATCGAAGACGACGACGAGTATTCCGATTCTCGGCGTTCTGTGCGCGTTCGTATCGGGGATAAGTTATTCTATGAGAGGTATTTTGATGGAATACTTGTCGAAATCGACAAAAAATCCACCGAGTGGTGACGAGATGAGCTTCGCCATGGGCACGTTTGGGTTGGCGGCGTTCGCGGCGTATACGTTGTTTGTCACCGTGCCGAATAAAGAAGACTGGGTGTTAAAACCGATGAAAAAATCGTTAGCCGCGAATGCTGTTTCCTCGATTGTATTCTTTTACGTGGCCAACGCGTGTGCGCGAGCGATGATGGCGAAATGCATGATGAAGATTGTTCGATCTTCCGGCGCGACGGCGTTGTCGTTGTCCAACGCCATGCGATCCGTCGGGGTCATCGTTTTCACGCACGCCGCGTTTTGTTCCGTGAACGCTAAAAAACAGTGTTTGAGTCAAACTGGAGCCATATCAGCCGCACTCGTCGTCAGCGGTGGATTATCGTACGCCTATCAAACCTCTATTGCGAATAGTAATAGTGGTAGTAGCGTTCCCTCGAGCAAAAGGGCCCCGGCGAAAACGAAGAATGCTAAACTTTCAGCCGCTACGAACTCCGAAAGAATCACCACCGCTAAAAAAAACATTCGCAAACGGCGGTAAATAAAAAGCTGCGACGATCAGAGAGAAAGAGAGAGATTTTCCTTCTTCGGCGCGATGATACTTGGAAGAACAAGACTATTATGTAGAACATTTTTCGCAAATTCAAAAATACGCAGAGTCTATTCCTCCTTCTCTCAACAAGTAGTAGATGATAAACACAAAACACAAAACCAAACGAGACTCTTTTATTAAAATCCAAATCACCTCCTCGCCTCGATCGATGCAAAAACTCGTCTTCTCAGATTCTCTCTCTCTCTCTCTCTCTCTCTCTCTCTCTCTCTCTCTGTCTGTGTGTTAAAATTCTTTCTGTTGTTGTGTATTCCAAGAACTTTCTTTTGACTCGTATTTTGAAAAAAAAAATGTGAAAATTGTGGCTGAAATTCGTCACACAAAAATGTCGTCTTTTCCTATAAGTCAAAACCAACAACAACAACACCTCACCTCTGCTTCTTTGAAGAGGAGGAAGAGGAGGAGCACACAAAGCGCTATACTCCTACTCGCGTTTCTGTTCTTCTTTTTGGTGGAGATTTTACCCGTTGTTCGCGCGTTTTCTTTCTTAAAGTCCTCGTTCAACACACGAGCAGTTGTGAATTTGGATTCGAATTCATCGATGTCAGATCTGGTGAAGGAAGAAGAGAAACACGACGCGATTCTTGCGGAGGATTCTTCTTCGGTTAAAGCGGAGATCGACGCGACGACTTCATTAATCGCGAAGAAAGCGAAAGAGATGGAGCAAACGTTAAAGTTGTTCGAGAGGCAACGCATGGATTTACATCCACCTTCAAAGGAAGAGACTCCTTCTTACGTCAAGTTTGAAAGACGGCCGAGACGAGTGCTTGGAGATTTCAACACGTCGAATTGGAAAGCGGGGCGAGCGACGTGGTACGGCGGGCCATCCGGACCTGGGCCAGACGGGATGAGCATTTACACGGGTTCGTGCGGCTACGGCCAAGATCTCGGGAATCATTTCATCACCGCGGTACAAACGGACGGCGGCTACGATTACGGTTTGACCGAGGAGTGCGGGAAGTGCATAGAGGTGGTCTGCGTGAACGGTCCCACGAGGGGTTTCGAATGGTCTGAACTTGGGAAGTGGGCTGGATGTCAAGAGCCGGCGGTGAAATCGGTCGTCGTAAAAATAACGGATTCGTGTCCGTGTAATCATCCCAACGAAGGCAATAAACGTTGGTGTTGCGGCGATCGCGAACACTTGGATTTGTCCTACGCGGCGTTTGATCAAATCGCGATACGCCATCGGGGCGTCGTGGACTTGAAATTTCGCCCGGCTTCGTGCAAAGACCAAGGGAAGGTCGTGTCGTACTATTAAAAAGCAAAGAAGAGGTTTTGCATAACACAGAAACGATAGGAATGATCCGTGCGCGAGTTTTAAAATGCCGTTCTCGTTTTGTTTGTTCTCGTTGAAAAACGAGAGCGTCTGTTTGTGTATAATAACATTAACAACAACAACAACAACAAAAAAGTTCAAATAGAAGTCATCATACATCATCATGTTTTAATATTAACGACGATTACAGAGAGACTCCTAAATATCTTTTATAATATCTTTTACGTAATTTAAAGCTGAGGAATCTTTCGCAACCGTCCTGGCGCCAAATTTGTTTTATTCGTTTTAGAGTCCACACACATCTCTACTTTTTCACATTTAGGACCGAGTTTTCCAACCGCGTCTTCTTTGTCGCAACAGACGAAACCGGTTGGGCAGCAGATACCATCGCAACAGAAGCGTTCGTAGGATTCGACGAATTGAGGACTCACGGCGCGGAAATTTTGTGGGTGCGGAGGTCCGCCGTCGCATCGTTTACCGTCGTCGTCGCCCTCGTGACCGCAATAATCAGGACAGATGGAGAAATGGTACGCGCACGTTTCGTAACCTTTATTATTCAACGTTAAATCGCAGCATTTACGTGGATATAAGCAGTTGGACGCGGAACACTTTTTTGAAGCAGATGCGGCCAAAATGCTCACGAAGGACGCGGATACCGCCGTCGTCGATATGAGAACGAACGGGAAGAAACTGAACATCCAAATCGCCGACGCGACGGAGAATCCGACCAGCGAGCCGCAAAATGGCGACAACGCGGCACGCGATTCGTGCGCTTGCACTTGATTCGCATAGTAATACGAGCGAGCGCGGAGTAAAAATAAGTCTTCGACGGGCATCATCGCGCTTTCTTCTCCGTTTGCGGTGCTCGTGGCGTACATCTCCGGACGATACGTATTACCTCCTCCTTTATACATTCTCGAGTTGTAATGATTCCCGCCACCGCCCTTTTCTACCTCTTCCTTTTCGATTAATTCCTCCATAAACTGGAAAAACCAATCCAACGACAACGTGGCGTCCGCCGATCGAGCGCATCGAGACGCTTGATACCTCGCCTGCATGGCGTAATCGTCCGACTCGGCGATTTCTTTCGGAAACTGTTGCCTCGCCGTTCGAACGAACGCTTTCGAGAGGTCGTATAAGAACTTCGCGTCCGGATTTTTCGTCGTCGGTGGTGGTGGAAGCGTCCGTTCTTCCTTTTCCTCCTCCAACACCGCGAAAGTTTTCGTCTTCTTCTCAAACTCCTCCTCCTCTCTCGGCATCGCCACTTTTTCAAAGCCTTCCTCTTCCTTCTCCAACGCTCGCTCTTCCTCGACCAAAATCCTCGCTAACCTCGCGACTAATTCCGCTTCCTCTTGTAATCTCTCCCGTCTCGAACTCACCGTCGTCTCTGCAACCACATTCACCGTTTGTGTTCCCGAGGCGAAGAACAACAAAAAAACGCACGAGATCATCATCGAGAAAGAAAAAAAAATTCTTCGCATCATCATCATCATCAATCAATACTCACAGCCAAATCTTTAAGCGGGAGGTCGTCGTTCGTCGTTCGTTCGTCTTTCTTTGGAGTGAATTCACCAGAGGTCAGAGTTGTCAAAGCTTTTAAAACTTTTTACTCTGTATTCTTATTCTTATTATTAGTATCAGTAGTAGTATTTTTGTAAAGAACAAAAAAAAGCCGTTTCGTAGAAAATACGAGTGAAGACACAGAGAGAAATTTTCCTCATTTTTCCATTTTATCCGAAATTCCTCTCACACTATAAAATACATATAAAAGAGACGCACACACAACTCTGCGTTTACGATATCAGCATCGTCGCCGTCGATGGTCTCCTTCAGCGAGAGTAATTTTAGCACGAGCAGAGCTGCCGTGTAGAGCTACAATATACTCTTCACAAGTCACGAGACGAGACAAAAATGATGCAAAATCGTTGCAAAACGTTGCTCTGTTCTGCATCCAAGTTGCGCATCTATTCTCGGCGGCAAGAACAACAATTTCTTCAAAATGGTGTCGTCGCGATGAGCTTTGTTTCCTCGTCTTCTTTTTCAGGAGGAGTTTGGGGGAGAAGAAGAGTTATCAGACAGAGTTTTGTCGATGATGATGTGGCATTTCATTGGGGAAGGATGAGAAGTCTCTGTTGTCATCGTTGTTGCGGAAACAACAACAACAACAACAACAACAACAGCGAGAAGAAGAGCGGAGGATCGAAAAACGAGACGACGACAACGACTTTTAGAAGGAAGTTTACCTCCGCGTCGTCTTATGAAAATGAACAGTATTCGTTCGCCATCGTCGGCTCTGGTCCAGCCGGCATGTACGCGGCGGACAAGTTGCTCCACATGAAGAATAGTAGTAGTAGTAGTAGTAGTAGTAGTAGTAGTAGTAGTAGTAGTAATAATAATGTACTCATCGACGCGAAAGTGGACGTGTACGAGAAAGAGTGCTTCCCGTACGGTCTCGTCCGGTTCGGCGTCGCTCCGGATCACCAGGCGACGAAAAATGTCACGAACAAGTTTGACGCTTTGTTGAGAGACGAAAGGGTGCGGTTGTTTGCGAACGTGAAAGTTGGCCCCGGCGGCAATGAAAACGACGACGACGACGAGGGGTTTCGCGTGTCCACGAAAGAGTTACTCGAACGATACTCTGGCGTGGTGCTCGCGCACGGTGCGGCGGATAACGATCGGAAATTGCAGATTGAAAACGAAGATACGTTAAGAGGCGTGTACGGCGCGAGGCAGTTTGTAAATTGGTACAACGGGTTACCGTCTGCCGCGCCGATGCGGAATAAAGAGATGCACGAGGATATCGTGGACAGATTACAAAATAAGAAAAACGGATCGAACGTTGTCATCGTTGGCGTCGGGAACGTTACTTTGGACTGCGCGAGGATTTTGTTGCGCTCGCCGGAAGAGTTGAAAGAAACGGATATAGCATCGCACGCGTTGGAGGCTTTAGAGAAGGCAAACGTGAATTCAGTGACCATCATCGGTCGACGGAGCGTCGCGCAAGCGAAGTTTTCTCCCAAGGAGTTGAGAGAAGTCCTCAATTTACCGGATTTGGACGTCCAAATTGACGATTTAGAGGTCACCGAGGAAGATATCGAGGAGATGAACGCGTCGAGGCCGAGACGAAGAGCGTTTGAGGTTTTAGAAAAGGCGAAGAAAGAAGGAGCGGCGACAAAATCAGACGTTGACGACGCCAAAGGAGGCACGAGGAAGATATTGCGCGTACTTTTTTTACGCTCGCCGACGGATTTACTCCCTGAAGATGATACATCCTCGTCGCCGTCGTCGTTAGGATTCGTGAAAATTTGCAAAAACATCCTCCAAGGGCCAACTGGGAATCGACAAGCGACGCTTTCCAACGATCAAGTCAGAGACGAAACGATCCTCCCGTGCGATATTCTCATACGTTCAGTTGGATACGTCGGCGATAAACTCGAACCGAATTTAGTTCCATCGGACAAGAACGGAACCATCGTGCATGACGGTCTAGGCCGCGTTCGGTACAACGAAGACTCCTCCGCCTCCGCCACCGGTCGTCTCTACGTCTGCGGCTGGGCGAAGCGAGGCGCCTCGGGCGTCATCGCGACGAACGTCCAGTGCGCGGAAGAAACCGCCGAAGCCATAAAAGAAGACATTCTCAACGGTCTTCTCAAACCAGCAACGCGCATTCTTCCTCCTCCTCCTCCGAACACCATTTCCGCTTCCAAATGGTTCAAGCTCGACGCCGTCGAAAGAGGCGAAAACGATCGAGAAGAAACGGAAGAAGAAGATGTAGAAGAAAAAAGCGAGTCCAACAAGAAAGCCGTAAACGTCGGAAGTCGAAAACCGAGAACGAAAATAGTCGACCGCGACCGCGCCTTGGCCATCGTTCGCGCCGCCGAGGCCTCCGCTTCGTAATAATAAAAAACGGCTGATCGTACTCGCCGAGAGCAACGAATCCAAAGAACAACAACGCAAAGTTTCTTGTATCATCCTGTGTATCCCACGTGTCCTGTTTTTTTTGCCAAAATCGCTTTTGTACTCGCGTAATCATCCTTAATCGTGTCCTCGCATAAAGCGCGCGTTTTCACTCCATTTTTGCTTCATTTTTTCTCTGCAGAATTAGTCTAAATGCGTGCATTTTTCTCGTCATCATCAACGACACTACCAACACCGCGTAGCAGTAATAGGAGTAGGCGTAGGCGTCGCACGTTTAGTGACGATCAAAGTTGTTTCCTGAACCGTCGTTTACGTCGTCGTTCTCTCGTCGTTACGAATACTACTAAGAATACGACTACCCAAACGCTTTTACCGTTGCGCACCTTATCTCCTCCATCTATGAAGAACAACAACACCATTATGAACGAAGTCTCGTCCGTTTCCGCGGCTGCTTCTCGAACAAAAACAGCGACTACGATTGCGTCCCCGACGAGGGTACCGATTTTGAACAATAGTAATGTACCAATCGCCTTTGCGATAATGTTCGGTTTTGGAACCATTTCAGCAGTTTTGTACCCAGCGTCCAAAGCGATGGAAAAAGCGATGCGAGCGACTGAAATCGCGATGAACGAAACGACGAAATTGATGGAACGAGACGCTTTGAGAGCGTTCAACGAAGGCGAGCAAGCGTCGTTAGAGTGGCAAGAGCTCGGGAAAGAGTTGAGAGTGCTTTTGAAGAACATCGAGAGGTGGGGGAAACCGCTCGTGGGTGACGCGAATAGTTTAGAGTCGTTCGATTTGAATTTGCTCGGGGAATCGATGAAGGATAGTTTAGCGGAGATTTTGGAGAAGAGTTTGATTGGTATCGGGGGAGGAAATATGAATAACAACAACAGCAATAATAGCAACAATACGCAACTCGGGGGGATAAACTTGGTGCAACAGTCTATCGATGAGAATTTGTTTAAATGGCAAGACGCCATCACGGACGTCATCGAAGATTTGACCAATTTGAGACTCGAAGCGGCGAGTAAAGGACAGACGGCGAACGAGGAAACGTTGAAAAGGGCGCTGAATCAAGCGAAAGTCGCCTCGGAATCGTTTTTGATTAGTAGCGGTAATAACAGAACGGGCGACGACGAAGAGGAGGATCCGGCGACGAATTTGATTCGAAAAGTATCGTCCTCGTTCGACGAACAAAACGACGATTTCGATATACGAACGCGAGCCGCGAGCGAAAAGTTGAGAGCGGAAAGCCGAGCAAAACAAGAATCCATGGACTCGTTCTGATAAGCTTCTTCTTCTTCGATTCTTTTATTAGTACACATGCACATTGTAAAACACTATTGTACACAGCGGCGGCGGCGAAAAGCAGCCGCGTTATTATTAACATACTCTACATTTCAAATGCTTTTTGTTTCTCGTCGACGAAAGTCATTCTTTGGATCTGGACAATTGATACATATGGTCTTCGGATCTGTTCTCTCGGGATGAAAACAGACGGCTCGAGGAAAATTTTTCTTCGTTCCTTCGTCGTCAAACAATTTCGCGTACTTTGAATGATCTAACGCGATTGAGATTGGATTGACCGTTCTCAACGACACGCCTTTCGGTTCCTCTCGAAATAAAATCCGTCCGTCGTCTCGGTACCAAACGCAATCGCCCGCGTGTTCGTATTGATACGTCCACTGTTTCGCGTCGATGGAGGAGGATAAAGAGGTTTCCAACACGTCCTCGGGTATCCAAATCCCCGATTTCGGCGGCACGCGAGCAAACACGTCTTGTTCGTTGACTATTCTCAAATACCCGTCCATGCAGTAATTATCCTCATAATTATTCGCGTTTTCTTTCTTCTTCTCAAAAAGCGTCTTGAAATTTGCGTCTCCGACCCTCGGCTGCCCGAACGAAATCAGAGACACTTTCGCTCCCAGTTTTTTAATCTCCTCGCTATTCCCTAACCTCGCCGCGCACAACGTCGCCATGGCGCCTCCCAGCGAGTGTCCGGTGACCACAATTCTCGGCGGCATCGTCTTCGATTCTTCTTTTTCTTCTTCTGATTCTCTAATCTTCCTCTTCACTCTCTCCACGACGTCTCTCTCCACCCTCTCTCTCACGATCCCGAACGCGTTCGCGTACCCGGCGTGTACTTTAGCCTCGATATTTTCGTACGGACAATCTTTCCAAACGACTTGCCCAGCTCTGCTGTTTATCTTGCTCTCCCGAAAGAACCCTCTCTGCGGGTTCGGCGTCGTGCCTCTAAACACGACCAACACCCAGTTCGGTTCTTTCAGCGAGACGATCAACGTTCGGCTTTCCGGTTTATTATTATTACTACTACTACTGCTACTCCCGCTACTCCCTTCGTCGTCGTCGTTACCGTCGTCGTCAAAATCCAACCACGTCCTCATCTCTCGTTCTTTCTCTTCGATCACGCATAGAGATAACGCTTTTTGCCTCAACATTTCCGGTTCGTTCGAGATGACGAATTCGAATCCAAACTTGCCCTCAACCTCCATGAGATTCTTCGTGTTACTTTCAGCAGCAGTTTCATCGATTTTCGCATCCAAGAACCCTTTTTGCCCGCAATTCCAATAGGAAAGCATGCTCATGTTCGCGCAGAGTTTCGCTCCGGAGAACGATAACGGGTGAAACGAGAGTTGTTTTGGCTTCTTTTTCTTCTCGTTCATGTCGTTATCGTCCTTGGAGGACGGAGAAGAGGTTGACCCCGAGGCGTAAAAACACCGGCGACACAGATGTTCATTCGGACGCAGATTCCGAGCGGTCGTGGTAGTTTTGCGAAACAACGAGGAGAATCGCGCGGTGGAATACGCGCCACCACGCCTGAGAAAGATTCTCGTCGTCATCGTACTCTTTCTCTTTCTCTTTCGGGTCTCCAAAGGTCTCGTCAAAGTCGGTGGATTTGTGGAGGAAATTTCCCCTCAAACAGTCAAAAAACGGCAATTTTTGCTTCTCCACAAAAAAGATCTCGCATGTGATTTAATGCATCATATACTACTACTACTCTCGTAATTTTAAACGCGCGGCGAGAATAGTGCACTCATGAGCAGACGGAAAAATCCACATCCGAAAAGAGCGGTGAACGCGAGGACGGTTTTGAAGGTGGCGAGAGAAGAACCTTTGGTGTTGTGTTCGAAGATTCCTGAGGATGATGATTTCGAGGGAAATCATCATCAGATACAAAAAGAAGAAGAAGAAGACGACGACGTAGAGCAATTGCGGAGGATTACGTGCGTGCCGCGTGACGATGTCGTGACGGAGCAAAATCAGATGCGAAAAGAAGAGGAAACTACTTTTATTGCTAAAGGAGTGAAGAGAAAGAGAGGGCACGAGTGCGATGTTTGCGAGAAGGTGTTTGGAAGTCAGGCCGATTTGGCCAGACACATGCGTACGCACACGAACGAGAAACCGTACGAATGTGATGTGTGCGAGAAGAGTTTTACGCAAGCTAGTAATTTGAAAAGGCACAAGCGTATTCACACGAACGAGAAGCCGTACGAATGTGATGTGTGCGAGAAGCGTTTTAGTGATTCTGGTGATTTGAAAAAGCACATGCGTATTCACACGAAGGAGAAACCGTACGAGTGTGATGTTTGTGATAAAGCTTTTCGTCAATCTGGTCATTTGCAAAGCCACATGCGTATTCACACGAACGAGAGGCCGTACGAATGTGACGTGTGCGAGAAGCGTTTTCGTGATTCTAGTAATTTGAAAAAGCATATGCGCATTCACACGAACGAGAGACCGTACGAGTGTGATGTTTGCGATAAAGCTTTTCGTGAATCTCAACATTTGAAAAGGCACAAGCGTACTCATTGAGTTAGTTATCTCTTTATGAAAAATAGCGATTCTAAAGGCCAAGGAGGATTTTAGAAGATGTATTAGAGCGTATCAGAAATCAATCGTTCGCTTTCGCGGCGTCTGTGTGCGCTGTTATTACAACTGTCTAATCTAAATGCGTGCTTCTCGCTATTTGTATATCTGTGTATCTATTGCGTGCGTGCGCGCGCGTGTGCGTGTTTTTCTATTCAGGTTGCTTTTGTGTCTGTTGAGTGAGTTATCGCTGCAACGTCCACTCGTCGCCGTAAAACTTTCACGCTTCTTTACGACTTACGTAACTCAATTTCCTGTCAATTTCCCGTAGCATTTTCGACAAAGATCTTTGGACGCATCCTTCTTCGATTTGTACCATCTGGTACTTTTCGTTGCGCTACATTCCCCGCACGTTTTATTCGCCAGCTCCGCGCGCTCTTTATCGTAGCAATTCTTGCAAAGATCTTTGGACGCATCCTTCTTCGATTTTAACCATTGGCTACTTTTCGTTGCGCTACATTCCCCGCACGTTTTATTCGCCAGCTCCGCGAGCTCTTTATCGTAGCAATTCTTGCAAAGATCTTTGGACGCATCCTTCTTCGATTTGTACCATCTGGTACTTTTCGTTTCTTTACATCTCCCGCACGTTTTATTCGGAGCTGCTGCCACTTGCGCCACTTGCTCAGAGAGAACGAGTCTGCACTTTCGACAACACTTCGCGTCCGGAACTTTATCCACCACCTTCTTGACGATGGCAAAGTGCTCGCTGTCTTCGGACATATCTTTCTCCGCCACATGTTTGAGAGTAACGAGTGCGGCGTGCTGTAAACCAGGGCACTCCACCGGCCACTCCTCGATGTCGATGCCGTCGGGAAAAGCGCCAGAGAAAACGCAGTCACCTTTTCTATCTTCATTTTTGCGAATATTCCTTTCTCTCGCAACTTCCAAGTTCTTTTCTAGAATTGTCTTGACGCGTTTCTTGTTTTCTTCGCTTCCCTCGGGGTTCGTCTCTACTTCCGTAATCGCGCGCTTCAAAACGTGTACTCGGCTCAAGGAACCTTGTAAACCAACTAACTTTCCGTTCCGATCATACGAGGAACATTTTTGACACGATGGGATGTGATGTCTGCGGCCACCATCCGTGAGAGTGTAAACCGAGTGGGCCGTAAACCCGCCGACGTTGTATCCCAAGAACGACTTTCCGTCGATCGTTGATTTGCACTTACCTTCCTCATCGATCCTCCTCGCTTCGCACCACCAGTCGCCGTGCTTATTACCAAAATGGTAATCTGACATCCTCCGCGAAATTCGGGTAATATTTCCGCACTTCTGATAGTCAATCTCGAACGAACCATCCTTGTATCTCGTCAAAGGCAAGTTCCAGGAATCGATGAGTTGTTGAAAACACGACTTTCGGAATGTGGGAGAGACATCACACAACGTGAGAAAAAGTGGAAGCTCGAGGTTTCCGTCGTCGTCTCGTGGGAGTTCGCGGACTGTCGAGAACGACGGTTCCGGGACGCGGAATTCCGGACGACTCAAAATCTTCCTTTGTAAGTCCGTCGTCAATGTGCACAACACTGTCATCCCGTCCAGAAACGATTTGGTGGCCTCGTCGATAACTGACCCCTCCCCAAGACCAATCTCTTCAGAAATTGCGCGCGCGATTTTTGCGACGTCGAGAACTTTTCCCGAATGGCCGTTACAGTCTTTCGATATCTCGCGCACCAATTTTCCGCAACGCGCCTCGTACCTTGCAAACTCATTTAGTATTGGTTGCACAGTACGTATTGTCGGGTAACCTAACCGTTTTCTCCTCACCTGTACTGGTCCCGGTCGAGGCTCGTCGGAGTTCATGCTTTCCTCTCTCTTTTATTGTGAAGTTTTCCATCCAAGAAGATTTTTTTTTTTCTCGGAAGAAACAAGTTCAGAAGTTCTGTTTCGAACACTTTCGAAGACTTTGCGCGTTTTGGCAGCATACGTGCCTTTGGCCGTGCCTTGTGAGCCACAGAAAATTTCCCCCAAACTCCTTTACAAAACCGGCGCGCGCACATTCTCTTTAAGCGAATCAGAGCAGCGTCGCAGAGAGTGTAACACTACTAC
>Ga0209308_10001436_pt1 | contig 22078 bp, 27 predicted proteins | sample COGITO_mtgs_1204_3_FD_184806 | JGI IMG/M metagenome (GOLD analysis project Ga0209308, IMG submission 184806) | Pelagic marine microbial communities from North Sea - COGITO_mtgs_120405 (SPAdes) (version 2) | ecosystem: Environmental > Aquatic > Marine > Epipelagic ...
ATATCTGGTTGAGAAAATGTGACTGTAGGCGCTGTTGTATATGCACCACCTTGAGTAATTGATACTAAGGATACACCATCACCTGATAATGTTGAAGTACCAAATGCTTGATAAGTACTAAGTTCAATAGTAAACTGGTAATCCGAACTTGCAATTGAGAGAGAATCTTCAATCGCATCAATCTCTGTAATACCTGTTTCAAGTGTTTCTGATCCATAATCAAAGAGGCGACATTTTAGTTTATAAACTGGATTTTGGTTTAACTGAAAGAAAGGATCGTCATGATCAACAAAGTTAATCTCAAATAATTTTTTAAGCACAGGATGATAAATTGCGTCACCCTCTAGAGGACGATCTGTATCAGTTGCATCTGTTTCATTCAAAATATAAAATGTTTCACCTTCTAGTCTAGATGTTGCTATCGATCCCGACTCTAAAAGAATAGAACCAGATGAGGTTGTGTCTGTTGCAGTTTCAATCCGAATTTGTTTTGTCTTCTCTTGAAATCTTTTCTTACTGACAATGAACGTAGCTTCACTTAAATTCTGCAAACCAAATTGACTCATTATTTCTTGTTCACCGGCATAACCACCTTCGGAACTTTCCATGTACATTTCTATAGGTGCCTGAGTTCTGAATTTAGATAACGAATCCTCACCAAGAACTGTGTCCTCAGCGACAAGTTCGCGGTCAAGATAATATACATCATGACCATGAATCTGAATTGCTTCTACAAGCAAATCAGCATATAGTAGTTTTTCAGATGCAAGTATATTAGTTACGTTTGTTACGGCCATTATGCTACACTCCCAACGTCACCGAATGGATTTGACTCACTAAAGTCTAGAACAGTATCATCTAAGGTTTCAAATAATTCGTTCTGAGCAGTTTTATCAGTAACACCATCACCAAGCACAAACTCCTCAGTTATGATATAACTACCATTTTCAAGTAGAATACTTTCACCATAAGATGCGGGGTCTGATGTAACTATTGTGTTGTCCAGAGTTGTACTACTAGAAAGGTCAAAATCACCAAAGTCTAGAGTTATCGGGCCACCCGCAATAGATGGTCTTTCAAGAGTGAATTGATAATCAGAAGTTCTAACTGATAGACTATCTGAGATTGCATCAATGTCAGTAATGCCTGTGGTAAACTCTTCAGAAGAATAATCAAACAATCGACAACGCATTTTGTAAACAGGGTTATTATCTAATTGATGAAAGGGGTCATCATGATCTACAAAATTAATTTCGAATAGTTTACCCAGCTGCGGGTGATAAATTGCATCACCCTCGAAAGGTCTATCAGCATCGGTTGCATCAGTTTCGTTTATTATATAAGATATTGTGCTGTTAGTAACCGTACCAGATTCTAGTTGAATTGCACCAGATGTTGAATCTGTACCTTCCTCAATTTCTATTTGTTTTGTCTTATCTTGAAACTTTGTTTTACTTACAATAAAAGTTGCTTCACTTAGATTTTGCAAACCAAACTGAGTTAGAAGTTCACGTTCACCCCCATAACCAAGAGCAGAATCTTCCATGTACATTTCAATAGTAGCTTGATTATTAAATTTTGACAAAGAGTCTTCACCAAGAACATTATCTTCTGCAACAAGAGTACGGTCAAGATAATAGACATCATGACCCTTGTGACGAATAGATTCTGCAACCAAGTCAGCATATAGAGACTGTTCAGATGCAATCGCACTCACACCATTTGTATGGAAGTGTTTATTAACTGCCATAGTTATCCTACCATGTAATTTACTGGTAACTCAAATGTGAGAGCGATTTGTTCTTCTAACTTATTAATCTCTTCCTGTGCTTGTGAGTAAATTGTATCACCATTCATGGTAACACCGCCCAACATTGCAACACCACTAAACTTAGACAGGTTCGCACCCCACTGTTGTTTGATTAGTGCAGTTGCATATCTCTTGAGATAGATGTCGTCAAAAATATCTGTGTAAGTTGCTGGGTCTAGTTTACGATAACACTCGACAATGATATAGTCTGTTCCAGCAGTAAAGTCATTCTCCCAATCTGCATCGATGTACAGACGGTTTTGATGTTGGTTGAAACGGATTGGTGTTTCACCCACAAGAATATGTTCTAGAAAATCTAAGTTGTCCATAGCCATCTGATACTGAATGACAGACGTAGAGGACAGGTCAAATAAATCATTGAGACGCAACTGGTAACGCATATCAAACATGTTACTACCACCACCCGTGTCTGTAAATGGCCATACCTGTATCACAGACACAACAGCACTTGGCATCGGGATAAAGTTATTACCCTCCAGAAATGTTGCGGTGATGGAATTATCTGATGTATCTGTTCCGGTTGATGTTGTGTTTGCTCTTGCTCGCGTAACTTCTTCTTCGGTAATAAGATGTTTGAGATACATCTTCTCAATACCGTCATAGTGATACTGTGCAAAAAATTGTAGGGCTTCATCGATACGATCATCTGCTTGATCGTCTGATACGTTGATATCAATGACACCAGAACCTAACGCTCGTAAGCAATAATCTTTGAATGTTGATTTACTTGTGGGTATGGCCATGAAGATATCCTTTTTTATATATTTATAAGATTTCGTTTATTGCGATACAGTTTGGGCCAAATTCTACGCCCTCGTCTATCCACCCCCCAATCTTGCGAAACCCCACACTTTCATATGCAGGCAGTGCAGATTTCCTTGGCATAGTCCAGATAATTCTGCATTCTTCTTGTTTCGCACTATTTATAGTAAGTTTTAAAAGCATATTTGACACTCTGTGACCCCTATGTTCTGGACTTACATACAACCCTCTGGACCTGTAAATATTATCATTCGTCTTAAACCCACTATTGACACCTATAAGTTTACCATCTGATTTTGCTGCCCAGAAGGTAGGTTCATACTTCCATATTGTATCTTTCTGTTTTGTTATAGATATGTTTCCATAACCTTCCCACAATTCCGCATCCCATGACAGGGAGCTTCGAGATTCTATTTTACTTACTCTGTTAGGCCACAGACCTTCGTTCCAAAGGTCATATATTTCCTCAAAGGTAGTCTCAGAATATTCACAAATCATATTACTATATATAACATGAACGAAAACAGAATTGGTATGGTATCAACATCACGAAGTGGTTGTACAGTTTTTCGTAGAGCAATATGTAATATATACGGGATGGCAGACTCCAATTCTTGGTTGAAAAAAAATGATTATCAGCACATAGAAGAAACACCTTTCTCAAACCAACCACATATACTCAAAATTTTAATTCATTATGTTCCAGAAAGTAAATTGGGATTTGTTCTCAACGACATGCCTAAGATATGGTTGTACAGGGACGATGAAGTAAGACAGTTTTTAAGTCATGTTGCAAGACTGCACACCAAAGTAAATCATGTATATGAATCAGATGGTCAACCGATACTAGATGACAACTCTGTTATGGCAACCAGAAATCAGTTTGATATCTTTATGTATCGACGTAAGCTCTTTTGGAAGGCATGGAAGGTTTATGGATTTATCAAGAACGAACCCCTGATAAAGTTTGAGGACTTTTTGGAAAACCCAACTGAGGTTGTTGAAAACCTAGAGGAGTGGTATTGGAAACAGTTTAGATTTGGCGCACCAATTAAATTTCCAATGCCACACAAGATTCAAATGGACTATATAGAAAAGTTTGCAAACTACGAAGAGATACTGGAGTGGTTTAATGAGTGATTTTTGTATTGTGTGCGTAACCCGTTCTGGTTCGTATTACATAATGGAATATATGTGCAGAGTGTTTGGTCTTGCCGAAGGAAATGAATGGTTTGGAAGGAACAAAGAGGTTGACCTAACAAATCAATTTGAATTAAAAACAAAAAGAATTGATATTGATTTTCATGTTAACGAGGGGTTGTTGAGTGATCAGGATATCAAAAATCGATTGAGACATCTTGAAAATTTTCCTATACCGTATTGCATAAAATCAATGCCACCACAGTTTACCAACACAATTGAATCTGTCAAGCTTCCTCTTGAACAAAGGATAGAAGTAGCACAAGACATACTTAAAGACTTTGATCTAATATGGTTCAAGAACGAAGATAAGATTTCCCATTTCTGTTATGAGTTGACTTGTATTCGGTGTAGTTCAGCGGGTTATCCTCGACCCAGAGAATATGGAATATATGATTCTGAAAAGAGAGTAACACCACCAGAAAATTCATTTACCGCAACAGTAGAAGATTTTGATAAATTTATGCGACGTGAAGAGTTCACGGATGCCGTGATGAAAACTTTCACATGTCCTGTCGTAACCTATGACGACTTTGTGAAAAATCAAGACCAAGAGATTCAAAGGATTGCCGACTATTACGATTTACAAATGCAAGACGTATATAAAATACCTGTCATACACAACCCAGACTATAGAAACATATTTACAAATTATAGTGAGATTGAAAAATGGTTTACACAATACCAGAGATGATGAGCGGTCAGTGGTTAGAAGGAGAAGTTCTAACCCGTGATAACTATAATGATAAGTTCATAGGACAACTTGCAGACCTGATGGCATCCGTTCACGGTATAGTTACAAAGTCTCCTCGTATTCCCAAGATGCAGGGCATCGTTGATAGTTTAGAACATTGGGATAATTTTACTAAACAGGCTGTAGAAGAATACTACGGAATACGATCAGAGTTAAAACACACCGCATATCTTCACGGAGATATATGGGCAGAAAACGTGATAGTAAATGATGGAAGTCTTATCGGGCTAATTGATTGGGAACACGCTGACGTAGGTGACCCGCATTGGGACTTTAGAATGATCCGTAGATGGATAGGTTGGGACGGTCTTGAAGAGTTGTTATTCTACTATAACGCCAGCACAGGTTTGCAATGCAAAAGAAAATACATAGAAGTATTAGACAAGATATCATTGTGTAATTCTAGACAAATACGAAATTTCACCGACCCATTGTTCACTGAGTATATCAAACTCTGGCCGTCTATTCCACCTCAAAAGTCTCATTAGACTTATTAAATACTCTAACTGTACCATCTTCTTCTGTAACCCTACAGGTGATATTATTTGCAGACATATATGTTCTTGTTGCGGCAGATTTATTTGCAAATATATCATCGTTTTTATTAATAATAATATTTGTGTAATCTTCTTTTGAAGAATAAACTACTTCCATAGTTGAAGTCAACTCATCATCACTTAAAACTCCTGTCCTAGAAATTGTAATATCGGAATAAAATCTTAAGTCAGTCCATTCTTCGGGCCATTTGGTATCTGTATCTGGTCTAGTCATAACTCTAGTTATTGTGTATGTTGCCATTTCTTATCTCCGTTGCAGAAATCTTTTCAATTTCTTCTCCCAATTGTTCCTGTTCAATCTTATAACCAACATCTCTTCCGTATGTTATATTTATAATGTTGGGAACGTGCATAATGATATAATCTACATCATATTCATATCCATGATTTTTAAGATCAACAATAAGGTCTGGTTGGTCGAACCATCCCTCACCAGTGTCTCTTACCATTATTACAACTTGTCCAGTTTTTGCGTGAGCTCTCTTGAAAAGTTCTCTGTGTCCTTGATGCCATGGTTGAAACCGTCCAAGCATTTGTACAGTTGGTTTACGTCTATCCATTTTGAAATCCTTATATTATAATCTTTGGGTTCTATGAAAATTCTATTGGTATCTTCATATTTTCCGACACCTATTGTTGCCATCCATATTGTAAAGTCTGCGTCAAACTCTCGCCGTGTTTCTTCTGTGGGACAAATGAAGTCTGCAACTGCAACTCCACCAGCCATGACCACACCATCTGAAAGGTGTTTCATTCTTTGTGATTGTCGAATACGTCCCTCTGTAGAGAAGTCCCAATCATCGTATTTCTCTCTTACTTGATCTGCATTTATCCATATACCAAATAAACTTTTGGCCAGAGGTTCAGCAAATGTACTCTTACCTGATCCCGGTAAACCCATCACTAAAATTTTCATGTTAAAAAAACCTCACTTACATATTTTTTATTTAACTCAACTGCACCATCATAAATTTCATTTTCAAAAGATTTTCTATCTTCCACACTCTTGAATTTTTGGTGCATATAATTCCAATCGTATTTATCATCCAAAATATTCAAATTCATAATTGACATACCAGATTGAGCAGATTGCACCAAACTAATATCTATATTATTCTCGTAGAATTTTTTATTAATGTCCTGAGCAAAAACGCTACACTCAGCTGAAGTCCAAGTATCATTGACCCATCCATCACGATAACCACCATGCGGGTCACCCCCAAGATCGTCTGTTAAAGTATATCCATATTTTTCAGCATTCTCATCAAATTCACTAAAAATACCTGTGCCCCTACCACCACGATTTCTGTATATACCCAAACCATTTATTGATATACTGTCTATTGCAGTTTCCTTGTTGATTATCATAGACGACCATTTCTCAAGAGTCTCTGGTGTTTCATGGGGAAGACCTGCTATGAGTCCAGCATGAAGCACTGAATTTTCACCCAGTGATTCTTTTACCTTTTCAAGAGTTCTGAGAACTTTGTCGGTAGGTAGTCCTTTACCAATTGATTTTGCAGATTCATAATTAAGTGATTCTAACCCAAAGAAAATAGATTTAGTTCCAATGTCTCGCAGAATAGAGATTTGTTCTGGAAATCTCTCCAACAACTCCAAACGTATATATGCCCACAATCCACTATAAGGACTAGTTGCATCTTTCACCTTTTTAAATCTCAACAATTTATCTGTTGTCTCGTTGAATGTGTCATCACTAATCATATAATATTTGGTATTGAAGTTCTCATGGTTGGATAATAGTTCGTCATATAAACTTTTTTCTGTCCTGACATAATCATCAGTAGGCAATCTACCTAAAAATGGGAACGCACAAAACTTACATTTAAAACGACATCCCCTAGCAACCATCAGTGGCAATAACTCTCCCCTAGATACTGTATCATTTTTTCCAAACAATGGTTGTTGGTTGGGGAATGTAAATAATTCTTCATTTGCATATAACTTTTCCTCTATTATTACTGGTGCAGAATCAGAATCTTTTAAATATTTTAAAATTGAATTATCACTAATACCATGAAAAATATTAGAAATCTTATCACCATATAAATCAAAGAACCCCCAACTATGTCTACCATTACCACCAGTAATAATATCCACATCGGTATGATTAAAATACAAATAGTCTATTAATGGCCTAAATTTTTCTGGATCATCCATAAATGTTGTACTAAACCCAAAAAATATTGTATCACCAGAAACTACATCATCAAGATAATCTTTAAGTTGTTCAAAATTATTTTCAATAATGAACATAATATTATCAATTACTTTTATGTTGTATCCATGCAATCTGCAAATAGATGATATTGAATATGACCCAGCAGACTTAGTAGGTACTGCTCCAGCACTTTTCATATCATTGAAGATGAATCCATGATATTTCATATCGTTAGGTAATCCTGTTTCATATATTTCATAATATTTTTCCTATTAACAACCTGACCATTTGATGTTATGGCCATTGCATTGTAATTCGTTGGTATAGGTAAAGACATTTCACTTTGCACATCAGGAGGCATATTAGTCTTTACCATACTATACGCATAATCCTTATCCCACCTTGCAATAAAATCCCTTATGGACATCTTGGTCTTCAAAAATTCTTCTGGTTTGCTCCAATAATTAGTATGCCAAACTATCTCACGATCAATGTGTTGATTGATCGCAAACTTCTCTATCTGTGGTGATAGGAAGAATGGTTGATAATGACTCATATCAAACGAATCAACTTTGATATTCTGCAAGAATCGAAAGGATTGTGTAAGTAATGTGTATTGTGTTATTTCCCACCAACGACTATGGTGATATTCATAGTCCTCCTCATAAGTATATCTTTCACTATTTATATACCTACTGTGTGGGTATCCCGTACTACCAAATAATCTATCAGCTTCACATCCTGTAGTAAATATATTGTTAGATATATCAGCAGCACCAAAAATATTACCCTCATCTATTGTGTGTTTGGTAAATGATATAATATCCTTATATGCCTTTGGATATTCTTTTATAGGTTCCCAACCAGAAGTCACTACATTTATCTGATCATATGGACACACTTCAGCAAGTGCAAGAAGAATAGCAACACTGTCAATACCACCGGAGTAGAAAACATCAATTATCTTACCCATGTCTCGCATCTCTGTTGCACGTTCCAACATAATGTCTGTGAAAGATGGTAGGTTGTCGGTATACTTATACTCAACTACTGGGTAGAAGTCATTACTGGTTCTGAACAAAAACTCCTCACCACCACCAAGTTTATCATTAAGATACCAGCTAGGTTGACGATTTACATTCTTTAGTTGTCGAGACTCAAGTTCCAATAGAAATTTAAATTCTTCTTTGAAATCGTTATCAAACCTTTCCCAATGTTCAAACCTAGGTAAGTTTTCAATATATGTCTTCCAAGCACTTCTGTAGTCGTCACTTAGGTAAACGAAACTGTTCATAATCATTCCATTCATGAGGTTTGTTTCTGTGGTTTGTAAAATGTACAAACTTTATATCAGGATGAAACTCTCCACCCATATATATCCAATCATTACCTGTCTTTTCTTTATATTTTTCAGTCATACTGTATTGCCAAGTTCTGGTGTTTTTATAATCAATAACTTTATTATCTGCAACCCATCTGGTAAACCATTCGTCAGGAAGTGTAATAAGTTCTAGTCTCTCATTCACACTATCTCCTACAAAATATTGTTCTCCATTTACTGGACCTGTGGTAGTTCCGTTTTCAATGTAGAACTTTTGCCAATGGTGAATATCACTCATAAACTTATCGTAGATATAACGACACTCCTTCGGATAGTATTTGAAGAACCCACCATTAATCTCATAAGTGTTAGAATCATTTCTCCACCATCCCGGCATCGCAAGAAACTGTCCGGGCTTGATTGGATAGTCAAACACCTTTTGATAATCGTTAACCAACAAAATGTCAATGTCCATCACACAGATAGGTTCATCAGTGTCCATCTGCATACCCCACATCTTGTTCCATTGCAAAGTGACAGATGGATGATATGGTTCACGGACCCAGATAAAGTTATACTCTGGTAGTTTATTCTCTAAGTATGTCTCATACTCTGGGCCATACTTTTCACCAATACGAACTGCTACGATATTCACTTGTAAATTTCCATATATTTATCATACAATATCTCTTCAGAAATTATCTCATGGCCTAGCCCATTAGGGTGAGAATCGTTTTCCGATATTCTATATTTTATTCGTTCTGGATCAATCTCATCCAAATAATTATCTAGATAATATCCACCTATATCTTCAAAAATAGGCCAACCAATAAAATTATTTTCATTTATTCTGTCACTGATAGGAGAGTTTATTATTTGTTTAATAGATTTATTCCTCATTTGGGCAACAATCTGCCAATCAACATTATCGCTCTCTGGATGTAAATACAAAACATCACACAAAGGATTGCACCCCTGTATCATCAGATACGGTATATCCTTTATCAACTCTTGTGCCATCAAGAAAAATCTAAGAGAACGCATAGTAGCAGATATAACATTATTATGTTCTAATAGTGCAATTCTTGCTTCACGATTTATGGGATATCTTTCAACTTCAAAATTATCTCTATGTGGATGTAAATAAACCCAACCGTTTGTACCTTTTCCTGGCCTAAATTGAAAGTCTAATCTTTGCCACTCACTCCACATAATAACTATTAATCCTATGTTCTTTTCTGATATAAGTGTATCTAATAATTTAGCAACCATGTATTCTTGTCCCATACCAGCTTTGCCTAGATTTACACACTCCATGTCAAGTTTGTCTGCAAGATGTTGAGGCCACCGTATAAAATTAAGTTCTGACTCATCAGCGTAAATGGAATCTTCATAATGTTCAGTATAACTACAACCGATTGCTATAAGTTTATTTTTCGCCATATTTGTCCTCAGTATTTCCTTCACCACACATTTTAAAACAAACCTCTGGTGCTCTATTTGGAGCTTGTTGCAACATAAGATAAAATTCAACCCAAGAAAAAACCTTGAGTATTTTTTTAAATTCATCTATAGACATTTCATTATAGTTTCGTCTTGCAGTTATATAAGCTGGGCTTTGTCTTAGACAGGAAGGACATTGCAAAGGACATTTATTTGTTATATCTAAGTTAATAGGTTTTTTTAAATATGTGTCCGAAAAGGTAGGAATGATTACGTTAACCATAGTAGGGCTTCCATTCTGGAAAAAAGTCTAACAAACAAGTGCCTCTGTATTTGTCTCTTTGCATAAGATCAAACATCATTTTCTTGTGCAGCTCTGGTTTAAATTCTATCTCTTCTAGATATCTTACTAATTTTACATCTGCTCCTTCGGAGTAAAACTTGTCTAGATATATTTCTCTGATGTCTAAAGGTAATGCCTCTATCGTATAGAGTTCTTTCTCTCCCCACACAAGAGAGCCTGTGGTAGAAGTATAATGATCTGGAATCTCATTCAAGTAACCAATGTTAAGACAATTAACGGTAGAAGCAAATGTTACATCCGAACACTCCTCAAACCTTTCAACATTTTTCATTATAACTTCCCACTGAGAGGGATACCTAAGATAGTTGTTACGTTCTCCCCAAGCCTCTATTGATACCATCATTTTACATTTTTTGAAATGGGAGATGTAGTTAAAGATATCCCACTTGTTAAACGTGGGTGTGAGAGTAGCATTGGTTGTTATCTCTAGAGTTATATTTTTGCTCAGACCAGTAGCGATAAACTTATCCATCAGTTCATAGTTTTGACGTATGGCAAGAGTCTCGCCACCAACAAGTTTAAGGTTAGTTATGGGCCTAACCGTTGGTAGTTCTTGGTCTGGCTGCACAAGAGTTTTCTCTCCATACTTATCAGAAAATGCTTGACTCAGGGGGTCAAGTTGTGCTATACTCAAGTTCTCTACAGCTATCGTAGAAGAATTCCAAGGACTACACATATGACATTTGAGATTACAGAAATTGCTAGGAGCGTTATACTCCATAGTGTAAATGTCTGGATTCTGTTTGTAAGCTTCTAGATATGAAGTTCTAGGGCTTTCTTTATTATGTTTTTCTTGTTCGATACAAGACTGACAAAACTTTTCTTTTAGATTTCCTTCCCCTGTAAGAAACTCTTTCTTTAGAGATTCCCATGTTTTTTCGCTGTCCTTGACAGGCCAGTTCTTCATCACACAACAAGGTTGAACTCTACCACTCAGGCCATTGATAACCACACTCGAAAAGGGTTGAGAGCAATACAAATTATTTCTTCTTCATGTACTGATTCCAACTTTTCTGTACATGTTTTGCTTGCTCTTCTACAGGAAGTTCTTTGAACTTATCATCATCGAACTCATAGATAAATCCCTTGTTTTCGTGATACTCTCTTTTCTTAAAAGTTGATAAGAACAGTCTGCATCTAAGAATAAATTTTTTCATACTCATTATAAAATATCTCTGCTATTAGTTTGTGACCACTTGCATTTGGGTGAGTGTCCTCATCCGAAAGTCTGTGATGATCCTCTAGTTTATCATCGAAAGAAAATCCACCTATATCACTCACGATAGGCCATCCAATGAAATTTGAAATTGGGTGTGGCCTATCTATAAGATATTTAGATAGATTATAAAAGTTTTTTCTATTAACCTCATCTGTCATACCTCTGTTTTGTCGTCTATTCTGATACAGAGAATATCCATTTTCTCTCCCACTGTTTTGTCGGTTTAGTTCCTTGGAACCAACACATATTTGCATATCCCAAAATCTCATGTAGCGCCTCATATGCCCAGACGAGCTCGTCCAAGGTATATCGTGCATGTGACATATGATAACTGAATATATTACTAGCATCAAAGAATACGTTTCGACCTCTTACGGTGTTAATCAACATAGTAGGATCGAACTCTATGAGGTTCATCAACCAGTAGTGTAAGTCTTGTTCTTCTCGCATCTTCTCTTGTAAAACTCTAAGTTCTTCATGAGTTCCCATTGAACTAGTTCTTTCGGTTGCAGGGTTATTGCCAGTATTATCAACAAAATTTTTGTCAACAACTTTTCTATAAACATAAAGGTCATCTAAAGACATATTCATATCAACGATGGTTTTTTTTGCATCAATATTGTCTTGAGTGTAGTCGTAGAATATTACTTCGCCACTGAAGTCTAATTTATCAACAAGTAATTCTGCACTATAACCCGCTGTTGGAGAAAACAACACATCGAACTTTTCTGTTGGAATTTTTTTAAAATTCTCTGTGTTGAACATATAAAACGATGGTTGTATTCTTGTCATGAAACGACTAAAATAAAAATCTTCACGATCTACATTATCTAAGTCTTTCCAAGCATCTTTGTGCCACGGTTTATAATATGAGAATGCTTTGCGAGTTCTTTCCCCATGATCAAAATTAATAATCATAGGACGATCTTTTGGTTTAATCCAGTAAGGTGTGTAATCGTCATGATGATTTTCTACACCACGTTCATATTTTTCCCACCGTTCATCCATAGGGGGGCAACCGATAGTTTTCCACATATCCACGTTTAGGTTAATATGTTGATGGTGTAGATATGCAGAAACATCTGGCCGAGCCATAATGTGACCCTTACAGTATTCTTCTGACTCAACAAAATCATAGAAATCCGTGATAGTAGTTATTTGGTTTGGTGTTCTTTTCTTTCCAGATTCAAAAAAATTTTGTCGCCACCTTTGATCAAAATGTTCTCCGTGGCCGACCATATCAAAAACCATACCAACAGATACAATCATTGCGTGTGTATGTGTGCAGTTTTTCAAGTAGTCGTTGACTTCACTTCTATAACAGAACTGAACATCATGTCCAGTGCTTGCTCCTGTAAACCCACCCGACACCATGAAAGTTGTTGTCTGTGTTTGTTTCTCTATACCAAAGTCCCATTCAAGCTTATCTGGATATACTACCAAGAACAAAAGATTAGGTTCCTTAATCTTTATGTCTTTAGTTTCTGATTTCCAGAGACTTACAAATTCTTCAAAGTTTTTCATCACACATATACCCTATAATTCGATGTTCTTGCACTTTCACGGGTCGCATCTTTGCTAAAGGAACAGGTATTAGAACAAGGTTTCAGACATGTAGACTTGTCTTCCCAAGATAATTGCAACACATCATAAAACACATCGTTCATAATTTCCTCTAAATTTTTCTCTAGGAGATTATTAGATGTGTTGTGATAATAGTCATCATAAAATTTCTGATCGCCAAGAAGATGTTTTGAAGAGGGAAGATAACAACACGGCCAAACACGGCAAAGATAATCAATGTAAATAGAATTTGCTACTTGGAACTTACATATAATATCTTCAACCTCCTTATTTTCATAACGGTCTTTCTTTATATCTTCCCACTCTGGCCATAAATCCTGTGGTTCTAGCTTATACTCCTTTCCATGATAAGTGAAAGGTTCAACATCCATTCGATTTGAATACTGATATGTGAACTTATGAAAACCATATTGTTTTGATAGTTTCTGTGCATCCTCAAGTTGATGTTGATTATGTTTGAATATAATCATCCTCCACTCTGCTTGTCCCCCAGCATCAATAAATGCAATTGCGTTTTCTATAATCTTGTCGTAATTTGCATTTATTCTATAGAGGGGTAGTGCATCATGAAGTCCATCCAAACAGAATACTACTCGACTTCCCGCACTCTTACTATAGAGTTTTCCTAACTCAGACCACCACTCTTTTGATCTCAGTGACCCATTAGTACTAAGCAATATCCTTGCTCCGTTTTCAATTATATATTGGCTAATCTCATAGAAGTTGCTACTGGCAACATTCTCAGAAACAGTTCCATAGAATTTTATCAATCCTACATTACCAATATTGTCAAACGATGTTTTGAAATCATCTAAAGACATTTGATAGTTATCCAGAGTTGGTAGGGGATTACCACTAGTATCAGGATTCTTTTGTAACACACCGTCCTTAATTGTATTACGAGCGCACTGAGGACACATTAAATTACAAATGTTGTTCAACTCATAAGATGCATCAACTGGTTTAGTTAGATCAATCATCAATCTCTTTCAATACATCTTTACCAAACTGTTTAACTAGCGACCGCCTCATGAGTTCCTTACGTTCTTTGTTAAATCCCCCATGCATAATAAAATGAAACCTGTTCTCATTTGAACTGTTTAGGGCTTCGTGATTTACTCCATTGTCAAACCAGAACCCAGTACAATTTTCAAACGGCAGTTCTTCTTTTGTATCTGTGCGCCTCAGATAACAATTTTCAGGTTGATAGAACGCAAGATTGATTGCACCAGCGATATTTCTTACTCGACCTTCTTTTATTCTTTGCTCAGATGCATCATTGTGGTCTACAATAGCACCACCCGGCTCCAATAACATAAACCGCAAACGTCTGTAAGACTTATGTGGAAAGTCTTCCAACCATCTCTTAGTCTCAGGTGCGACCTCTGCAATCTCAGTCCACCCCCAATCAACATCATTTTCAGAAAAACCATGACCCTCTGGATTTTTTGTGTGATGCCACCCTAGTGATGGGTCAGAACCTTTCTCCACAAAACTATGTATGGCCGCAGAACACCAACCATCTCCGTCACCGTATCTATGATCTACAAAGAACCCCTCATCATATACTGCTTGTGACTCTTGAATACAAACCTCTGGTATCTCTATATCAATCTTGAGATACCAAATATCATTATCTCTACACCAATCCACAATTTGTTTGTGTCTCATCTACCAATTACCATGAATCGTTTCATACCATTATTTAGTTCTTTTGTTCCAGAATACATTATATCAACAAGTTCAGCCTGTTCTGCCAGTTCATCTGGACCACTAACACAATTTATATGATCATCCCACTGTTCATCATCTGTTGATTGCAAGACATAGAGATAATTTTTATTTTCATTTAATTTACGAAACCTAGACATAGGATACATATGTTCACAAGATGTATTAATTACTAAATCAAAATTTGCTGTTGAAACTGGTTTATACATAACATCATGCAATTTACATTCATAGAAACACTTTTGTTCAGAAATATTATGCATCTTATATCTTTTATTAAACTTATAACTAAATTTTATAACATCAGGATCAATTTCCAAGTTAAGTATGTATTTTACACCAAGTTCATCAACCAACAAAGGATTAATAAAATTTGCATACCAACCTGCTATAAGAAGAACCCTATCAATATTGATACCTAGATTTACAATCTCTGAAACTAACCAAAGTTTACTTTGTAATTGGGAGTATGTTGATGCATCTCTAATTCTTTTCATACATTGTTTATAATCTTCTTTATCTGCCAATGAAAGAGCAGACTTCCAATCTTCAGCTGTATCAACCGTAAATTTTATATGATCTACCACAGTTCTTTTATCTCATCAGTATTAACGCCCTCAGTTTGAGAACTATTATTAAACAAACAAATTTTGTGGTCTTCTCTTATTTTCTTTTTCTCCATGTCATGTGGAAAAATATTTCCCTTGTACCATGAATATATATCTCCCTGTGGAAATCCCCGCAAAAATCCTCCATCTTCTTTCCAAGGGTCATACCAGTGGTGTGCAAGATAATTATCTAAGCTTGGTGATGTAAAGAAAACCACTTCGGGATGTTTCACAACATGATCCCATACAGGCATCATCTGACCCTTCTTCCATACTATGACTGATGAATTAAGAGGTGTTGACTTATGCTTTGCATAGTTTTGCTTAACAGTATGAATATCATTCCACCAGCCACGAACAATCCATGGCTTGTCGTTAGGTAAATCAAAGAAATACTTTAAGTCTTGATGAATGATAACGTCAAGGTCAAGGAAAAGAAACTTGGAGTTATCAGAGAAATATCTATTGTCGCCGGGGATTTGGTGTTTAAACATATAACACTTACGATACGCCCAGAAGAAACCACGGTCTTCATCATAGAACTCGTCCAGTGTAGTTGGAATTGGAATGTGCCAGTCTTTTGTTGGTTTGTCAGTAAAACACCAGAACTTAAATGGAACAGAACAGTTTGCCTCGCATTGTTCTTTTAACTTCTCAACATAGGAGTCATCATACTTATCTCCCCACTTTATACATAATATATTATTCATCTTCATCCTGTTCATATATAAAATTGTTATTTTTATGTTCGTATTTTTTAAAACGAGATAAGAAAAATCTTACCCTGTAAATAAATTTCTTAATGCTCATTATATATCTCTTTGTATTGTTCATATAAAAAATCTGCAATAAATTTATGACCCGCAGCATTAGGGTGAGTATCGGTTCTAGAAATCCTAAATTTTGACCGTGATGGGTCTTTTTTATCAAGAATATCATCAATACAATATCCACCAATTTCACTCATTAATGGCCAACCTATAAATTTGTCTGATATGTTATTTTCAATGTAATCAAGATAAGGACTTGTCAATATTTCATTTGCTGCTTCCCGGCGACCTTTTTGATTTCTAGGCCAACTGTCGTCAGTTGACAGATAACTGCTGTTCCAAAAAACAGTTTGTGTGCCTTGAAGAAACATGTAAGGAATATCACTTAAATTTTTTTCAGCATGTATGAATGTTCTCATAGTGTTGCGGGTTGCATGAAATTCGTTTTGTTTTTCTAAAATATATTTTCTCCCGTCTTTTAGCCAATCTTCTACATGGTCGTGATCAGTTATATTAGTCCATCTATTAAAATCTGTATGACATTGAAATCCCACTCTTCGCCACTCACTCCACATCAAAACTACAAGACCAATATTCTTTTCCTTTAATGTAGCATCAACAGTTTTTGCCAAAATATAATCATTACCCGCACCAGATTTGCCTAGGTTGACACATTCCATATCAAGCATATCTGCAAGGTGTTGCGGCCATCTTGGAAAATCAAAGTTTAAGTTAGGACTTTGATTTGAAGTTAAATAGTGCGATGTAAAACTACACCCAATAGCAATTAGTTTTTTTCTAGAAGATTTTAACATTATATAATTTTGAAAACTCCATTGCATCGTCCCAAGTATCCACTATCGGCATACCCTTTATATTTAGGGATGTGTTCAGAAGCATTGGACAACCTGTTTCATCATACCACGCTTCTAGTATTTGACGAATTACAGAACCGCAATTTTTCTTGACCACCTGTACTCTTGCCGTACCGTCAACGTGTGTAACAGAACTGTAATCGTGTTTAACCTTTGCGACAAACTGCATGTACTCGTTCATTGGCCCTTCAAAGTATTCGTCTGCATACTCTTCCAGAATGGCTGGTGCAAAGGGACGAAACTTCTGTCGTTTTTTAATATCGTTCACAGTGTCCTTGATGTCATATCGTGGATCACCAAGAAGTGATCGATTGCCTAAAGCTCTTGGTCCAAACTCTGCTCGACCATTTGCAATACCACACACCTTATTTTCTAACAGTTCTCCCACCACTTCTTTTGAGTTAATATCCCGACTAATAAAAGTTCCAAGATAGGGATGATTCCACTTCAACTTCTTTTTAAGAACCAACGCAGCTGCGCCCAGCGCACTACCAGCATCGCCGGGTGAAGGCATTATCCATATATTCTTACCTTTAATCTTTGAATTCGCAACACAGTTCAGCGCACACCCACCCATGATAACTAAGTTTTCATGGGGACATAACTCTACCAGTTTAAGTAGTTCCCTCTCGTAGAGGTCTTGTATGGACGCTGCAAGGTCTTCTGGACGTGCTTTAGGGAATATATTTCCAACACCCCTATGGTTGTTTTCCCACAGATGGTCTTGCAAATCATATATGGGTTCACCAAATGCAGCCATACCCATAGTGATATATTCGTCCTCGTTAGGTTTCAGTCCTATACGTTGTGTGATTGCTGAGTAGAGAAGACCAAGGGAGTGTGGGTATTTCCATGTCATAATTTTCTTCATACTATCATTTTTGCATTTCCATATAGACATAGTGTCCCACTCACCGATTGCGTCGATGACTAGAACATTGCACTCATCAAATGGGGATGTATAGTAACCAGCTGCTGCATGACACTCATGGTGTCCAAAATACACATCGTATTTTCTACGAGGCTTCTGCCATTTTTGTCCAGCATAGATTCGGCGTAAGTTCTTACGAAAAGGTTTCTCGTAATACGCAACTATGTCGGGTTTATTGATTTTAGATGTAGGCAATTGTGTGGGATGTATCCACTTATCACCCTTCTTTCGACTATGACGTTCACTGTGTGAAGCAAAATGAATTTGGTCATTCCTCAGTAAGCAAATGCCAGCGTCATGAAACCCCTCCGAAACTCCAAGTATATTCATAATATATCTCTATATTATTTAAACGGGATGTAAACCCCCTCTACTTCAAATTTTTCACTGTCGGACAATTTGAGCTCAGCACCATTTGAAAATACCATGTATCCTAACAACACATCTGTAGGGTTATCTGATTTGCGAATAAATGTTTTTGCGTTTTTGAACTTATCTTCTTTTTCTGAGTTCTTCACAACGTCTTGTTCAAAAATCTTGAGTTTAAGTTTAAACAACTTTTCTTTTTGATCAGCATCCGTATTATCAAATTCTGAGAGAAAATTAATAATATTATCTTCAAATTTATTCTTTGGATTTCCATCTGCATCACCAAAGACCACATCTTCCCTCTGGGCCCAAGAACGAAATGCCTCACGAAACTCCTCACGGAAATTTTCGTTTCTTACATCACTACGTCTATTAATTTCTTCATAAGGAAATTCTGCAACAAAATCTCTCCACTGCTCATCTTCCTCATCAACCTTAATATAATGTTCGCGTGTAGTTCCATCATCGTCTGTCCACAAAACTGCGATAGTGTCCGATTCTGGATTGCTGTAATAAAAATCTGTAACTTTGTCTGACCACAAATATGCCATTTATTTTCTCCTGTATAATCTATTTATAAGACTATTAAACGTGAACAATCTTGAATGTGTATGTGTTAATAGTTGCAGCTGATCCGTTAGGAAATTCCTGTGAACGATAATCATCACCAACCTGTAGTTGTTGATAATTACCAGACCCGTTCAGTCGAGTGTCAACCATAGCAGTACCTCTGGCATTACCAGAACCGTTAATATTATAACTTAATTTATGTCCACCAGAATCCTCTGCTGCAAAATGACGAATATCATTTTTTAAAATTGCATTGAAAGCAGTTGTATCAGAAGTCAAGTCAACCTGATTTAGATTACCGCTGGAGTCAATTAATAGTGGGGCAACTGTCGGAAAAGTTCTACCAAAATTAGCTCTTTGTAAATAATAAGATGTGATAGTCGTAGGTTGATCAAGTGTCTCTGGAATACCAGCAGCGCTGTACGCACTCGTATCTGCGCGGGTATCTAAAAATACTGCCGTACCAGCACCAGAAGCTTCTGCATAATTAGTGACAGATGCAGCTGTTGATATTGTATAAGTACCATTTGTTGCTGCACTCTCACTAGCAGTTATCATCGCATCTAAAGTTGCATATATGAAAGTATCCACATAATCTGTTGCTGACATTGCCTTTATATTATTACCATCTTTGTATGCCGGAAAAGCAATATTGTTTGTATCCGCCTGTGCAGTCAATGAAGTGTCATATGTCGGACCTGTTATTTTATCATAGTTGACAGTCACAGTAGCAGGTTCAGCAGTTGTACCTTCTGCAACAAATGCAGAACCCCCACTGCCTGTTACTGATGCAGCACCAGCCTTCAATCTGGTATCTGCCATAGTTGGAGAAAGTGTTCCACTACCACTAACAACAGAACATGTTACAGTTGGATCAGTTGCATACAAATATGCTATGTATGTTTTCCACTGAGTAATATGATCTGCGGTCATATCAACAATACTTGTCCCATTATAGTATACTGGTGTTCTAACTGTCATTATTCATATCCCTATTGTATTTATATTGCTTGCTTAATTGATATGACATTAACCTTTTCCTCTGTCATCATAATAACCATTAGTATTAATATACACTGCTGCTGAAGCATCCTGTCTGTATGCTACCTGACTAGAAGTATCAGTTCTAACAATGTGCGTACCAGCAGCCCATGTACCATTGTTATTGGAACTGTTTTCACCACCGTTGTTTAGATTATTACTTGAAGCTGCAACATCAGTCACGCCTGGATTTGTGATGGTAAATCTGACAGCAGCATTACTACTCGCAATAACAGCAAGGATACCGAGTATAGCTCGTGTTTCAACACCAAGTGGTGTTGAAACAGTTTGTGTAAGTCTACTAGTTCCAGGCGACCCATTACTCAGATTATTAATTTGAGAATTAAAGATGAACTCGTCACCAAATTGTTGGAAGTTTAAAATATTTCCCGAACCATCGGTGAGAACTGCTCCAATACGTCTAAATGCAGAAGCACTATTATTTGCAACTAGATTTGCAGCAGTTACACTCGTATCAAAACCAATATCAACACTGTCACTAACGATAATGGCATGAACGTGATACCATGTGTTATTTCCCAAAGAGACACCTGATGCCAAACCACCATTACCTGATCCTGATGACCAAGTTGCATCAATCCTTTTAGTCATCGCAGAGTCCAACGTAATATTAGTAGAATTTGCATTATCTCTTACTTCGCCTTCTGCAACAGTAATATCATGATCGGTATCAGTTGCGTTTGATAATCCCATACCCGATAGATGACCTCTAGGTAAAGACGACGCCGAAGCGGCTGTTGGACCCAACACGTTCTCTTGGGCATCATTAAATGCGCCCGTCAGGGACAACAATGCTGTACCAGCAGAGTTCTGGATTTCTACATCTGTCCCACCAGTAGTGGCGTTGCCAACGCGAACTTGTATTACTGTGCCACTGGCGTTCTTAATAAGCAACTGTTTTGGTGTTGCAGCTGCATCTATATATGTTTTAAGTCTTGCCGCAGTAGTTTTTCTATTTGTACCACCCGCCCCGTCATCAACAATGAACAAGTCTGCATCAGCGATAGCAGCACCAATATCAGTTGCACCATCAATATCAAGGTCAGCAACAGCGATAGACCCATCAGGGAATACTGGTGCTTGACTAAAGGTTACTACACCGTTAGCTGCAATTGCGATTGCATCTGTGTCACCAACAGAACCGATATTACCAGTATTAGGAATGACAATGTTACCACCTGTGGTCATAGTGCCACCGCCAGTGTAAGTTCCACTCACATCTAGATTTGCATTTACATCTACAAGTGTAGCATTAAGTTCAATTTCGTCTGTTGCATTAATGTCCAGAACTGTTCCGCTTGGTGCATTAATATTCTGAGAGGCATCATTGAATTGTAACTGCATGGTGCCGTTAAGCAATAGTCCAGTGTCAGCAACATGCGTAAGGGTTACATCTTTATCTGCACCAAAATGAATAACAGAAGCATCACTAAGGAGTATTAGGTCATCACCGATAACAGCATCTAAAGCTACCGATAGACCACCATCAGTTTGTAGTGAACCATCTGTTGTACTTGTTGCAGCAGTTGTATCATCAGTCTTGATAATACCACTCGCAGTTATGGCAGCAGTCGTTGTTGCTCCTGCTACATCTACGGCACCTGAGAAGTCACCTGTGGCAGCATCAATCTCACCAGAGATGGTTAAATTTCGTATTCCAGTGTAATCTTTGTTGGAGTCTAGTATAACTGCTTTAGAAGCAATGGCATTACCAACAGCTGTGCTACCTAAGTCCAGTGCGTTAAGTTCTCCAACCACAGCAGTAATACCGTCTAGAACATTAAGTTCAGCAGCCGTAGATGTAACACCATCCAGAATATTAAGTTCAGCAGCAGTTGATGTAACACCATCTAGAATATTCAGTTCAGCAGCCGTTGATGTAACACCATCCAGAATATTCAGTTCAGCAGCAGTTGATGTAACCGCAGTCGAACCAATTATAATT
>Ga0209308_10001438_pt1 | contig 22067 bp, 41 predicted proteins | sample COGITO_mtgs_1204_3_FD_184806 | JGI IMG/M metagenome (GOLD analysis project Ga0209308, IMG submission 184806) | Pelagic marine microbial communities from North Sea - COGITO_mtgs_120405 (SPAdes) (version 2) | ecosystem: Environmental > Aquatic > Marine > Epipelagic ...
TCGCACCAAGACCCAACGACCTTTCTCTATAAGCCGAGTAGGCAGATTTAAGAAACCCCTCTTTGCCCGGCTTAATATGTTTTTGAAACCTTTTAAAATTTGCATTGTATTCTCCTAAGTTATTGGTGTCGACAGCGTTATCAATGTAATGTTGTAATACATTGTCAAGCATGGTAATTAAATCATCAATGAACAAAGGGTTCTCACTCCACTCATCAAAGTATTCTAGGTTTACGGAAGACAAACAACACACTGCTGTTCGTTCTTCGTTAGTAGGTAAAGTAATCTCAGAACATAGATTGCTCTGTTTGATTTCTAATCCTAAATCTTTTTGTTCTTTAGGTAATGCTTCGTTACATGTATCTATATTAATCATGTAAGGCTCACCTGTCTCTGCTCTTGCGTTGATGATCTGCCACCATAAGTCTCTAGCATTTACAATCTTTGTAGGTTCGTGAGTCTTCGGGTCAATCAATCTAAAGTCTGCATCTTCTTGTACAGCTTTGAGAAACTCATTGGTAATGTTGATACCATTGTGAAGATTAAGATTCTTCCGGTTGATATCACCACCAGATTCTTTACGCATGTTAATGAACTCTTCAATCTCTGGATGAGATATGTCCATGTATGCAGCATAAGAACCACGTCTTGTAGTGCCTTGATTAAAGGCTAACATCTGAGAATCTACGACATGCATAAAGGGGATTGAACCAGTAGACTTACTACCGTGAGTAGTAGAAATACCATTACTCCTAATATCTCCCCAAAATCCACCAATACCTCCACCCGAACTTGCCAACCAAATATTCTCGTCATAGTGAGCAGATAAACCATCCCGACTATCAGGTACATAATTGAGGAAACAGCTAATAGGAAGACCACGACTTGTTCCCCCGTTGCTAAGTATAGGAGTGCTAAACATGAACCAACAAGAGGAACTGTAGTGATAAAGTCTTTGAGCCAATTCAAAATCTGTGTGACCTTTGTAGGTTGCTCCGAAGACGGATGCTCTGGCAAATGCTTCTTGGGCATGTGTTTCATTCTCCCATAAGTATCTATCCTTGAGAGTATCAAGGCTAAACTTATCTAATAGTTTTTCATTACTGTAATTAATTTTTATACCAAGATATTCCTTGATACCTACTTTATCATCTACCATTATGAGTTCTCTGTGTCGTGTACGTTAAGCATTATTATACCATAATGTAGTATCTTTAGCAAGTCTTTTCTGTTTTTTCCGTCTTTGTTTCCGTAACGTTTAGCGTACTTCATAATGTTACCAAGAGTAAATCCTTCACCATGTCCTGAATCAATGATGATATCTGTTGCTTGGTACTTATCGGAAGCATAATGCTCACCATATGTACCATCAATATAAGCCTGTAGTTCTTGTATTAGTTGTCCTTCATTAAATTTATAGTTCATCTGTTATCCACTCCTTCGGTAAAGTTTCTTCACTGTACCATGTAAAATTATTTGTTTCTGCCCACTCAGCATGGGTTCTTTTTGTTCCGTTCTTTCTTATCTTAGCTCCCGGCATAGGTGCAAAAGGTTTTTGAAATAAAAATATTAATTCATAGTCTTCTACTTTTTCCCTCAAGGCTTCTCTTATCCAGATATACTTACTGTATTCAGCATAATCCCAGAACCTTCCCTTTGCTTCTAACAATATTATTTTACCATCAACAGTCTTTACAAAGTCTGGCTCATAAGTATGCTCTACTATATAATCAATCTTATCCCAATGATGTTTCCACTCTTGCAAAATAGTTTGATGTATATTATATTCCCATGTACTATCATAGCCTTTAGGTACGTTAGTTTTTTTAGGTCTGGGTTTTCTGGGAACTCGTCTAGGCATTCAAGTCTCCAAGAGTAATGTTCGGATTACGTTTTACTTGTTTGTAAAACCACCTTAAACTATATGCACTCAATAGAAATTTATTGTTAGCAAAGATATGAGTTTGTTCTGGTAAGAACTCATTAAGATTCTGTCTATTAATCCTAGATGTATCTTCTCCATCGGGAACCATTGTTCTTAACCACTCAATGAGTAAGTCTTCTGCTCTCCGTCTTAACTGTTTAGATTTTTTTTGATTCATAGTTTTTTACTAATTTCCAATAGGTTAAAATACTGTTAAACATTTCTGTATGTTTTGTTTGAGAGTCTCTATCCCATATATGACAAGCTATAAGTTCTTTGTCTTGACGATCAACAAATATAGATACTCGTTCTACATCATCAAAACCACAGCCTTGAGCATAGGCTGACAACTGCATACCATGTTCATCATATACTAAACGAGCAGGGTCTTTACCTTCTAGATTATCTTTAGTTTTAAAGTCTACAAAGATACCAGACTTAGAATATAAATCTATCTTACCACCATAACCTAAGTCAGCACAGAAAGAATCTTCTGCTATCCATTCTTCATCCGGAAAGTTTTCATCTAACCAAGACTGTATTATCTCATAGGTTGGATTTGTTTCTTCACCTAAGAAACCTCGTTCAATCATTGCATGAATCTTAGTTCCTTCTTCTGCAGCTTCCTGTCCTATCCTTTTAGAATCTTGTTTACATCTGTAAGCAAACTCCTCAAGAGATTCATCTTCTTCTTTCTCTAACGTAAGAGCAGAGTTTAATGCTTGATTGATCTTCCAGTTTTCTAATCCGGGTTTGGCTACCAGACTTAGTACAGTAGTAACCGATGGTACTAAATTATCTTTCTTAGCATCACGTAATGTAGTGTTACGTTCTTTACCATTAGCACCTACAATAGTATACATCGGTTCACCTTCTTGGGTATACCAATGCCCTGATTCGGATGATTTTTTCTGAGCCGACAATTTATTATATACTTCTTGGCTTGTTGTGTCAAGTGTTTTCTTTTTATTTGTCATAATTTATTCCTTTTTCATCATATAATTTTTTATAAAAGTTCCCAACTTTTAATATCTGATCTGGTGTTGCTTGATTTTTAATTGCGTTAGCTAATGAAGAAACTAATACAACATTTCCGGAAATATATCCTCTAGAATTATCAATACGATCTACTGACATAGAATTTGCCCAGTTATTTTGTCCTTTTTTAGAACCCCAAGTTAAATCTTTTTTGTTTAACTCATATTTAATATTTAAAATAGGACATCGTTTCGTTATTAATGGTTTCATATCTTTAACTTTTAAACTGAAAGTTAGGTTTCTTTTTTTAGCATTTTTTCTAATTCCACCTAATAAATCTTGAATATGTTGACTATCTCCTATAACTTTTTTTGCTCGTCTTCTTTGATCTCTTTGGTAGTCTTTTTTATTGTCACAAGTTCTACAGATATACTTAGACTGTCTATAATTAGAAGGGTTAATATTGTCCGGATAAACAATATCAACTAGACAAGAAACACACCTTTTAACTTTACATCCTTTTGGGTTTACCCTGTTAGTTCCTCTTCTTTGTGCAAGTTTAATGTGTGTCACTCCAGTTACCTCCTACTTTATATTCGCCATCCATTGGACAGCGTAGATTAAAATGTTCACCTGCTTCTATAATACTTTTGACTGCAGTCTCTCCAACAAAATCTGCTTGAGATTCTTTGACTTCTATCTGCCACTCATCATGTATGTTAGCAACAAATCTATAATCAATAGCGTTTAGTTTTAACACACTGTCTAAGTTTACTAATGCTTTCTTCATTAAGATAGCACCTGCTCCTTGCAGTAAAGTATTAAGAGCAGCATGTTTGTTTCTTATGTAAAGCTTCCTACCATCTAATCCTTTGAGGTAATTTTTTGAAGCTGCTCTGTCAACTCGTTCCTTAAGAGTTCGGTATGTTGGGAGACTACTAAGAAAGCGTTCTCGCAACCTCTTACCTTCTGCTCTGCTTCCTTTAATGATGCTTCCAATCTTCTCATCTCCTGCTCCGTAAACGAGTGCGTAGATGAAAGTTTTAGCCTGATCTCTTGATTTAAGTCCAGCAAAGTTTTGGTTAGTCGTGTGAATGTCTCCATTAATAATTTCATTTATATACTCCTTGTCGTCCATGTAATGTGCTAACATGCGTAGCTCTAATCCACTTGCATCTACACCTACAAGCTTATGTCCTTCTGGTACAGTCCAACATGCTCTACATTCCTTACCATATGGGCTGTGAATAGATGGAACTTGGGCAACGTTAGGGTTTCTATGTGACATCCTGCCGGTAATAGTACCGTTGGGAATAACAAAACCATGTATCCTACCATCATCCTTTACAGCTTCAACCCAAGAATCAATCTGAGCTATACGCTTTTGCAATAGTAAAAAGTCTGCAATAAGTTTGGCTTCGTGGATATGTGTAATCTTAGATAATGTTTTCTCATCTACAATAGGTTGACCAGTAGGTGTAAATCTATCTGGATTCCAACCAAAGTCAATAAGGTATTCTCCAATCTGTTTACGAGAACCAAGATTAAACTCTTGTAAAGTTTGTCGCATGAAAGGATTGAAGTTGTTTGTGTCTAAGCAACGTTGATATTCTTCATCAGTCATACCACGCTTAGATAGATTACCATCTTTCTTGATGTAGGGTGTGACTTGTTTTGTGTCTACCCACTTAGGTTTAAATGTGGAATGAACTTCGTCTTCAATCTGTTGTTTCTTTTCTCTTAGTTCTGCTAGTAAAGTAAGTGCTGATTGCATATCAAAAGCAAAACCATCTTGCTCCTGTTGTTTCATAATCTTAGCAACACCTTGTTCAAGATCAATACAATCTTTCTTAAACCCTCGTGACTCCTTACGAAGTTCTTGTAAAACTTTAGTATTAAGTTCTACGTCTCTTACACAATAGTTCAACATATCCTCAGAGTAATTAAGATAATCTTCAAACTCAATCTTAGGATAACCTAACTTATAACCCCACGTTTCTAGACTGTGACCTCCATCACGTGTTGGATTAAATAATCTAGATAGAACCAAAGTATCAATAACTATCTTATCACTTAGGTCTACATTACCAAACTTTTCTACCAGAGGTATATCAAATCCGATAATGTTATGACCAATAAGTTTATCTGCTGTTTGTAAAAACTGATATCCTTCTTCTAGTTTGTCTGGTGGGAACTTAAATACCTCACCGGATACTGGATTCTGTGCAACAATACACCATACCTTTGTTGCGTTCAGATCATCAGTCTCTATATCAAATACTAATTCCATTAGAATCCTTCGTCTCCAGAGTTATCAAACTCTATGTCTTCGTTAGTTAATTCAGATAGTCTGCCGGTCTCGGCATCATAGATAACTCTAGCTGCCATACCTACATCACCTGTGTATCTTGATTTAAGTACACGTAATCTGGTAGTCCTAGCTTCATCTGGGTCGTCTGATTGTTGATTACGTTCTAATGCAATAACACAATCTGATAACTGACCAATACTATTTGAGCCACGTAGATGAGATAGACTTACTTCAATTCCATTCTCGTGTCCTTTGTTACCATCGACACGTCTAAGATGAGATACAAGAATAATCCCTGCACCTGTCTCTTCAACTAAACTTCTTAGTCTAGTCATAATAGCATCAATGGCTCGTCTCTCATCACCTTCATGCACTGCACTGACTAGCATATGTAAGTGATCTACCACTATCCATTTGCAATCACAGCCAATAATCATAAAGCGAAGCTTGGTAAAGATATCATCAATGTCGTTAGTGCCAAAGTGTGAGTGAACCCATACTCTGTTTTTGTTTTCACCATCGTACAAGATGTCAAACATCTTATCAAGTTCTTCTTTAGAAAACTTCTCACGTTCTTGGTCAATGTATAACCTAGCGTTAGCTTCAATAGAAAGTATACCATCAATGGTACGTCTCCAATCTTCTTCTAATGCTATGATACCTACGTTGTCTTGTGTTTGTTTAACAAGCCAATGCTCTATCTCTCTGGTCACACTAGACTTACCAAGTCCTGTACCACCAGTAAGAGTTACAAGTTCACCCTGTCTTAAGCCATACAACTTCTTGTTTAATCCTTCATAAGGATATGGGATGCTTTGTTTCTTCTCACGATTATGAAACTTCTCACGTTGCTCAGTAACATTTATAACACCAGATGGTGTGTAAACTTTACTTGCCCACCATGCTTCAACAAAATCTTTATGTCTGTTGTCACGAAGCATATCGTTAGGGTCTTTGAAGCCATTGGGAAGTGTGAGTATCCTAGCCTTACCCGGCTTGAAAAGTCTAGCAACTTTAACTGCTGCATCCTTTCCTGCTTTGTCATTATCAAATGCTACAATAACATTTTCAAAATCATCAAAGAACTCTAAGCTTTCCTTGATGTCTCTGACTGCACCCTGTGCACCACGCTTGATGGATACGACTGCCCACTTACTACCAAGTAGTTCGTAAGCTGCCATAGCATCACACTCCCCTTCGGTTATCGTGACATACTTGCCACTCTTAAACAACTGTTGACCAAACAATCCGGTCTCGTTATAACTACCAGATACAAAGAAGTCTTTACTAAAAGAGTTTCTACATTTGGTAGCTGACAATTCGTGTCCGTTGTAATACGGATAGAAATGTTTAATGACCTGACCTTTAAGGTCTTGGACAGCTTTGACCCCAAACTTCTGTGCAGTTGCTTGAGATATTTTTCTATCAGTTAATGCAATGAAGTTACCTTCGGCTACATTATCTGGTTGTTTGGTTTGTGTTGGTTGTGATTGTGTCATAGTTTTTCCGTTACATGCTTGTTCATAGTTCGGCATAAATTCTCCACAACTGAAACACTTTGCCGAGCCATCTTCATTGACTCCTACAGCATCACTGCTGTTGCAAAGTGGACAAGGTTGTTTCAACTTATGCCAAGTTGTATCGTTCATGTTAGCCCTCCTCACAGACTATGTGGTTTCTTTTGCTACTTTAGATTCGTCCTCTATAGTTTCTGGGTCGTCTCCAACAAACTGACCTTTCTCGTTACGAGCAGATTCAGTTTCAACGATTGCTTCGTCTCTATCTTTGAGTAACTCTTCTAAGTTTGCTCGATGTGTACGACTTGCAAAGTCTAAAGCTTCTATGATAACTTGTAAGTTACCTACTTTCTGTACTATAACAGTAGCTTCTTGCTTTACTTTGTCGTCACTAATGTTGTTGACATCATAAGAGTTGTTACTGTCGTCATTATTAATAGTAATAATCATTTAGAACTCCTCGTTATCAGTGTCACCTTCAACATATTCTATTAAGTTCTCAACCTTTACAGCCATGAGTTCAGCGAATTGTCCGAAGTCATTCTTGTAAGGTTTAATCTTAACAGTTACTTCTGAACCATTACCCACACTAACATCAATAGGTTCACCATCAACGTTAATTAACTTAGGTGCAGTATTAGCTACCCCATCGTTATTGGCTGCTCTTTTACTAAAAGTAAATGCCGGTTCATCATACTTAGGCTGTCCTGCTCTGTCCTTAACTTGATTAAGACCAATGCCTTCAAGTTTTGCTGCAGTATCTGCATCTGTTAAAACAGTCAAGCCATACTTGTGAGGTTGAAACCTCGTGTTTGGCGATGTGATGTTTGCCCACATTGCCTTTCCTTTTACATACTCATACATAATTATTCCTCCATCGGTTTGTATTAAGTGCACACATTATATCATACTTTGATGATAAAGTAAAGTGTTTGGTTAAAAAAGTTAAGCCGGTTTTAGCTTGGCACAAGACCGGAAACTTGTAGATATTATAAGTTAAATAAAGGAGGGCAAAACTTCTTATAATATACCTCAATTAATTTCTGATAGCAGTTAGTATTTCTTCCCAAAATGTAAGTGGAGTATCATCCAGATGTACTATAAAAGTATCGTCTAGTTTGTCCACCACATGCCCTACATTTGGGTAGTGTTCAGCCATATACAATCCAAACTTCCTATACTCATCACGAGTAAGTAGTTCTGTATTGTATTGGTTTTTTTCTAATGAATACATAAGCTGTATTATACCACAGATTAATTGTAAATGCAACCTTTAAATGTTAATTGTGAAAGGTAATGTACACCCTGTCATAGTGACTGGGTTATCAAACTCTAAATCCATTACATAATTAAGTGTAGCTTGTTTAACTTTGTTAGGTATCTTACCATCGTATTGAACATTAACAACATTACCATTAAACAAATCATAGATCACAGTAAACTTTAGTGTTCTTTTGATTGTAATGTTTTCAATGTAATCGCCATAAGGTTTAGCCGACCTAACCTTTGGACATGTCATTAACTCTGGCTCTGGCTCTGGAACTATCTCTGGCTGTCCTGTAACATGTGTTCCTGTAAGCACGCCTAGTCCAGCATTAACACCCAAGTCTGGTAATGGTTCTGGCTCTATATACTTTTCAATAACCACAGTTGCAACTGGTGGTTTGTTTAGTAGTTCATCTAACTCTTTTAGTATACTATGTATTTCAAAAGTAGAATCTTCTAGTGTATCTATTCTATCCGAAAGATTAATTAAAGAATTACGATAGCTTTCTCTGGTAGATTCTATTAAGTCTGCTGTCCTACCTACACTTTCGAACTCTTCGCTTAGAGACAGGAAAGATTTATTCAACCTCGTAAGTCCTGCTTTGTTTTCTGTTATCCCTCCGGCTGTTGTTGTTACGATGCTATAGACAGAAGCCATCGAAGCCACCAGCACCATTCCAAATATTATTTTAAATTTCATTTACGCATACTCCTGTGTTGTCCACCATGTAGGTTTAGTTCTGTTTTGTTCCCACTTGGCATAGTGTTTTTCATTGATTACATATCTACGATACGCAACGATTGGGTCATTATGTTTGTATTCCTCCGGCATAGCCTGTGCTAATGGTGTCATATCACCAATGTTTATATTAAGTGGTAGTTGCATAAGAGGTGTTGATAGTTTATCAAAACTTAAATGCGACCTACCATATCTATGACTGTACTCAATGGCTAGTGCTATGAAGTGCCTATACAACCATTGATAGTTAGAACTAGATTCTCTTGCCCAGATAGTACAAGGATGATTCTTGTATGCAGTTTTGTAAAGTCCTTGCTTGTCTGCCCACTCATCACCATCGAGTTCTCTGTGTGCTGTGCATAACATCTGTGCTGTTTCCAATGGCATCTTGACTAACATCTTATCTGGTTGTGCTAGTGCTGATTCAACCGGACATTCATTAAAATAAAATATGTTCACTACTCATCCTCAATCTGAAACACTTCATTAACATGACAAAGAATATCTGCTAGTGCATGTGCTTCTTTGATATCCATACCACCATACTCAAACAAACCATTGACTCCCCACTTGGCTAGTTTGTATTCGTCCTTAATCCATTTAAGTCTAGACTCTGGAACTTTAATTGTTATCATTTTCTCTTTCATTTGCCTTGCCCTCGATATTTTTTTAAGTTGGCTTTTTTATTTTTGTTCATGGTAGATGTGCCAACATTACCTCTACCTTGACTTGTCTTCTTACCTCTGCCTTGAGTAGCAGATGTATATACAGATTTATTCCACGTCTTCGCCATACCTATTCTCCTCTATGGTTGCTCTGCGTTTGTCTCTGTACTCTGTAACCCTTCGACCATCTGCGTAGTCAACTGTTTGTTTATACCATAACCCATCTTTATATCTGGTGTCAATACCTACAACTCGTTTGGCTTGTTTTTCTAATTCAAGTATCTCTTTTTGCTGTTGAACAGCTTCATCATATTGTGTCATTTTGTTCCCTCTCTTTCTTTTTTAAGTTCCATTAACTCATCCCATTTATAAAACTTCTTAGTCTCTGCATCCCAAAAATTTCCACGATGAACTTGCTCTCTTTCAACAGGTCTTGGTATGTGTGGTTCTATCTTGTCCTCTTCAACCAAGTACATGTACAAGGTTGTGACAGACAACAACAACACAACACCCACTACTGCTAACATAAATTCCATAACTCTATCTCCTATATAGATTTTTCAAAGTTACTACTGCTTGTAATACTTTTAAACTTAACACCCAATAACTTATGTATCCTATCCTCAAACAAACTAACTTGATTCATTATCTCAGCTTGTTCACGTGGTGTAGCGTTTGCAAATCCCTTATCCATATGAACCTCTGGACTATCAAACAAACCCATCAAGTAATCAGACACTTGGTGTTTAGCATACACCTTTGGTGTTACTTTTTTATTATTATATTCTATCATTACTATTCTCCTTTATAAAGTTTTATAAAATATTAATATAAATTATTAATATAATTAATTATTAATTTGATTAATGTTTTAAATTAAAAAAAGATTATAACATATTTTAAAACAAAAGTCAAATCATGTGACATTTAGGTTACGAACCTAGATATTCTAGAAATTTTAGACACAATACTGTTACAATTATCAATAAAATTATTTCCATTCTACTCCTCTCTAAGCATAGGGTTAATTAAAAGGTAGGGCATACCCTTAGTACTTGAACGAACGTCCAATACACGAAGCCACATACTCTTCTACAAGCATGTTTATGTCCATCTCTGATAGACTATCTAAGTTCCTACGATTTATTACGTATGCATGGGTATCATCAAGCAACATTTGTTGCGTTACCTCTGTCAATTTACTGTAAACATTTCCCAAGTCTCGGCATAAAATCTCCTCAACTCTGGAATGCCATGTACCTTTTTCTATTCTTTTCACTCAGCATCCTCCAATATTTGAGCAGACATTTCATCATCTTGCTCTTGTTGTTTAACAAAGTCTAACCACTCTTGACTGTTCTTGTCAACAGTATCAAACCATTCTCTAAATACTTTACTCATCTTCGGTCTCCTCATAATCCACAGTTAGCAGTTCACTATTCTCAACCTCGCACTCTGCATTTACATAACTACCATTATCAACAAACCATTCTTTAGCTTGTTCAATAGTTCCTTCATACTCGTAAAAGTATTTAACTGATTCTAATCTTGTTTCAGTAATTATTACTTTACTCATCTTCGTTCTCCTTTTTAAGTATCGTTAAGCCATCCATTAATATCTTTTCTTTGACGTGTTCTCCAAAGCCTATGCACTCATCATCCTCATCATAAGCTACAGTCCAGACTTCTAACCTAAGTTTACCATCTGGTATATCATCAACCTCATTAGTCACTCGCACTTCAAACTCTGTTCCAGCCCATTCAAAGTGTAAGCAATCAAAATAACTATGGTCTAACCATTTATATTTATTACTCATATCATCCTCCTTTTTAAAATTGGTGCTAGTTTTTTTGGCATGGACTACTAGCAAACCACCTACCTTTATATATTTTATAGTAGCTATTAGTATGTTACGCTACTTGTCCAAGATGCTTTCCTTCAAGGACGTGATTACTCTACCTAGCAATCCGTAAGCCTAGTGATACAGTAAGGGTAGCTTACCCAAACCAACTCTAGGATTTAATTTGTAGTTAGTGCATGGTGGTTTAGTTCTCATTTACTTTCATCCTTAACACGCACTTAAGACATATAAGACCAGTGGGATTTTACAAAGGCTCACTCCTAACTACAAAACATATCCTATCATATCAATGTGTCAAACGTGTGACATTATTGTGACAATTCTGCAACATCTTCTCCTGTTATTCCTTTTGTTTCTAATCTGGCTACATCTTCCTTACAAATAACCAACCTCTCTTTAATTAAAAGATTTAGTTTTTCAAGAAAGTCTAGTTCACTTTCTATCCTTTTAATTTCTTTTAACTCTTCCCACTTATACAATAATTCTTTTTTCATATGCCTTTCTCTTGGAATATTCTTGTTGCTTCAATCTCTGCTTCCTCATAACTCATACCCTCATCAACACACGCATCAAAGATTCTCTCTAATTGCTGTGCATTGTGATCGTCTCCAAAGTATTTACTCTCTGGATTAGTGTCAATGATCTCAGCATCCTCATAGTAATCATCTACTATTTGATCTACTTTATTTCTATTCATAGTTTCTCCCTAGCTTTACGCTAATTGTACTACATTAATTACAAACCCAGACGTATCTTGTCTAGCTTTGCCCTTTGCTTTCAGACCAACCACGCTATTTGGTTCGTCCAGAAATCTCATGTCTGTCTTATCTCCATCGATAACCTTTAGTCCCTTGAACATACTCGGCAATGCTCCATTAAATACTACTGCCTTGTTATATGGTACGCTATCAAATAGCTTCGCATACTTATCGTTGGCTTCGCTGTAGCTCCATGTCAAGTGATAGTTCTTGATATGTGATACCTTTCTTGTTGGTATCTTGGTATAATCATAGAACTGTACATCACTAAACATAGCAAAGATGTTCTCGTACTCACCTACTGTTATCGTCTCCCATTGTATATCACTCGTACCATTGAGCCTTATGCATGGCTTCTTACCTAGTCTATCACACTTACGTATGAATGCTTGTATATCTTTTACCAATAGCTCCATGAATGTATCTCTATCTTCTAGGAATAACTTAGTCTTACGCTTCCTAGCTTCTTGTATAACATTCGTTGTCTCGCCCTTCTTGAATATACCTCCTCGCCCTGCAGTATTTAAACATGCTACTTTGCAATTAGCTATATCTTGATAAGGACATATCCTTGTATTGATAGGCGATAAATGTTTAATAGCTGATAGATATTCATCACTCAGCTTATCACCTTTCATCAACTTAGGATTACTTACTGTTAATAATTTCATAGCTTTTCTCAATGTGGGCTACACAATATCACATTGCATAGCCCTTGTCAAGTTTTACTTAGTGATTAAACACAAGTATCTACTTGCTAACCCATTGAATACAATACCTCTACTAGTTTTGTAGATGGTTCTGTTATCCAGTCTTGTTGATCGCTTGTTATTAGCAATCCTAAACTTCAACCCCAACAAATTCACGTGATGGAATTTCTTGTTGTTGTTGTACCTATCCTTAAAAGTTTTTATGCTTAACATAATAACCCTCCATATTTTGACTCACACTTGTAATAGGTGGTAAGTCTTTTACCTAATTTCTAAAGTCCTAGATAATTTATTACTCCATTATATCTTTTGACTAATTGTTCTTTTATCTTGTGCTTTTCTTTCTCTGTCATTTCGGATGTTCTCACTAGAAAACTTTCCTCCCAAAATTCCAGAACCACCTCCATTTTATCAGCTAACAATTCTTTTGCTATCTGATTAGGTGTTAGTTTTTTACCTGTCATTACACATTTAATCATGCTTCATACCTCCTTAAATTGTTCATCATATAAATACTGTTCTATTTTATCTCTTAAACTTTTTGGATGGTGATAGTCTAAAGGTTTTAATACCATATGTCCTAGATCAATGTCTAGTTCATCACATATCACCTTCTCAAGTTTGCATATTGCTTCCTCAATTCTATCTATTCTATCATCTTTAGTTTTATTCCATTCATATATTTTAATCATCGCCATACTTTACACCTCCTTAGTGCTATCTTCTTTATATAATCCATGTGCTACAAGTTGTTTGTATGCACCCTTTTTAGTTCTTGCCAAGTTGTTGAAGTATTGTTTCAGTACTCCAAGACTTGATATTCTAGTGAACAATAAGCCATGTTCATTTGTAGCTTCCATCTTCAACCCTATGAGAGCTGTTTGTAGTCTAATGTGGTGTCCATCACTCAGCATAGCTGAACCATCATCGCCTACTTCCCATATCTCCGGATTGAAATGTAGTTGTTTAATCTTACTCATTATTTAATCTTCCATATTTTGCCGAATGTATGACCCCATACTTCGTCATAGGCTTTTGCATTAGCTTTATCGCCATGCATACCTTGTTGTTTTAACTCTTTAGCTCTATCTCGAACCATCTGACCACCTAGCTCACGATCAATTTTACTTGTCGGCTCTAAGTGCATTTTCATATCCATTCCAAAATACATAATGCATTTCTCCAATGTGACAACCTTTTCAAATCGTGGCGTTGTCTGTCTCCCTAGCTTTTCGGTTTCCCTATTCGGCTAGTTATTTGTATACTATGGCATACTTTGCCTAGCTTGTCAATACCCTTGGCGAATTAATATTTCCCTTGGGTTTTGCCCTATCCGGTTTTGGTGGTATAGATTGCTCCATTCAACCTTTAATCCGGAACTGTCTTTATTACTGTTTGCATGAGCTGACAGAATCCTAGTTTTTCCATATCGCTTAGCTTTACGCTTGGCATTCTTGGATACCTTAGGGCTATTCTTGTTTACACGTATGTATACGTTTTCACCTGTCAGTCCATCAATAGCCTGTTTATATTCAGTCATGTTGATGTCCTATTTATTGTTATACTATGACATACTTTTAAAGCCTTGTCAAGTATTAATTTATTTATTTAATATATGTAATCCTTTATTTAATATAGGTGTACTATGACATGATAAAATTGAAAAGTCAAGGGTTTAATGTAACAAGTTTGTGACATGTTTGTGACAATTGTGTGAAATAAGGCAATGCTCAGAATGGCGTGTATGGTGTTTTTAGAGAAAATAGGTGGTGTAGTATTGGTGAAGTGTTCGAAGCGTTAGAGAGCTTTAGAGAGTTGAAATATTAATTATAGTGATAATGTAATATAAATTATAAGCACTGTACAAATATACACTATTTTGAAATGCGTTAACTAGATTTGACAAGCGTTACAAGTTTGTCACATTTGTCACGTGGCTGTCACATTGTGACAAGTTTGTAAAACTTTAAAAAATTTCATAAAAACCCTTGACAAATTTGTAAAATTGTGCTAGGACTTTTAAAGGCTTGATCTCCGGCTCAGTTTCGCAGGTTCCGTTTAACAAACATTACGAAGTAATGATTATTGTATAGGTGGTGAAGGGTAGACAGGAGGTACAGGGGTAGTAGGGGGTATATATCTAAATGTTATACATTTCGAAAGGTTTTATAACATTAACCAGATTGCCCGGTATGCAATAATTTCGCCTATGAGTTATGATATTTTGAATAAGTCTTGGAACGACTATAGAGGATGAGGTTGGGTTATGTTATATATATAACCGGGGAGAACCTTACAATTCTATTGTACACATTTATTCTTGTTTTGTCAAGTCATTTGCGAAATAAAGTAAAAAACTTTACAAAGGCTTGACAAATTTGCAATATACCTCTATAATACCTACATGGCAACCAATTATTTAGCTGAAACAAAAGACAAGAACCTAACTGAAAAGCAGGAAGCGTTCTTGGGTCACCTCGTGGATACAGGAGGAGACTTTAAAAAGTCAGCCGAACTTGCAGGTTACTCCGGCAATCACTATCAAGTACTAAAAAGTTTAAAAGAAGAAGTAGTAGATTTAGCCCAAAACGTACTTGCAAGGGAAGCCCCTACAGCAGCGTTCAAGATTATAGAGGTTTTGAAGTCAGATAGACCTATACCTCAAGCTAATTATAAGTTACAAGCTGCACAAACGATACTAGATCGTGTAGGAGTTTCAAAGACTGACAGGATAGATGTTAATCATAATACCGGTGGTGGTATATTTATTCTCCCAGAGAAAAAAGCAATTGATATTACTGATGGAGATTATGAAGAAGTATCTGAATAATTTGTTTAACTTTATTAGAAGTAATCCTGTAGATGCTGTATTAGTCTTTATAGCTGGATGGTGTATAGGATTAATCATACAATGAAGATATTTTTAACAGAGATAGAAGCTTACGGTACAACCTTTGCAGGTCCTAACATTGTAGCTTCATCCTATGAGAAAGCAGAGATAGCTGCAGCTCAAAACCATTTAGTGGTTGTAGGAGAGTTAGACAGCATCTATGTGGATGATGATCTAGAAAAAGAATACCTTAATACTATACCTAAAGAAGAAGATAGAACTATACACTAATGTTATTAGAAAGATTACAACTTAGAAAGGGTGGCAAGGCTAAATCAAAAGTCAACGCAGCAGGTAACTATACTAAGCCCGGACTAAGAGAAAGAATATTTAAAAGAATTAAAGCTGCTGCTTCACACGGTACTGCAGCCGGTAAATGGTCTGCACGTAAAGCCCAAGCACTAGCCAAAGCATACAAGAAAGCAGGTGGAGGTTACAAGTAATGTTAAAGAAACCACAAGAGTCCCTAAAGAAATGGGGCGAACAAGATTGGGGTACTAAGTCTGGTAAGAAGTCTAGCGATACAGGTGAGAGATATTTACCCAAGAAAGCTAGAGAAGCCTTAAGCGATTCAGAGTATGCAGCTACGAGTGCCAAGAAAAGAAAAGATAAAGCTGCCGGTAAGCAACACTCAGCTCAACCTAAAAAGATTGCAGAGAAAACAGCAAAGTTTAGAATGGCTAAAGGTGGTAAAACCGATAGCAGATTAAAACGAGCAGGAGTAAGTGGTTACAACAAACCCAAGCGTACTCCTAATCATCCTACTAAGTCACACATTGTTGTAGCTAAAGTAGGTGATAAGATTAAGACTATTAGGTTTGGTGAACAAGGAGCTAAGACAGCAGGTAAACCTAAAGCAGGTGAGTCAGCTAAGATGAAAGCTAAACGTAAATCTTTTAAAGCTAGACACGCTAAGAACATAGCCAAAGGTAAACTCTCAGCAGCTTACTGGGCTAACAAGGTGAAGTGGTAATACGAATAGTTAGTTTAGTTTTACTGATGAGTTGTGTAACAACATCAAACAATAATGAGTTTGACAAGTGTAAAGACATTTATTATGCTGCTTACTCTGAAGAAATAGTTTTAGAAGAATGGCATAAATGTATGCAAGGAGAAGATGATGGGTAAACAAATAGGCAGTGACGAAAAACCTTTTACGTTTAAATCACCCATATATAAAAATACACACGGAAGCAAGGGTGCTAATCCTAGACCCGGATTCTATACCCAAGATTACAGAGATAATTGGGATAGAATATTCGGTAAAAAGAAAACAGAGGATAGTCCAAAAGAGGACTAGGAGAACAACAATGACAATGATTAATAGATGGTTAGACAAAGTAAAGAAAGCTTATAGTAAGTTATTCAAAAAAGCTCTAGCTCCAAAGAAACAAACAACGAAGAGGAAAACAAATGTTAAAAGAACTACTAGAAAAAAAAGTAAATAGTATTATTGAAACCAACGACCTAACAGATATGCAAGTCTGGGGTGTCATGTGTGGTATAGGATTTATATCAGCTTTTATAGTTATGTGGATTATTTAATATGAACTTAGTTCCCGAAGGTTACATTAAAAGAAACACCTCTACCATACCATTCGGGTATGAGTTCGATGAGGTTACTGGATTTCTTAAACCTATTGAAGAGGAACTAGAAGCATTACAAATTGCTGAGAACATGATAGTCAACGAAGAGGTATCACTTCAGGCTGCATGTGATTGGTTAGAATATAAAACCGACAGAAGAATTTCTACTCCCGGTCTCAAGAAACACGTAGATAAAAAATATGGAAAACGAAACGAAAGACTGGGAGAGGAATCCTCATCTCTACTTGCAAGATGATGATGGTAACTTTGTCTTAAAGAAAGACGGAACTCCTAAAAAGAAAGCAGGTCGACCCAAGACCAGCACCGAAAAAGCTATCAAGGCTGCACGTGCTACGGTAGGTCGTAAACAGCGTAACATTAAAAAGCTTGAAGCCAAGCTTAACAACGCTAGACAATCGTTTAAAAAACAAAAAGAAACAATTCAAAAACTTGACAAGACTGTAGAAGGTCCTGTCACCACAGATGAACTTGACAATCTTCCCAAGGCTGTACAAGAAAATCTAGACAATCACAAAGTATTATTCCACGCTAACGAAGGTCCTCAGACAGACTTTCTTGCTGCCGGTGAGAAAGATGTGTTGTATGGTGGAGCTGCTGGTGGTGGTAAATCTTTTGCCATGATTGTAGACCCACTCAGGTATTGTCACAAGAAAGCACACAGAGCTTTAATACTTCGTAGGTCTATGCCAGAACTAAGAGAGATGATTGATAAGTCTCGTGAGTTATATCCACAAGCCTTTCCCGGTGCTAAGTTTAGAGAAGTTGAAAAGCTTTGGAACTTTCCAAGCGGTGCAAAGGTTGAGTTTGGATTCCTTGAGAGAGATGCAGACGTATACAGATATCAAGGACAAGCATATAGTTGGATAGGCTTTGATGAGATTACTCACTTACCCACAGAGTTTAGTTGGAACTATCTTGCTTCACGACTAAGAACAACTGACCCAGAAATACAAACATACCTTCGCTGTACTGCTAACCCCGGTGGTGTTGGTTCTCATTGGGTTAAGAAAAGATACATAGAACCCTCAGAACACAACACAAGTTTTCAAGGTGGTGATGGACTTACACGTAAGTTTATTCCGGCTAAGTTAGCTGATAACCCATACCTTGCAGATGATGGTGTCTATGAGCAAATGCTTAAATCTTTACCACCGATTCAACGAAGACAATTGCTTGAAGGTAACTGGGATGTAGCAGAAGGTGCTGCTTTTGTAGAGTTTGACCCACTACATCATGTGATTACTCCGTTTGAATTACCCTTACACTGGGAAAGAGTTAAAGCAGTTGACTATGGATACGCTGCAGAATCCTGTTGTTTATGGGGAATAATGGACCAAAATGACGGAACTTTAATAATATATAGAGAATTATACAAAAAAGGCTTGACAGGAGAAGAATTAGGTAGTATAATAACAAGTATGGAGCTAGAAGACCCTTACTCGGTCTCTGGTGTCTTGGATACAGCAGCGTGGGCTAGAACAGGTACTACAGGACCTACTGTTGGAGAAGCACTTGTACGAGCAGGACATAAGCTTAGACCAGCAGATAAGAATAGGGTACAGGGTAAAATCCAGATACATGAGTTTCTAAAGGTTCAAGATAATGGTAGACCTAAGTTACAGATATTTAATACATGTCCAAACTTAATAAGAGAATTACAGTCTATACCGTTATCAAAGAACAATCCGGAGGATGTGGATACACATGCTTCCGATCACGCATATGATGCATTGCGTTATATGATAATGAGTAGACCACGAATGGTAAGTACATTCGATCAGTTGAGAGGATTAAAAAGAGATATTCATCAACCGGCTGACTCCACATTTGGATATTAAAGTTTATGGCAGACAACGAGAATACATTTTTAAACGCTGACAACATCTACGAAGACGTAGAAGGTGAAGCTGGTAAAAATCTTAACTTAGAAATAGAACAAAAAAGTAATCTTGTTGGTATTGTTAAATCAAGATTTACTGTTGCTGAAGACTCTAGACGTTCAGATGAATCCCGTTGGTTACGAGCATACGAAAACTACAGAGGACTTTACAACAAGTCTATTAAGTTTAGAGACTCAGAAAAGTCTCGTATCTTTGTAAAGATTACTAAAACAAAAGTACTTGCTGCTTTTGGTCAACTTGTTGATGTAATCTTTGGTACAGGTAAGTTTCCAATTGGTATTGCAGAAACTAAAATACCCGAAGGTGAATTAGCAAGTGCTCATTTAGATACACAAACAGGTGCACCCGGCTTAGAAAGCACTATGGGTGGTGGCGAGTTACCAGATGATATTGGTAACAGAATGGATAATCCTTACGATGTTGGTTACGAAGGTGATGGTAAAGTTCTTAAACCCGGAGCTACCTTCAACAAAGGAATCTTTGAAGAAACTCTTGAGGATAAAGTAGAAGATCAATTGGTTGAAGGCTTTAGTCCTATACCTACAGTCTTAGAAATTTCTCCAGCACAAAAAGCTGCAAGGAGAATGGAAAAACTTATCCACGATCAAATAGATGAATCCAAGGGTTCATCAGAAATTAGAAATGCTCTTTTAGAATCTTCTCTACTTGGTACAGGGATTGTAAAAGGACCATTTAACTTTAATAAGAAACTTCACAAGTGGGAAACCGGTGAAGATGGTGAAAGAAGTTATAACCCATTAGAAGTTAGAGTACCTAGAATTGAGTTTGTTAGTTGTTGGGATTTTTACCCAGACCCCGGAGCTACTAGCATTGAAGAGTGTGAGTATGTTATTCACAGACACAAGCTAAACAAATCTCAACTTAGACAACTTCGTAACATGCCTTACTTTGATGAGGATGCTATACGTAATTGTATTCAGATGGGAGCTAACTACGAAGAGAAAAGCTTTGAGTCACATTTAAAAGATGATGCAAGAGCTGATGAAGACTATCAAACAAACTTTGAAGTTCTTGAATACTGGGGAATCATGGATGCAGAGTATGCACGTGAAGTCGGTATAGAACTTTCAGATGATATTGATGATTTAGATGAAGTCCAAGTTAATGCTTGGATATGTGGTAACAGTTTATTAAGAGCAGTGGTTAATCCATTTACTCCTTATAGAATACCTTACCATGCTTTTCCATACGAAAGAAACCCATACAACTTCTTTGGTATTGGTGTAGCTGAGAACATGGATGATTCTCAACAAATTATGAATGGTCATGCACGTATGGCTGTAGATAACCTAGCAATGGCTGGGTCTTTGGTGTTTGATGTAGATGAGTCTGCTTTAGTTGGTGGACAGTCTATGGAAATATATCCGGGTAAGATATTCAGAAGACAAGCTGGTATGCCCGGACAAGCGATACATGGTTTAAAGTTTCCTAACACAGCACCAGAAAACATGATGATGTTTGACAAGTTTAGACAACTTGCAGACGAACAAACAGGCATACCTAGTTATTCACACGGACAAACAGGTGTACAAAGTATGACAAGGACTGCTTCAGGTATGTCTATGTTACTAGGTGCATCAAGTTTAAATATTAAAACAGTTGTTAAAAACCTTGACGACTTTTTATTAAGACCTCTAGGAGAAGCTTTCTTTCAATGGAACATGCAGTTCTTTGAAGGTGGTCTAGATGTCAAAGGTGATTTAGAAGTTAAAGCTACTGGAACAAACAGCTTGATGCAGAAAGAAGTACGTAGTCAAAGACTAACTACATTCTTACAAACTGTACAAAATCCTGCTGTTGCTCCGTTTGTTAAGATTTCTAAACTAATTAGTGAACTTGCCTATAGCTTAGACTTAGACCCAGATGAAGTTTTAAACGACCCTGAAGAAGCAGCTATCATGGCACAAATCATAGGAATGCAAAATGTTGGACAAACAACTGGCGAGGAAGCTCAACCCAATAGTGAACAACCCGGAGGTATGGGAAGCCTTGCAGGAACACCTGCACAACCTCAAGACCTTGGACCTACAGGCACTGGCGGTGGCAACATCGGAATCGGAAATGTTCCGGTTGCAGGGGAAGATCAATTCTCTGGTACGCCTAGAACAGTTACCGGAGCAGGTTAAAGAAGCAGCAAATAGAAAAGAGGACATATGAGTTTATTACAAGACGACAACAAAGTAAGAATTAAATACAAAGATGGTATGGAAGTAGAAATGCCTAATGAAGGATTAAAAGCTTTAGCAAAAGAAGCTCCTGAAGTTGTTGAACGTATGCTTAAAGCCGAAGGTGGTCCAATGGGTGAAGAACCTATAATGGAAGAACCTATGATGGATACACCTATGATCAATGAGCCTGAAGAGGATATGCTTCCAGATGATGAGATGGAAGATGAATACTTAGATTTTATTTTAGATGAAGCATTAGATAGCGAAGAAGAAGACTATCTAATGTCACAGTTACAAGGCAACGATCAACTTAGCGAAATATTCGATAAAGTTATAGACGTTGCACAAGAATTTGCTGGGTCTGGTCCTGTTGAAGGACCGGGTTCAGGAGTCTCTGACAGTATACCTGCAAGGTTATCTGATGGAGAATTTGTCTTCACTGCTAAAGCTGTAGAAGAAATCGGAGCCGACAACTTAATGGCAATGATGAAAGATGCAGAAATGAAAGCAGATGATAGACAAGGTTTAGCCAATGGTGGTGAGCCTGAAGAACGAGTAGAGTTACCTGTTGAAGAACAAAAAGAACCACAAGTTCGAGTTGTTAAAGAAACAGTAGACAATAGACGTTCTTTAGAAGATGAGGATGAAGTGTCAAAAAATATTAAACAAAATATGATGCTTGACCCAAATCAACAACACGTCAGAAGCTAAACAAACTTAACGGTAGGGCTACCTTATGTCATAAGCAC
>Ga0209308_10001460_pt1 | contig 21889 bp, 27 predicted proteins | sample COGITO_mtgs_1204_3_FD_184806 | JGI IMG/M metagenome (GOLD analysis project Ga0209308, IMG submission 184806) | Pelagic marine microbial communities from North Sea - COGITO_mtgs_120405 (SPAdes) (version 2) | ecosystem: Environmental > Aquatic > Marine > Epipelagic ...
AAGACCATTGTTGCAGGTCTCCCATAGCTTTAACTAAATTGTATGCTTCTTTACCAGATTCTGTGTCCATGAAAAATTCACCTTCAAAAGTAGCTTTATCGCCATCTTGTTTGATTGCACCTTTTCCGATTGGCATATCCCATTTATGAGCCCATACCATTGGCACTGAACCTGATTTAAATCCTGATTTGATAGCTTCTGGAATTACTACATCTCCATCACTATCTAATGTATTGAAAACTGAGAATACAGCAGAAACTTTACCTTCACCGTCCGCTTTAAATTCTAAGTCGATATTCTTAATTTCACTCACGAGTGTATCTCCTATATAAACTGTTAACAGATTTATTTAGGTGCATATATAGAAATAATAACAAATGGTTATAAAGTGTGTGGTATTTACTTAGTGATATCTTTAATAATAGTCAATTTAGAGATAGGCATAGTAACTTTTCTATCAGTCTTTTTATGACTACCATCTTCGTTAATAGCCCAAACTAACATAGTGGCTTCTTTGTCTTTTCCATTTACACTCGTTACAACACCATGTACTGTTGAAGGTGGGTCGGGGTCCTTATTGATTGACCAAGAAACAGATTGACCTATACGAACAAAACTTGCTTTCATTTCATCATTACCCTTTTTAGATGAGAGTGGGTGTGATGAAGGAAGTAAATCTTGGTCATAAGGCTTTCTCTTAAATCTTCCTGTTCTCAATGCATGAAGGAACCCGTTAACTCTGGCTACAGCCCACTGGTCAGGTCCTGAAACATTTCCACGAACTGAACCAGGGTTTGTACGATAAGCACCTACACCTCTATTAAACACAGCAATTAACATTCTTAGTGTTGCTCTGTGCTTAGGATTTTTTGAGTTGTGTTCTTCAACTTTATTAGTTAATGTTTTTCTGATTCTAGCTGAAACTGCTTTAGCAGCATTTTCGTCAGCTATTTTACTAGCAAGTTCATAAGCTTCTTTTCGCCTACTACGTACTACTTTTTTTTGGTCAGAAATAACTTTTTTCATAGCAGGAACACCCATGTTTAAAACACCACCCCACTTAATAGCAGCTACAACACCAGCTAATCTGTTGTTGTTTTGATGTCTTCCCATAAAGCGTTCTCTTCTACGTACCCAGTTAAGTACTGATTCACTTCTATCTCCAGATTGATATTTACTCCATCTGTTAAAAGCATCATTACCTGTAAATGAGGTAGGAGGGTTTCCACCATTTCCGCCTCGTCTCCATATTTCTGGGTAATCTTCTTTTAGGCTTTTTGCATAACCATAAGGAAACATTTTATATTTAGAGTTGGAAATTCTTACAGCCATGTCATCACCAGGACTTGGAAAATTTGTTCTATCTTTTTTAGGTTTTTCTTTTATATTCTCAGGTTCCATTTCAAAAATTTGCTCCATGACTACTTCTGCTTCTTCTGTTGAGACTTTCAACTCTTCAACAATACCATCTATAAAAGATTTTTTAGTTCTCTCAAATGCTTCATGAGAACTACAAGGCATATAGTAAGTCATTTCTTCAATCTTATGAGTATGAGAACCCTCACAACCTAATTGTTCTGCTCTTTCTTCAGCAGCTTCTCTAGTTGTAAACATAAACATATTCCTAGAAGGCTTTGGTGATACTGCTTGTCTTGTTGTCTCTGGTACAGCATCTACACTATCCATCTTTGCATCATATAATTTTCTTAAAAGTTTAGCTTCATAACTAGCTTCATTGTCGCTAGCAGCTTGAAGTTGTCCAGCTCGTGGATTATTATCTGAACCTTCATCTTGTTCTTCTGTCATTGGAGCTGGGTCAGAACCATCAGCAGGAACTTGTAACATATTAAGTGGTCTTAAATAAACATTATGTTTTTCATCTACTTCAAGACCTACTACTTTTCTAGCTTCACCAATAGTAATCCAACCACCACTTACGCCTTTATTAACTCTGTTATATAGATTGTCCATATCTGTTTGTAGTGCTCTAACATTGTTTACATCGTATTCACACATTACATCATCACCACCAAAATCTGGTAGTAACAACTGATGTGTTAACTCGTTAGCAACAGTTTTCCATAGTGGTACAAGTTTTTGCTCAGTAAAAAATTCTCTAAGTTCGGCAGTATTGTTATATGTCGCTGAATCCAGTCCAGCTCCGAGTCCAGCGAGAATTGCTGGGACACCTAAAACAGCAGAAACTCTTTCTTCTGGAAGTCTTCTTAATTCTTGTAATTTCATTTGGTCTGGCGAGAAAGAAACAACTTCAACTGACATTGCACCAGATAGAACCATTGGTTGTCCTCTGTTGGCTCCACCAAATTTTTGTTTATATGAAGAAGCTATAGCTTCAGCTTCTTCTCTAGTAGGACCACCCATTGCATCATTTCTTGGAGAGAGAACTACTCCTGGAACTGCTAAGTTTGTTAACAGAGCAGATGAATATTGTCCTGCTGCTTCATCACCAATTAATTCTCTTAATATAGATTTAAGTGGTGCATGACCTCGTCTATGGTCATTTGAGTCAATACCTTGTCTTATGTGAATAACATCTTTAGGGTCTATTTTTACTGGTTCTCCAGCTAATTCATTTTTTGAGTGTGCGTAGTATTCGTAATGTGTAATTAGCTTTTCAGTATTACCTCTAACTTCTACTAAGTTAGGCATCAAAGGTACAAGTTGTACTACTTTACCATTTTGATTTCTGTTTTTAAATATAAAAGCGTCTCCATGAGCATTTAGAGAAACAACAATGTAATGTGATAAAAGACTTGATGACATAAACTCATTTGGTCTTCTGTATAGTTCAGCTACAGGATGTTTGTAATCTACTTCTCTATCACCAAATACTTGGTCTCTTTTTACAACTTGTAATTGTGGTTCAGAAAAAGATGTAGATAAAACATTTAAACAAGCGACGACTGCAGAGTTAGAAGTTCCGTCACCTATTTCTTTTAAGGAGCTAGTTTCCCAAAAACCTGCACCTGTGTTGTAACCATAAATTGATGTATCACGACTAGATGATAGGCTTTGATTATAGTTAGCCATTTTCCTAAGTGAAGCTTCACTAGGTCTATTTAAATATTCTGTTGCTCTTTGTAAAAAATTTTTATTTTCTGCCATTTAATATGCTGTCCAACTTCTCCTCTGAACTAAACTTTGTGCTCCTAACACTAAAGCGTCAACTATATCGTCATGTCTACCTACTGGAAAGGTCATTAATTCTCTCTCTAGCTCTTCTAACCACGATGCATTACGACGAAATAGCACATCGCCTGACTCCATCCTAGCTGATAAAGGTAAAGCCTGTGTTATTTTATCTTTAGAAGTGTCCATTTCTCTAACTCTCATTCCTACTCTCTGTGCAAGCTGAGTAAAGTTTTTTGTAAAGTTTTGTTTTTCCATACAGACATAAGCCCATTTATATTTTTCGTACATTTGTTTAATTGTTGGTACAATATCGGGACCTTCTATTTTTACTCTGACCATATCTTCAATGTATATTTTCATATCAGGTGAAATAGCACATGATAATATAACTGTGTAATCTGATTCTGTTTTTGTAGTAACAGCAAGGTCTGCTGTTCCGAAGTGCAACATTTCAGCTGGATTCCATTGAGAGCCACCACCAATATATAATCTATCTTTTATGTCGAAGTATGACATCCATTCTGGTTTTAACATTCCTTGACCAGCGTCAACAAACTCTGCTAAATACTCTTGAGCGAAAACAATAGAACCTACTTCATCTTTAGCTGAATCAATTTCTTCGTCATCTATCATTGGGTTGTCATAAGTAGAAAATCTAAATCTTTCCCAATTAGGTGCTTTCTCTGCAACTTCCCATAAATCATAAAACCAATTGTCCATTCCCATAGGTGTACTAATAAATAAAGCAGAACCTTTTCTTTCAGTTAAAGTAGGACGTAATACTTCTTGCCAAACATCTGGTTTAATAAATGCCGCCTCATCCATTACTAAGAAATCCAAACCCTCACCACGTAGTCTTTGGGGATTATCAGCAGATTTACAAGATATAGAACCACCATTTGGAAATATAACTTCCATGTTAGCTAATGAAACTTTAGGTTGTATTTCTGGAGGAAAGGAATAAGCTGCGTTTTCTAGTGCTCTCCAACCAACTCTAGCTATTGCAAAAGTAGGTGCGACCCACCAAGCTCTACCACCATTGAGAGCAACTTCCATACACATGTGTATACCAAGACGAGTTTTACCAAACCTTCGACCAGCACAAAGTATTTTCCACCTACTGTCAGAGCTGGCAACTTCTTTTTGATTTTCATGAAGTCCTGGGAGTTCTGGTACATATACAGGCATTTTACGGTTTAAATTTATATTTCATATCGAGGTATTCAGAAAGTAACTCTCTATAAGCTCTTTTACTTCCTTTAGTATTTCTACCATCATAAATATCGTGATGATACTTACACAAAATACATACGTTATCTAAATCATATTTTTTATCTGCACTTCTACCACCCATACCTATGTCGAGTATATGAGCAAGCTCTAACCATCTAGTTTCATTACAGTCAGACCATTCACATTTAAATCTAGCTCTTTGCATAGCATCACTTCTAATTTTAGTAAGACCACCTTCAGGTTTATCAGCATTTTTCTTTTTACTTACACCACCACGCATACCTTTGCCTTTAGTACGCATTTTAAATTCTTTGTGAGTTTCTTTCTCTGGGTCCCAAAATTCATAATTCTCTACCATCGGAATCTCCTTTTTCTAGCTGAGTTATATTGTCTGAAAGATTTCTCAGATAAACCTTTAGGGTCTTTTTCCCATTCTACATCAACTGGAGTTTCAAACATGACATTACGAGAAATTTGTCTCTTAGTTGGACTCTCACATTTAGGACAACTTATACTTGGTTCTTCTTTAATTCCATAAGTTACTTCAAATAGAAGTTCGCATTTATCTTTTAAACATTTGTGTTCATATCTAGGCATAACACTTAGGATAATTGAGTAGGGTCGTACATACTGTATTTAACAGTAATTTCTTCTCCATCTTGAATATCTCTTAAAAAATATAAATACCTTACTCTTTGGACTTCTACAATTTTTGCATTAGGTTCTTCACTATGGTTAATAAATCCACCTAAAGGCGTTCTGTATATTTTTGTAGTTATAGAGTCTTGTATATGAGTGATACCACCGTTTACACCCTTTTCTATTGCATCTACTGCAAATAGTCCTAATCCTTCAATGTTAGATTTATCAATAGTAAGAAATTCAGGTAAAGGTCTATATGTCATTATGAAACCAATCTAAGGGAACGTGATAGTTATGTAAAGATTTTTCTTTAAAATCTACATTCATCCATTTCTCGTATCTTTTTATAGTTTCTTGTAACTTAGGGTCTTCGTAGTATCTGACAAAGTTTTGCATTTCTTTTTGCTCTAACATATCTTTTTCTTCAGGACTAACAAAGTGATGCCAATAAGCTCTTCCTCCACCTTCAGAGCTTATCTCTGTGTTATACATGTGACCAACAATCGGTTTTGTATTTGGGTAAACAAGTTCCCAACCATCGTTAAGCAATTTAAATGTTTTACACATATCTTCTTCCATCATCAGCATTTCTGGGTCTTCATCATAAAGAAAGTTTTCACCACTGAAAGAAAAGTTGTAACTAAATTTACCAGTAGGAAGTAAGTTTCTATCATCTTTCATAGTATCTTTAACCATCCAAGGCAAGCAATACTGCCATATTGGTTGTGCTAAGAAGGGATATAGTTCTAAGTCCCATTCTTCTTCCCATCCAATGTATGGATATAAATTTTTGTTATCTATAAAAACTCTTTCTTCGTCTTTATAGGCATACTTAGAAGGATATGCAGTAATGATTGATTTCTTATTACCAGTCAATTTAGTAGCGTCTTCGTAAAGCCAAGCTAACTTTTCATCCCAACCCTCAGAAAACTTAGTATGGCTATCAATAGAAAGAACGAAGTCTTCTCCATCATATAATTCAGAAACACCTTTCCTAGCCTTACCAGTACCAATCTTATCTAATCTATTATCTTCGTTTATATAATCAAAGTATCCTTTAATGTTTGCACCAAAGGTGGAGATAAGAGTTGAGAGTTTTTGTTCTTCGTCTGGTGATGATGATAAAAATCTTATTCCAAAATGTATGTCGTGTGATTTTGCATTTTCAAATGCATCAAAGACTGTTGGTAGTAATTCAGTATCGTGCATTGTAGGCATTGCTATAAATATTGACATAGAGTTATCCTAACAGATTGTTTGTTTTAGATACAGCTCTCCTAAGAGAGCCGATGATGGGAGGAGGTCGGTGTGGATGCCGACAATTTAACTTTAGCTCTTAAACTTAAAACCCATGGTATTTGATAGTGCAGGATAGCTTGATAATACTATCACTGAAATTCTACTAATTAAATCTCTACCCTCTAAATCTGAAGGAACTCTAAATGTGTCAACTACTTGTTTATCTTTAATCATGTCAACACGTATTTTTCCATTGTTTTCTGTTTCTGGATTTGTTTTAAATCTGATTCCGCCGAGAATATAGTTCATAGTTTCTTTACCTTATCACACTGTTTTCATTTAACATGTTTTTAACATTTCTTACCACACTTTTAGAACAAATGTTCTAATATTGAGAGCTATGGATTACGTAATTGGATTTTTAATAGGATATACATTCAAAGAGATTGCTCTATTCCTTAATAGATTAAGTAAGTGGGATTATGATAATCGTTTTGAATCTGATTATGAATTTCGTCCATTAACAGAAGACGACTTACCTTAATAAATCTCCTAAAGAAACATCATCATCATCATTATCAACGATAGGTTTCATCTTACGTTCTTTACGAATAGCTCTACGTTCTCTTTCTGATTTTCCTCCCCAAATCCCAAAACGCTCTCCTCGTTCTAAAGCTTGTTCTAAGCAAGGCTCTATTACTGGACATTTGTTACATATCTCTTTTGCCTTTTTAGTAGAACTGCCTCGTTCTGGAAACCATTCATCAGCATTAAGTTCTGGGTGAACAACTGTGTTACAAGCAGCGTCTGAATACCACTCTGGAATTCCTAAGACATCTGCTAATAGGCTTACCTTATCCATATATACATAACCTTAAACAAATCTATTAACTCTTAAAAGGTTTATTAAGAAAACTAAATGCAGATTGATATGATGTCTAATTTAGAGAAGGGGTAACAGGGGACACAAGGGACACAACATGTGTGTATCTATGATATGACATTGAAACAAGAGATATTCGTAGAGGGTACTAAGCCTAATCCCCGTAGGAAATTTCAAATTTAATAGGCTCTCCACCTTCGCCACCTATCTCTACGCTCGACCTCTTACCCCATTTCTTAGGGAAACTTCGCTCTAGCCACCAAGCACTAGCTTGCCATACACCATTATCGGAAGCCCTACGTATATTACGTATGTGAGCACCCTCAGCTTCGGCTCTTGCTTTTTTTACTGCCTCCGAAAACTCTGAATACAGGTCTATCACTTCACCCTCGACAGCTGCATCCCCTGGGACTATCTCGACATCATCCTCAGTGTTTGGTGGGTTTAACATCTTATTGTCTGCCTTTTCAATGACTTTATCGCCTCTTTTCATCCATTCATAGTAGGTTGAGGGCGAAATACCAACCATAGTGGCAGCGTCTTCCTGATAATAGCCGAGTTTAAGCCAGTTAGTAATGTCTTCTATCAATTGTGGGGTTAATTTAGTAGGTCTAGCCATCTTGAAAACCATTATATCAGGTTTGAACACAGGATAGAGCCTTATTTACCGATAAGTGTATAGATGGTCAAACTCGAAAACAAGAGATTTTTGTACGGGGTGCTTAGCGTTATTGTTGACTTACACTAGCGATAAGTTGACCACCCCTCCTTAAATGATGGAGATGGTGATACACCCGTGACGGTCTTTAGTCAAGTTCGACTCTTGACACGGGTACGCGTCCTACACCAAGATACATGGTGACATGTATTGAGGTGAGAGGATTTTGTCATCCCAGACGTTATGAATCTGGAGAGGGACATCACATCCCAAACATGCAGTAATGCATTACTAAGTGATACGTCTAAGTACGGACTGACGTCCCGTCGTGGTGAGTGTGTCGAGCCACGGGTTAAAAATCGACCACAGGCAGTGAGTACGACTCCTTTGTACTGCGACTGCTTAGGGTAGTTTTACCTAGCCAGTAGTGACAGTACTGGCGAAGACCACAGATAATCACCAGGTAGTCTGGGACGAGTGCTGTTAAGTCAGCTCAGTCTTTGGGACCTCCTACCCAGTAGCTGGTGACCTGTTGTGACTAACAATAGCTTGTTGTATAGCTTGTGCTACTTCTTGGTGGAGTAGCCGAAGGTATACACACGGTATGCCGTTTACTAAAAAAAGGAGGATATCAATGGATATCTATTTACTAGCAGCAATCGTTGCAACACTTACTTATATGTTTATAGGTAGGGAGTTGCTTAACAATATATTTCCTAACTGGAGATATTGGATTGGACTTGAGACTGTCGAAGAGTCTCTTGGCTTTGGTGAAAGAGAAGTTGGTTACATACCTATGGAAGACATAGGAGATTCTACTTTAAAGAATCAATGTGACCATCACTCTGCCTTAGTAGTACGAGGTTGCTACGGCTGTTTCTAATACAGCACAACTGCTCATCAAGTTTGACTTGGTGGGCAGCATGGTGTGTTAGCCAACTAGCACTACCACTTACAAGGATATGAAAGTAAGTAACGTAATACTATTCCTCAAGAACAAGGGAATAGCTGCGGTACCTTTCTGTGTTGCTGCCACTAATGGTACTAACAAAGTAATACGTAAGATTGCGTTTAACGACGTAATGTACGTGTACTTATGTGAGTGCCGAAGTGTGCACATCACAGCATAAGGACTGTGGGCAGGCTCTTCCAATTGAGCGATAAGCACTGTCAATGTGTAAGCAGATTGGGAACCAAGCGAAACGGTTATAGCTCACCATCAAAGAGCTAGCTAAGAGGAGGACTTAGCGTACACCTATGGTTGTCAGAGGTCATGGGTGAACGGTATATCCTCAGATATATCAATACAAGAAAGGAGGGACTATATGGTTCCTTTAATAGTAGGAATAACAGGGTTAACAGCCCTGCTACTTGTTAGGAGAGCTCAACGTAAAGACTCTTATAACAATAAGAAGCAATGACACCCTGCACAATATGTGGACAGCCATTCTATTTTGTAATGGTTGCTGCATGTCAGGAATGTTGTAGAAAGGAGAGCGTATGATGCCATTAAACATGTGGCAAATATGTGTGACAATGCTACATATCACCAACGAACTAGGTGATGCAGTTGATTGCGAATGCTATGACGATTCAGGTATAGCTATATTCCAAGAAAGCTAGTAGGTAGATAATGCCCATGGGAAACTGTGGGCATTGACCTATCTATGTTGATAGGAGAAGGAGTTGCATATGCAATGTATCAAAACACTTCCGTCTTCTAAGTCGGAGGAGTTACAGTGTACATACCCACCTTTTATCCAGAATCAATTGGATAAGAGGGAGGTTCTGTGTAAATTTCATACGATGGAAAAAGTCGTAAGAACTGCACATAAAACAAAGCAAACAGTTGAACAGACTGTAGCTGAGTTGAACATAAGCTAACTAAAAGAGAGGAGACTATATGCCAAGTATCGATACCAAAGATATAGTGCGTAATCCTAACGCATTAGAAGCTATGTACGATATAAGCTAATAGCTCGGAGCTCATTGTAATGATGGGCTCTAGGGTATTAACAAGGATACCAATACTAAAGGAGAGACATGAATCTAATCATGAGACTAATACATGCAGTACCACTGTATGTTTTCATGGTCATTGAAAACTATCGTTTCGATGGCGTGAATCATGTTACCAGTTTGACACACTGGTGGCGTGTAGAGGTATATACCATTACGGACTACAAGAAGTATATGTTGTGTGAACATATCAAGGAGTTCAGTAGTTGGTATGGACCTAAGCGTAGATACAACCATACTAAACATACTCTTGCCAAGTTAGAGAATGTTATGCGTGAAGTTGAACAAGAAGTGCGACGTCAAGCATTTCTTGAGCAGAACGAAATAGAAGTGGTTGAGTATCTAAGCTAATAGCTCGGAGTTCATTTATGAGGTGAACTCTAGGGTATTAACAATGATACCACTAAAGAAAGGAGAATAATGGCTAGAGCATTAGAGCTGCTACTAAAAAGACAAGTAGTAAGTGAAAAGTTCTATAAGGAAACTTATGATGCACCTAATAATATTAAAAGAATTAGTGGTGCAGAACCAATGGATAATCAAAGTTGGGAGATAGGTTTCTACGAAGGACTGCAATATGCAATAGATATATTAAAGGAGGAAAAATCTAGCTAATAGCTCGGAGCTCATTTAGGTGAGCTCTAGGGTATTAACACAAGGTTAGTACAACTAAAAGAAGGAGGGCATTTATGCCTCAATTAAAAGATACTACCAAAGTTATCTTGACAAAAGCTACAAGAGACGAAATGGTAGAAACATGGAATGCATTCAAATCGGATGTTACTCCAAAAGAAAAACGAGAACTTATGGGTCTTGTTTGGTTACCAGCCTATGTCAATTGTTTCTTTACAGAAATGATAGATAGCTAATAGCTCGGACCCCATTAACAGTGGGGTCTAGGGTGTTAGGAAAGTCCTAATTAACCAATAAAAGGAGAATCTATGATAAAGAGAACCCTAAGACAGAGACTCAGTCGTGTAATTGATTGTCTCATCTGTTTAGTTACAGGTAGATATACTACCGAGTTTGCAGGAATCGAGATTGCTGTAAATGTATATGGAAAGTATCTATACGTTAACTCAGGTGTAATTCAAGAAGCACCTAGGTTCATGATGTTCTATCCAGCGACTGACTGTTGTGATGATGCTATTGGGCACGACTTCTCATAGCTAATTACATAGCTTAAACAGCTCGGACCTACTACATGTAGTGGGTCTAGGGTGTTTAACACCAACTTTATCATTATTGGGTTGACGCAACAATATTGATATTGTAATATAAAATCTACAGTTTGATTGTCAACATCAAACCGTAATAACCAATAAAAAAGGAGATAAATTGAAAGTAGAAAATCTATCGTTTAAAGATATGATTGTTCAATTTGTAGCAATGTTGGAGGAACTACCAAGTAATCTACATGAAAGTTCATGTGATTGGCTTACTGGTGGAGATGCCGACTTTGAGTACGACGACATGCATGACCTTGTCCATAATCACTTCGATAGTGAGGATGAGTTATACTACTACCTTTACGAGAGATTCGTAGATGTAGCAATTGCTCGTCATAGTTCTCAAAACGTTTCACGACGTAGAGCTACGTTCAATGCAAGTGATGAGCATGCCTCATTCAACCACAGTTACTATTCTCACAGGAGAAAGTATATTGAGGAAGCATTGTTGAATGCTAGATATGAAGTAGAAGCAACGGAGAATACTCTTCGTGTACGTTTCTTCGAGTATGTGCCGACTAGACCTGATATGAAGAACTGGTTGTTCTTATCATATGATGGTGAGGGACGCAGATATGGAAACATAGCTAGTCACTGGAAGATTGAAATGTTCAAGCGTAAGCTTGTTGCCACTGCTGGTATGAGAGAGAGTTCAAGAACTAGAAAGTTCTGTCCTCACTGTCGTGCAGTATGTAACCCTACGACTGACATGTTCACAATCAACCAGGGTAGAAGTCGACCAATTAAAGTATGTGTGTTATGCACAATATACTTTTATGACTTCTATGAATTGGACACTGGCACTTTCCACTATGTAGGTAACGAAGATGACTTAGATACTGTTGAGTACTCAGCAGAACTAATCAATAGAGTTACTGACTTACGTAACTTCAAACGTTACGACTTAGTGGATTGGATAAAAGACCGAGTTGGTGTGGTACCATTCATTCCTAATTATAATTATGAAGATTACCATACTGAATTAAACTGGTCCTTTTGGCAGACTACTGACCGAGGTACTGTAGCTATACCTAATGATAGGTATGGCACTCACGTACAGAGGGATGTAACCCATGAGTCCAAAGAGTATGCTCGTAATGGCATACCTATTGGAATGGAATTGGAAGTTCAATATAGGGACTTACAAGACCAACTAGTTGGTGGTATACGTAAACTATTACATCCATTGCATAAGGATTTTCCTTATAACAATGAGAGATTACGTAGTACAAACAATCAGTTAGCTATTGGGTCATACGACGCATCTACTGGTAGACATGGTATGGAGTTAAAGTTCCAACCTATGTCACATCAGTTCGTTGCAAAACTACCCGATGACTTCTTTGAGACTTTGGTCTCAGAGTTCAGAGGATACAATGCAAAACGTTGTGGTATTCATATGAATATCCCCAAGAGTGTACTAAGTACAGGTCAGTACTGGTTCTTTATCGCTTGGCACAACATGAGACTATGGGAATACACTCACGCAAGTGAGGATGGTTACCATAACATGTTGGGTGACATCTATCAGAGAGTAGATGCAGAATATGCTAAGTGGTTAAGTCATACTGAAGTGTCAGTAACAGACTCTGGATTTGACTTTGATTGTCGATGTGGTAATCATGATGGTGAGTCTCAAGTAGTAACTATTGCTTGTAGCACATCAAGATACCTGGCAAGAAGAACTACAAGTCCAGAAAGAAGCTGTTGGATAAACATAGAGCATGCTGAAAGACTGGAGGTTAGAGCGTTTGCTTCAAATACATTGAAGCCCAGACTGCTCAAGAACTACCAGTTCTTAGATGCTTTCATGACTTATGCTGATGCAGTAACACTCAGTTACAAATCTGATGATAATTTAAGTATCAATGGTGGTATACAAAGGGAGCTTGAAGCTGCTTTTGAACCAGACGATTTAGGTATCGTTTTGAATCACTTAAACAATCAATACCTGTTTGTATCTTGGTTAGATGCAACTGGTTATTGCCATCAGTATCCAGAACTCACGGAATACTTAGACTCGAAAGGGTACAGAGCCAGAGCCAATGAGGCTATGGAATCTAGTACTTCGTTCAGAGAACAAGTAGACCATGTAGTTAACTGGTCATAAGTAGATAGCTAGAGCCCATCTGAAATATGGTGGGCTCGATGGTATCTAATAGGAAGGATACTAGGTGAAGTTCATACCTAAAAGTTGAACAAATAAGGAGGTACACAATTGTGTATTATAGCTAGTGTTCCAGCAGGAGCACAAGTAACCGAAGACCAACTATCAGAGATGTGGACACGCAACCCTGATGGTGGTGGTATTGCATATTTCGTCGATGGCGAAATCAAAGTAGAGAAAGATATGAAACGTGAAAGTTTTATTGACACTGTACTTGAGACGCAGAAGAAATATGGTAATCGAGACATATTAGTACATATGAGAATAGCAACTCATGGTGCTGTATGTATTGACAATACTCACCCGTTTGAGGTCAACAAGAACACAGTCATGGCACATAATGGTATATTGCCACAAGCATTTATACCACCAGCTAAGTCTGAGTTATCTGACACTCGATTCTTCATAGACTACTTTATGAAGTACATTCCAGTGCAGAAATTGGATGACCCTTACTTCCAAGACATGGTTGACGAAATGGTTAACCAAGGTTACGGAAATAAGTTGGTGTTCTTAACATCTGCCAAGACTAAGTATGACACTTATATCATAGGTGAAAAGCTTGGTGTATGGGATGGAGGTGTGTGGTTCTCTAACAGCTCTTACGAGAGTAGGAAGTTTGTTAGCTACAACCACTACCGACGAGACACTCAAACAATAGATGGAGTAACTATCTCAGATAATTGCGAAATCTTACCAATAGTTGATGACGTTGACTTAGTTGAAGAAAGCGAAATCAATGACTGGTTGGTCTACCATTCAGACCTGTGGTTACCATTCCAAGAAGTTGGAGTGTTTGACCATAAGGAGATGAAAGACTCGTTCTGTGTCGAAATGACATGGGACGGTCTTCGTTGCTCTGAGTGTGGCAAGACTGTAGCTGGTATCTATGAAAGAATGTGCAACTCAGATTGTAAATCAATCGAGCATGTAATTGATTGGGTATATGACAACATCGAAGCATCTGACGAGATGATTGATGCAGCGTTATATTCAGGAATGCTCTACCAAGGTGGAGACCCTGTAGCAGACAGTCAGCCTACTTTGTTTGACTCATCTATTAGTACTAAGAAAAAGTCTAAGAAGAAGAAATCAAGCAAAAAGTCTAAGTAGTACTTAGCTTATCGGGGTATCAAGTTTGACTTGGTGCCCCGTCAGGTAAGTAAAACGCTTACCCATGTAGAAATACATGCCAATACTAAAAGGAGAGACATATGTCTAAACCAATACCAAAGTTCCTTCATGCCGATTTGAAGGACCTAATTGGAAAAAGAAATCCAACACGAGATGACGTTAGCAAGTTACTTGCGTTGGTGTTCACTACTCAATACAACTGGACAGAGCGTGTTATTCAATACGTCAATGTTCATTATGAGTCCGAATGCCACACGACTCTAAGCGAAATGCTAGATGATGACGGTATGTTAGAGGACTTTATTGAGGCTTGGCAAATGAATGAGGTGCAAGAATGTATCTCAATTATTGCTAATGCAGTTGATAGAGTAGAGGACGACTTACATGACAATCGTTGGGACTACGGAGACGAGGTAGACAGAGATTACCTTGAGGAAGAGTTTGAAGATACGATTGATTCAGATTATGAGACATACGCGTCTACGAGACAACAAGGTCCAACTTGGGTCGGTGACCAAATAGAAAGATATGAAACATCTTATGCTGGTCAACCTCACAAGTATGTATGGAAAAATATCGTCAACTGGTTCGCCAATAGACGAAATACTCCTATGAACGATGGACCTCATCGTACGTACAATAGTCTAAGGGGTTTTGACCAAGAGTCAACCCGTAGCTAGTAGCTAACCTCCCTCTACTTAATTGTGGGGGGAGACAGGTGCTAGCACCCGTTAAGTACTACGACGTTACTGTAGTACACATACTAAAAGGAGATACACTTATGTGTAGAGAAGAATGCTATTCTGTAGTTCCCGAACTGCAGTCTTATAGTTATAAGCCAGAAGTCAAGTACATTGATACTCGATTCATGACCCTAGGTGGTTATGACCCAGGTAATCATACTGTATTTGTTGGTCATCATACCGATAAAACAGAAGAGTACTTGAAATCTGCTGTCGATGCTACTAATGGATTCATTCCGATGGGAGTGGAAATAGAAGTAGAACACACATCAGAAACCGACCACGGTATGAGTAGAGGTGAGTCCACAGAGGAAGCTCTGAGGGAATTACACGACTACTCACCACACTATATTGACGAGTCAGACTCAAGACTTAGACAATTAATAATTGCTAAGACTGACAGCTCACTTAGTCATGGTGTGGAGTTCGTAACACAACCTATGACTGTTAGAGCTCATAAGTTGGTGAACTGGGAAGCATTGCAGAACAAAGGCTTTTATGCCTGGAATGCAAGTACTGCAGGAATGCATGTACATCTTCCTAAGTCATACTTTACGACTACACAGTTGTGGTTGTTCTTAAAGTTATATCAAAACCTCTGGACGTCAGAGAAAGATTACTTTAACTGGCTAGCTGGTAGAGCAGAAAACAGTTGGGCTAAAAGGCAAATGCCTTTCAGAGACTTAGCTGAAAACAATCTACTAGCAGTTGCTTCTACAAAGTGGGACGATAGACGAGACAGATATTCTGCCTTGAACTTCCTCAATGCCTATACAATTGAGTTAAGGTTCTTTCGTTCTAACATGAACATCGATGGACTATTAAGTAGACTTGAATTCGTTCAAGCATCTTATGACTTCGTTTGTGTTCTAAGTAGACTCAACAAGAAAGATATGTTCGATGCTATAAACTTCGGACTATCAAAGCAGTTACATCTGTTTATGATTGGTAACAAATCAGAGTATCCAATTATCTCAGAGAGATTGCTTAATACAAATAAGTTCGGTGTTACATCTGACTTCGTTAATGAAGACATGGTGATACCATCGTTAATCAATGGGTTAAACCAAGTAAGGAAAGGAGCGTAGTGGATACAATACTAACTGCTACAATCTGGTTCTTCCTCACTATTGGTTTGTGGGGTGCAATTGCATTCTACCTATCCAAAGACGTCGACATGAGCGACGATTATAGGACTATCTATAATTGGTACTCTGACGACGACGAGGAGTAACCTAAAGCCTGGATGGTCGCATGGAGGGTTCGACTCCCTCCACAGGCTCTTTAATCAATAAATTCCAAACGTAAAGTTATGGTGGCAGTTTGTTAGGCTGTACATGACTTTAAGTACATGTCTTATAACGGGGGAGAGGTCTATCCAAACTGGATTTCAACTTTCACCATTTTTCGCCATCATCCTCCTCATTTCAGCTTCTTTCCTCATCTGATGTCCAACTACCTGAAGGTTATATATTTAGTTAAATAGTCCTAAGATGGAACTAAAGATATTACCCGAAAACCCCGTGTTTTTTTATCACTCATCAATAGGGTAAATCCCGTAAAAATTAAGCACACATCAATAGGGTTTGATGACGAAATTCCTCTTCCACGCTTCTCTGGTAGAGTAAATGGCTTCTCTTGTTAATAAATCTAATAAGAGACGCACGAATTGGGAGAGGTGCGTCCAAAATGAAATTCAACCTCATCTTTGACATCAAACCACTACATATAGTATGTTTTCCGTGATGTTGTGTATGCCCTAAATAAATCTATTAAGAGATACTGAAGAATTTGAGAGAAGACCAACTTCGAGTCAATGTTTATAGGCTTTTAAAAGGAATCTCTGATTGGTTACTGCGTTAGCGTATGTACCAATCTCCACTTTCAATAACAGGATAACCACGATTAAACTGAAAAACATAAGCAATTGCAGTCGTGTCGTCCTCTAAGAAAATTTCTTCATCCATGTAAAGATAAGGAACACCCTCAATGGTATCTAATGCTTTTTTGGTTAAATCGTCTACTTCCCATAATTCTCCCTGTATCTGTTGAATACCCTCTTTGCACAGGGCTGGGAACATTCCGACATCAACCAATGTATATAAAGGTTTTGTCTTAATATCTTTAATGTACTTAGCGTCTAAGTTGTCAGATAACATGAAAGAACGGCTATCGCCTTTTCTCAATGTTCCATATACAAATATCTTAATCATTCAATTTCCTTTCAAAGTAAGACACAAAGTCATCATTTAAACTCCATATCTTAATAATCCTAACAACGCCGTCCAAGTATCTATATACTTTTCTAGTCATAGCTATTCTAATTTTCTCAATCATGTGGACGTGGAGGGAATCGAACCCTCGTTACCTAATACAATGTACACCATACACGTTTAAGTCTATCCATTCACGCCCTAGTTTTACTTAACAAACACTCCTGTTCGTAAAAACTCTTGTCTTTCTCTTTTAAAATCCCACTTAGGTTTTAATTCTTGCTCTCGCTCCCATGACAACTTCTTAGCTGACATCTTGTCATACTCACGAAAAGCTAATTCAAAGTTATCAATAGTAGACAAAGTCATATTTCTAAAGTCTCTATCTTTCCAATAACGTAAACTTTCTCCTACAGTATGGTCTTTTTTCATCATCGCTTTAGATAAATCAACGATACTGCACTTTCTTTTAACGATAGCTTCATTAATATAAGTTGGGTCAAGTATAAATTCTAAGTCATCAGTAGTAATGAAGTTAGGATATTTATTGGGTGTAAGTCTCTGATAATCACGTAAAGCGTCGCTAATTGCTTTATAAGTTTTATACTTAGGAATTCTTTTTTTCGACTTCACACTACGGATATATCCACTTTTAACACCAATAGACTTTTCAAATCTACCAATAAGTATTCCATGTTCTGCGTCTACAAATTTTTGAAAGATAGTCCACAGTCTATCTCTTTTGATAATTCTTGTTCTCCTTAACATCATCTCCTCCACAATTTTCTAAAAACGGACGGATAGAAAATTCCTAGGAAGAAAGGAGGCAAAAAACCTAGGCGAAACCTACCCGTCCTAAACCTATGGTCTAATTTTACCAATAACATCTGAAATCTACTGTATTTCATCCGTCTGTTCTTTCTCAAATCTTAAATTATCGACAACAACGCTGATTTTACTAGCTATTCTCTCAGCTATTTTACTTTGGACTTCTAAGTTCCACAGTTCTTCCTCAGCATTATATTGTTCAATATCTTTCCTAATAGAATCAACGAGAAGTTGATTAATCTCCACAACCAACTCCTCAACTTTTTGATTCGCCACTTTTCTCTCCTGTCATCTAAATTTTTTCTGTTTCCACAAAGGTACTAACTTATTGTCATGTCCAACATGCCAATCATCACACCAAGGGCAATCGTACGCTTTTGTTTTAGCCTGCCGACGTCTTGGGTTGTTGTTCATCGTAATAGCTATTTCTTGTGCTTGACTTTGCGACAATGCTTTTTTTCGACGACACCCATAACATTTCGGACATTGACATTTGCTCCCGTTGACCTCGTACCAACATACGTTATTCGTCTTCACTTGCAGTAACAGAAACCATTTTTTCGAGTTGTTTGTCTAAAAAGTATTCAGACTTACCCTCAAATTGAGACCATAGGTGTAATCCTACACCAATAGCCATTGCACATCTTTTAATTGCGTCGGATACTGCGTCTTTTAATCTCGCACCATCGGTTCTCCAATTAGTAGGGTTTTCGACATCGCCTGCTTCCTCTACAGTTACAATGTTGCCGTCAATTTCAACAGTTAAAGCAAGTACACAACCTGTAATGATTGATTTGTAGTTGCCGTCTTTGTCTTTGACGTCTTCTCGTATAATTTCTTTTACCTCTTGTGAATAAGCACCGAGTACACTAAGTAGTCGTTGTCTTATAACAGAGTGTTGTATGTAGTCGCCAAATTTACCTTTAGGAGCTTTATGTATAAACTCCTTTGGAAATGGTCTTGATAGTTCGTGTAATTGTTCCACTTTTTCCTCCTGTTAGTTAATTAATTCTATTTCTCGTTAACCCAATTGTCAAGTTCGCTTGCAGTTCTCATCTTTTGTTGCAATGTACTTAACTCATTTGGGGATAGTCTAGGCGATACTTTGTCTAAAGACGCCCAATGTTTCGCTAATGATGTCGGAGTTGCTTTGAACCCAAAGTTCAGCAAATGATTCTTTGCTCTAATTGGAATATCATTTAAGTCAACATCGATATCATTAAGTTCTTTTACTGCTTTGTTTAACTGACCTCTAGCCATTGAAGTAAGTTGGTTCATATCATAACTTAAAGCAATGCAGATAGTTTTAAATATCTGTTTATGTCTTTGTCCCATATCTTCGACAATAACTTCCCAATCATTCAAAACTAATTCATTTCCAACTTCCTTATCTGCAACTTCGTTGCTAATAATCTTGTCTTCTCTTGTCTTGTCTTCTCTTGTCTTGTCTACGTCGGACGGGCTATGGACATCCGTTGGACGTCCTGTGGACACGTTCTTATCAAATTTATTAAGGTTGATAACCTCGTATTCAATAGGTTTTTCGGGGCTTTGTTCTATTTCTGCCTCGCTAGTCCACTCTCTTGTGTCGCCATTACTCTTAGCAAATTTATTAGCAGACGTTTTTGAGTTTGCTCTTTGCCTAGACTGACGTTTTCTCTCTGCGTCCTTTTGTCTGATTTCAATAAGAGCACCTGTGTATTCAACCCAATCATGAATTGTTAACTTACCGTCTTCTTCATCAATCCAACCATGTTTAATTAATGCTTTGGTAAAGTCTTCTGGCTCTCCCTCCCATTGTGCAGAAAAAGGCACAAAGTCTTTGTATCGTGTAATGTCGCCGTTCTCAGCATAATCTACTGCCCACCACCAAAATAGGTGCAAATGTCCTATTGCTTGTGGTATTGATATATTAAGTTCGTTGGCTACTAATTTTAATTTAGGGTGTTGCCCTAACGCTTGTTCTGATTTAATCCAAGCCATTCTTTATCTCCTGTTCTTTGTTGGTATTCCACATGTCTTGTAGTTTATCAACAATGTCGTTTAATGTCGATAATCTACATAAAAATAGTCCGTCGCCACTTCCGTGGGGCATAGCTACCATACTAAAAGGTTTGTCGTCAATCCCTTTGCTTATAGCATAATCATAACTTTGCGATTCTGCAAGTTCAAACTTTTTTACTATGTCTGCTACTTGCTTACCCGACTTCACTTCAAATCTAACAGGACTATTCCAATGTTCTTCATCACTTGATTTAGTTATTTCGTTGTCGGGTACACCAAGTAATTTCTTCGCTCTATCTTGCGAGGCTCTACCCTCAACACGATTAGTTTGATTTTGTTCTTGTACGAGTTTTTTCTTTAACTCATTTAGCCTGTCTTGTATGTCGTCATCAAACGTCATAGTATCTATTGCCCTGTAATAAAGCGAAAAATGTTTTCTCGTCCATACAGTAAACTACAGGCTCTCCGTCAGCTGAACGTCTTTGCTGACCTTTTTGTTTCTTTAACTTCTTCCAAGCAACTACAACAGGGTACTTACCTGCTTTTCTTTTTGCTTTGGCAACTGTTTGATGTAAGTTAAGTGCTTGTCTATTCTTTGCCTCCATGACCCAACGTTCGCTAGGTAACATGTAATCAACTCTGAAAAACTCGACATCTCCCTCATCTTTGTTACCACCCTCAGCTAAACGTCTTGCTTTATGGTGGACATTATATTTATTAATAAGGTTGACTTGTAGTGTTTCAAATGTTGTGCCTTGTTTCTTAGGTTTGTTAACCATTATTTTCTCCTGTTCAAAGCCTCCGATTTAAACAAAACAAAGAACTCGTCTTCTTTCTTTGGCTTTTCTAGTTCTAACCAAACTAAATATTGTGGTGTGTATTCATAAGTATGAGTTATAAATCTAACTACTTGTTGTGCAGTAGTTAATATTTCTGCGTCTAAGAGTGCTTTAGCAAACTCTCCAACTTCAATCCAATCTGATTTGAACTGTTTAGTTCTTTCAGTAAGAATATGTTCTTGTTCTTTCTTTGCTAATGTTTCAAAGTAATCCTCTGTCGCACCCATCAAAGCGTTTGTAATAAAAGCACCGAAGTCCATATCTGTATTGTCGTCCATATCGTGTTGTGGACAAGCAGGATGGCACTCCATGTTAGGTGGTGCAGAACATATTGGGCATGTTTCTAGTCTGTTATCGTTGTCATCAAACCCACTTGGGTCTATTGGATACATACTCATACATAAATTCTACTTCAATATATAAAGTTAGGTTGTATTAGCTAAAAGGGATTTTCTGAATCCTCTACTCCACTAACTGATACGGATACTGCTCCAGCCTTTGCGACATCAGTAAAGGTTCTAAAGAGCGAATCATCTAATTCTTCCCACTCTTGTTTTATTATTCTGCCGTCTTCATTGAAAGTAGCACTACCCTTATCTCCATTTTCCATACTAAAGAATTTATAAAGAATTTTCTTTACATCATATCCCTTAGCAATTTTTTCAATCATAGGATAAGCAGGTGCCCATGCAGTATCAAACGTATATTCTAAAGATTTTTTATCTCTCTTAATCATACGAGTTTCACAATCTCCCCATTTAGTTCCATAGTTAGCTATGTTCCAATTGTACCAATCGTGAGCACCATACTTCTCATCTAGCTCATCAAGTTCCTTACCTGTAAGTGTTTCCATTGTGTAACCCTCTCCAAGTAATTCCTCATCATTCATGTTATAGAATTGCATT
>Ga0209308_10001477_pt1 | contig 21783 bp, 20 predicted proteins | sample COGITO_mtgs_1204_3_FD_184806 | JGI IMG/M metagenome (GOLD analysis project Ga0209308, IMG submission 184806) | Pelagic marine microbial communities from North Sea - COGITO_mtgs_120405 (SPAdes) (version 2) | ecosystem: Environmental > Aquatic > Marine > Epipelagic ...
GCCCCGATTCATCTTCGAGTAACCGGCGCGTACCAAACCGAACCATTTGATGATCATCCACAATGAGCACCTTAATCATAAAACCCCCTTCTTCTTTTTATTGTCTTTGTCTTTGTATTTGTCTTTGTATTGGTTTTTGTTGTTGTTTTTGTTGTTGTTTTTGTTTTTGTCTTTGTGCTCAGCTCGATGGTTGATCGCTCAATTGCGTTTCGCTGGCCGTCATTTTCAGTTTTACGCTGTTTTGCACAATTTTTCAGCCAACACTCTGGCATCCCGCAACTGGATGCTGTTGTCGGCGGAACAAGGGCCTCATCAAACAAAACTCAACTTGGCCGTCACCGCCAAAAGATCTTGGTTAACAGCATTACCTCAAGATGCCGTCTTAAATTAGCTTTTACAAAAGCCAACCCCAGCCAAGCATCGCAATCCGCTTGCAAGCAACCGGACGATAAAGCCAAGTAGCTCATAGGCAATCACTGAAGAGGAGCATCGCAGATCACACGTTGGGGTGACCATAGGCGATCACCCCAACGCTTTGTGAGAGATGTCTTACACGCCGCTAAAGGCTTGCAGACCGGTTTGAGCACGACCCAAGATCAGGGCATGGACGTCGTGAGTGCCTTCATAGGTATTCACGGTTTCGAGGTTCATCATGTGACGAATCACGTGGTATTCATCGGATATGCCATTGCCGCCATGCATATCCCGCGCATTTCGAGCCACATCAAGTGATTTACCGCAGTTGTTGCGCTTCATCAGGGAGATGAGTTCGACCGGACAGTCGTCGTTGTCCATCAACCGCCCCATCTGCAGGCAACCCTGCAGGCCCAATCCGATTTCGGTTTGCATGTCTGCTAACTTCTTCTGAATGAGCTGATTGGCCGCCAAAGGTCGTCCAAACTGTTTCCGGTCCATCGTGTACTGACGCGCCGCGTGCCAGCAGAATTCTGCAGCCCCCATCGAACCCCAAGCAATGCCGTAGCGCGCCTTGTTCAAACACCCAAAGGGCCCGCCCAAACCTTTACCATTGGGCAGTAAGTTTTCCTCAGGAACTTCAACGTCACTCAAAGAGATACTGCCCGTGACCGACGCGCGTAAACTGAACTTGCCTTCGATCTTGGGCGTTTCAAAACCCTTCATCCCGCGCTCAACAATAAACCCGCGTATTTTGCCATCGAGTTTGGCCCAAACCACGGCCAAATCGGCGATCGGTGAATTGGTGATCCACATCTTGGCGCCATTCAGCAAATAGCCGCCGTCGATTTTATCGGCCCGGGTGATCATGCTGCCGGGATCGGAGCCGTGGTCTGGTTCGGTTAACCCAAAGCAGCCCACCCATTCACCGGTTGCGAGTTTCGGCAAATACTTTTCACGTTGTGCTTCGCTGCCGTAACTATAAATCGGATGCATCACCAAGGAAGATTGCACGCTCATCGCCGAGCGATAGCCGCTATCCACCCGCTCAACTTCCCGTGCGACGAGTCCATACGACACGTAATTCACACCCGAGCAGCCGTACTTTTCCGGAATGGTTGAGCCTAGTAACCCAAGCTCACCCATCTCGGTCATGATTTCCCGATGAAAATGCTCTTCTCGGAACGCCTGTTTGACGCGGGTTTGAAGCTTGGCTTGGGCGTAATCACGGGCGGTGTCCCGAATGAGGACTTCCTCTTCGGTGAGTTGATCATCAAGAAAGAACGGGTCGTCCCATTTAAAAGATGGCATGCAGGCTCCAGCGGTTTCAAAGTTTAGCTTTGGGGTGTGGCGTCGGGGTTTAGCTCAATCGCGATGCCCCGTACAATACCCGCATTATAGAGGCTCGCATGCTTGCGGCCTAGCTGACTTTCGTACAATAAGGGGTTTTGATGGCACTTGATTCAGACACATTACAACAACTGCTCGACACCCTCACCCGCTTCGTTAACGAACGCCTGCGCCCGCTCGAATCCAAAACCGCAGCAGACGACCGTATTCCGCAGGAAGTGGTTGAAGAGATGAAGGCGCTGGGCCTGTTCGGATTAACCATTCCGGAAGCCTATGGCGGCTTGGGGCTCAACATGCAAGAAGAAGCGGCGGTTGCCCGAGTATTCGGCCGCACCTCCCCCGCCTTTCGCAGCGCTTTTGGCACCAACGTTGGCATAGGCTCGCAATCCTTGGTGATCGATGGCACGGAAGATCAAAAGCAGTTTTACCTGCCGAAAATGGCCACCGGTGAAATCGTGGGCTCCTTTTGTTTAAGCGAACCAGAAGCCGGCTCGGATGCCGCCTCGGTCCGCACCACCGCTATCAAAGACGGCGATGACTACCTCATTAACGGCACCAAACGCTACATCACCAACGCGCCTTGGGCCGACCTGTTCACGGTTTTCGCCCGCACCGATGCCAGCGTTAAGGGCGCCCGCGGGGTGTCTGCTTTTTTGGTCGATCGTAAGACCCCTGGGGTATCGCTTGGCGTGCCCTACCGCAAAATGGGCCAACAAGGCGCACCCGTTTGCGATGTCATTTTTGAGGACGTGCGCGTACCCGCCGAAAAGTTGCTTGGCGGCGCTGAAAACGTGGGCTTCATCACAGCCATGAAGGTCTTGGATAAAGGCCGGCTTCATATTAGCGCCATCAGTGTGGGCGTTGCCGAGCGGTTAATTGAAGACGCCACAAAATACGCCATCGAGCGCAAGCAGTTCAATCAGCCCATTGCCGAGTTCCAATTGGTGCAGGCCATGCTGGCTGATAGCCAAACCGAGATGTACGCCGCCGCGTGCATGGTTGAAGAAACGGCCCGGCGCCGTGATGCGGGTGAAGCCGTGAATGCCCTCGCCGCCAGCTGCAAACTGTTTGCCACCGAAATGGTTGGCCGCGTTGCCGACCGAGCCGTGCAAATATTTGGCGGTGCGGGCTACATTGAAGACTATGGTATTGAGCGTTTTTATCGAGATGTTCGCCTATTTAGAATTTACGAAGGCACATCGCAGATTCAACAAACCGTCATCGCTAAGGATATGATTAAACGCTTTAGCTAGCGCTTCAAAGGCCTTTTCAGCTGGTTTCAACCGAGCAAAAAAATCTGTGCAAAGTGATCCGCATCACTGTAGCCTAACGGTTATCGAGCACACGGATGAGCGACCTAAAATTCATGACCGGATACTCCACCAAAGAAGTTGCCGAGCTGGTTGACCTACCGCGCTCGACCATTTGGGAGCTTACCCGAGCCGGCGTGCTCGAGCCGGACCGGTCCAGCGCCCAGTATCAATTTTCGTTCCAAGACATCCTCATTCTTCGTACTGCCAAAGACCTCATTCAAGAAGGCGTGCGCAAAAGTCGGCTAAATCGCGCGCTGGCAAAAATTAAAAAGCAACTCCCATCGAACCGGCCCTTGAGCTCACTACGGCTTTCAAGAGAAGGCAACGATGTTGTCGTTCGCGATGAAAACCAAATATTCAATGCCGAAAATGGTCAGCTGCTGCTGAACTTCGATCTCACAACGAACCCTGCGGTGGTTGCGCAACTCACTCGGCGCAATCTCAAAGCCAATAGCAACGAGCAGTTGTCCAGCGATGACTGGTTTGACCTAGGGGTTGATCTTGAAGCCGTGAGCCCGGATGACGCCCCGGCCGCTTATCGCCGCGCGCTGGAGCTCGATCCCTATCACGCGGATGCGCATGTCAATCTCGGTCGCATCCTGCAAGAAAAGCAGGAAGCGGCGCTGGCCGAGAAGCATTACCGGGCGGCGCTAGATCTTGAGCCCGACAACGTCCTCGCGGCCTTCAACCTAGGCACCCTGCTCGAAGATCTGCAGCGCCTAGAAGACGCCATCGAGGCCTATAAAATTGCTGATGATTTTGCGGATGCTCATTACAACCTATCACGGCTGTATGAACTGCTGGGCAAGCATGAGCTGGCACTAAGCCACCTCAAGACCTACCGACGCTTTTTAGAAGAAGAACGCTAAAGCGCAAAAACCCCACTAGTGAATGATCGTTTGCTCGCTGCCGAGATCAATTCGAACCAGGCGCGTCCCATTCAACAACAACAAACCCTGATTACGGGCATCACCGGTCTCTGTGTAATCAAATCGATAGCGCCGCCACAACGTGGGCCAGCCCGTATCATCCCGGCGAACGCGCGCCTCATCCAGCACAACCGTCTGATCCAGCAGCTGCAGGTTTTGTTTCGCGCATTCGCGCTTGGCAATCGCGAAGGCTTGCTCTTTGCTTTTGGAGGCCGAGTGCCAGAGCAATGCAACAAAGCCCAGTAAAATGAGTAAAAATATTTCCGCCATGGGTGCAGACTAACCGATTCAAAAAAGTTCTTCATCGGCGCTTAACATTGGCCAACGAATTCAGTAAACTTCGCCGCGGAGGGATGGCAGAGCGGTTGAATGCACCGGTCTTGAAAACCGGCATAGGTTTGTAGCCTATCCAGGGTTCGAATCCCTGTCCCTCCGCCAGTTAATTAACATAAGTTGTTGTTTTTATTGATTTAAAGATTAATAACGCCCTTCAAAATCTCGATGAATTACCACTTGAGTAACCACCGAGCACAACTTCTCCACTGAAAACTATCAAAACATGCCCCTCAAATAGGCAACTGGCTCATAACAAGTTAAACCTAATATAAATCAATAACTTACGTAATACCAACCCTCAGATTCCTAATTTTAATAATAAAATCAATAAGTTACAGACCAAGCCGCTCCGCCCGAAAACCACTAATTAACAATGCAGGTATAGAGCTATCTAGGGCATCACTGCGGGGCGCAAGCACCTGCGGTTAAACCTACTGAACAGGCACCCGCTCTTTGATATAAGCCTCAACTTCCTCGGCCGTATCCCGTTCAGCACCGTCTCCTATAGCACCTGAGATCAAGGAATCACCAGAGAAACCAAACAGGTACCGTATCAACAGCAGGCCGTCTGTAAGCGGCTTAGACTCGCCATCCCCGTCAACGTCTAGCTCCGAGTTGGCATCCGTTAGATAGTCTGTAATGGCCTCTGAGGAGCCTCTATTTGCCTCACCAGACACAGCTCCAGAGGTTAAAGAATCGCCACTAAACCCAAATAAATGTCGTATTACTAACAGACCATCAGTGAGTGGTTGAGCTTCTAGGTTTTCATCTACATCAAAGCTGAAGCAGCCTGACTTACAGGAGAAACGACTTTTTGGATTAGTGCCATCAAGTTCTTCTTGGTCGTCGCTAAAGCCATCGTTATCATCATCTGAATCACAAGCGTCACCTTCAGAGTCCCCATCTGTGTTTAATTGATCTGAGTTGCTGAGACTAGGACAGTTATCGGCATTGTCACCAACACTATCACTGTCGGAATCTAAGGACTCAGTGGCATCATCGGGAAATGCATCGTCATAATCGCTAGTGCCGTCCCTATCTGCATCTGTAACCTTCCGAAAAGAAAATTGTTTTAGCCGCTCCAGTCTGGCTACATTCACATCGTCTGGGTAAGCATCTTGCTCCCATGCACTATAGCAATTGAGTCCTTCATAGCTGTCCAACACACAGGCCGAGCTAGCCCAACCAGGAGAACTTAATGAAATCAGCAGTGCTTTTTCAAACTCAATTTCTCTCCACTCTCGATCACCGACACGTAAGCATTTTGCGCCTTCTGCATCGAGCAAGCAGACTCCTGATCCGTTAACCGCCAGATCTACGACTTCTGAGGAAAAGCTATCAAACACTTCCATATCAAAGCGACCCTGGTAGAAATCGCCCCAGCAAGCATGGTCAGACCCACCAAATCCGCATGAGACGGCATTAGTTGATTTCAGCTGTGAGAAACGAAACTCGGCTAATTCCGCCGGGACATCTAGACTTGAACCAGATGGCCAGCAAAAAGGGGCCCCGGAGTCATTTAGCGCACACGCATTGCTTCTTGTTAACGTTAACTCCTTTATTCCAGTAATTTCTGGCATTTCAGACATTAACTTTGATGCGTATGTTTTAGATATCCCCTCGCCCCAGCATTGTATATCCGCATCTTCCGTCAACAAACACGCATCTTCAAAACTAACTGATATCTCTGTAGCCCGTGCTTTTAGGTCTGGCGACATTCCAAATGAAGGCCCCCAGCATTTGACTCCATCATCATCCAGTGCGCATATACCGCTATTTGAATCCCAAGAGTATGAGGCTAATGCATAGGGGTTTTTTAACACAGGGACCGCAAGGTTACCGTACCAATTACCCATGTCGGTCCCTTGATAGTCTCTGGTTCCGACACAACCAACTCCACCATCATGTAGCGCGCACAAAAAATTAAGCCCTCCAACCAATTGATAATTTTCGGGCGGCGCGTCCATCTGCTGATTTGCAAAGCTGGCAATCACTGAATAGTCATTGGTAAAACCCAAATCACAAAGACTGCTCGAACCGCATTCATTGCTCCAAGAGACAAAGCCGAAATCGATGTCCGGCAATACCGCAAATTGATACCGCTGTCCTTTACCTATCATTAGCCGACAAGATCCTCCACATTCAATTGAAGAGGAGCTTAGGCCCGTATCTAGATTGTAGTTAACGAGTTTTTTCCTGGACCAAGTCGAGCCAAAATTCGACTCAATAACGCCGTGCTGGACATCTAACTCAAGAATTACAGACCCGGTTGAAACCTCGACTTCGTAACGGCCGATTTGATCATACAGAGAGAAAACCTCGACAACATATTCTCCTGGATCCATTAGATCTGAATAGATCGAATACCTATCAAAGCCATATTCATCACCGAACCCCCAAATTTCAACTCCATCTCGATACAACCGCAATCCAACTAAGTTTTCTGAATAAACTGTTAGCCACTCGGCGTCCACTAACTCGATTTTAAAAAAGTCCGAATCACTCTTATCTGCGATCGTGGAGACAAGGATTTGATTTCCCTCAATCAACAACGCATCTTCAATGTTGTTCGGAACGTCCTCATCGAAATCATCGACCTGAACATCAAGGCCGCTTAGACCAGGAATAAGTGGTGGTCTGATGCCGTTACCGCCCCAGCAAATAACGCCCACTTTTGTAACAGCACAAGTCGTGTGAAGCGTTGAAGCAATTAGCTGTGGATTAACAAGCGCAGGGACATCAAGTTGGCTCCGGAGATTACTGCCCCAACATACGACGCCCGTATCGTCTATTGCACAAGTGTGTAGATCGCCCGCCACGATTTGCGTTGGATTCTTAAGCTCTGGAACATCTAGCTGACCAAGCTCGTTGTCACCCCAGCAAACAACCTCGTTAACATCAATAACGCATGCATGCTCTTTGCCCCCTGCAAATGAGATTACTTCGCTGAGAGCCGTGGGCGCATCACCAAGCGCTTGGCTACCACTTCCCCAACATTTTATTTCTCCCTGATCCCAGCCACAGAAATAGTTATCGCCTCCATAGAGCCCGGTCGGAGCAATGAGCTCAGGAATTACGCCAGATTGAGTGGTTTCACCCCAACAACTCAAACCCTCGGCATGCCAAACACAAGTGCCAAATCCACTTGAGGCTAACAACATCGGCGCTTCAATCGAGGGCCTAGGAGAATCGCCGAGTAGTCGCCCCCAGCAATTTAGGCCGTTGTCATCTATTGCACACATTTCATAAGCGTTGCCACTGAATTGCGTGACATTCTCCAAATAAGGAATGGACTTCGCGCCCTGATTTCTCTCATCGGGGTTGCAGCCCAAACCAACGTCAGTGAGCATACAAAGAGTACTGATACTGTACATCTGCATGGCATAGTCAGCTGGGACTTTATCTACCCCGTGCGGCGCAGCTATGACGCCAAGACTAAACCCTTCTTCAAGAACAGCGGTACAACCCTCGCTGTAACCTGTACATGCACCAGTCCATTCTTGTATGCCAAATCCAAAATCAGGTTTGGCAGAAAAAGTTACTTCACTTCTTCCCAACGGTAGTTTTAATGAACACTCATCAGAACACTCCAGCTGGGGGAGAATTGTCTGGGGGAAAATTAGGGTCGCATTATTTGCAGAAAACTCTGCGTCCAAATGCCCGACTGCAATCTTTAGTTTGTAGTCTTGGTTCCCCTGCTCCCATCTACTTTTCACTTTGAAGAAATGTCTGCCCGGCTCCGCTCTCCATGAATACTCTTTACCACAACCAACCTCGCCTCCGAAGGCATCGCCATTTTGCTGAACAAAAAAAACTGATAGCGCGACACCAGAACCACCGACGCATGCAAGATCGAAAGTTACATATGTAGATTCATCGGTGATTATAAAAAAGTGGTCTTCATCGTCATTACCATCAACCCGGCCCGCAATCTCACTCCCACTAAATAGCTCAGCAGCAGAATCCTCATCATCAGGCCCATCATCCTCGTCTTGAGTCATTCCTGTGGTGTATTCACAAAAAACATCACATTCAAATGGCTTACCATCACGGTCTATATCATTTTCAGCAGATACAAAAACGAGGGGAAAAGCGTCCATTGAATCCAGCACGCCGTCGCCATCATCATCGCTATCCGCGGTCATGCCTAAACCCTGACAATCACTATCGCAATCATTAGGACGACCATCACCATCAGTGTCGGTCAGTGAACCTAAGCTGATTAAAGAGAACGCGTCTGCGGTATCCAGCACACCGTCGTTATCATCATCGGCATCAGCCGTCATACCCAGAGCCTGACAATCACTATCGCAATCATTAGGACGACCATCGCTGTCTGTGTCTGTTAAATCGCCTAAACTGATCAACGAAAATGCATCGTTAGGGTCTAGCACGCCATCACCATCGTCGTCATCGTCACAAACATCACCCACCCCATCAGAATCAGTATCCAATTGATCCGAGTTAGCAATACTTAGGCAGTTATCCGTGTCGTCAGGCACACCATCGCCATCAGCGCCAGCTAATGACAAAGAAGACAGTGACAACAAAAGTGTTAAACCTAAGATGCGTATTAAGGACATGGTGAAAAATTCTGATTTTGATCAGATTAAACCTATTTTAGGACTCTAGGAAGTACAGGAAGCAATTCTGGAAACTATATATAGATATCTTTATAAATACTTTTGAAAAGAGGTTCCCGTCCTTCCTAAGCTCCTAACCTCAGTGCCTCATAAGGATTGCCAATCTTCAACTTATCGCCCATCAACCTTGTCGACCCTGACTTCTGCCTAGGAAGATGACTCAAAGCCTTTTTGAACTGCGGCACAGACAACGATGTTCAACTAAAAGGTCGCCTTTACGCTCTGTAATCGTTTCCAGAGCTACTTTTGGTGACGGCGGGCGCAGTTTTGATGTTCAATAACTTGCTCTTCATAACCCTGAGGATCGATGTCTATTCCAAGCTCGAGGCAGTCAGCATAGTCGTCGTCGGGCGGAAGTATTTCAGCATCTGTGAAAAAAACAGCTTCTAGTATCGATCTACTTTCTGACATCCCTTCCCAAGCAGCACTCGCCGAAGCACCAATCTCGATCTGGATAACTTGTTCAGCCGATAAAGGGATCTCTAGATCGTCCGCAGCCTCAAGAAGATGATCCACCGGTATACTTTCTCGGAGCTCAAGAAAACTTTCCATATCAGGAACGAGAGTAGACTTTGCTAAAGCGGCGTCCGGTCTCTCAACATCTTCGTTAGAATAATCGGTCAACCAATCCTCTACAGTTTGCATCTGGAGGCGTTGGTAGTCGCTTAGCCCGTCGATCCTCTGTTCAGCCGTTTTGGGGCAACTTGTACCCTCATTAGCTTTAGACTCTATCCTTATTACTTTAACCGTAGTGTTTTCATCCCGTACTGAATTCTGCACGCACTCTTGAACACACGTACTAGAATCAGCCTGAGAGCTAGATTTTATATGGCCTGCTTCGATTTCCTTGTCCCAAATCTTTGTCCCTAAACCTTGTCCAATAGAATTGTCGCCAAGTTGTCCCAGAGTTGTCCCAACACTGCCACAGAGTTGCCCCTTACTTGCCACTAAACTGATGATTTCTGAGGTGCTCCCAGATGCCTCTTTCAGTTGAGCTGTGATGGAAGAATTCTTTAACTTTCCTGTTTTTACATTCGCTAACTCTGCGGCGAAAGTTAACCTCTTAAGCCTGTTCATTACCTTGTGGTATTCGGAAGCCCTTCTAGCAGGCTTGAGCTCTATTCTCTTCCAGAATTTTGCAAAGGCACTGTCTGGCTTGAATCTAAATTCCTTGCCAGGAAGCACATCTCCCGGAGAGTGACCCTTACTATTTCGCTGGTATTGAAGTATTACATTGAAAATCGCGTGGTAATCTCCAGCAGCACTAGAAAACTGCAAGGTCAGGCCTGGGTACTTACCTCCTTGATATGAGCCCGTCGTATAACTATTAAACTCAAGCCCCTGGACTCTCATCGGTTTTTAACCAGCCAATAGAGATACCCTAGACCTTTATCCGGCCTACAACTTTTCCAAGCAGACTTAACCCAAGCATCGTCAAAGTTATGAGCTTTTTCACAGAACTCATAAAACAGATCATAACCTTCAAGCCCAAGTTCAGACTTGAGGATCGAGCCGACCTTTAAGCACGTGGTCAGGTCTTCACTAGGCAATTGCTCTAGAACCTCATTTATTTCCGCAACGCTGTGAGCCTTACGAAACATGCTTGTTCACCCCTCTAACATCGCCCTGAGTCGATTCATGGGCCGTTTTAGTGGTGTATGGGCGGAAAGAATGGAGTGGGCAATCAAATACCTCGCATTCTGCAATAGTTGTCCTAAATCCCGGCTCAACGTGGCTTTTATCGCAACCTACGCAGTCGCAGCATTTGGCAGCTATGGCAGCAGATCTCGACTTGGGGTTGTTGAGAGCTTTGAGGATCGGGTTTTTGAGGTTAGATTGAAGTGCGCGAGCCCTACTCAATAAGAGGTTCACAATGACTCACCCGATCGCGACTCAGCAATCCTAGTGCGGATATAGGCATCTATCTCAGACTCTATGTAGCCGACTGCCCTGCCGCCAGGTCTCAACTTAATGGGCTTTGGAAACAAACCTCTAGCCTGAAGCGCATAGGTATAGGATTTTGAGAACCCAACCCTAGCCTCAACTTCCGGCCATCGTATGATTCGGTGTCTTTGGTTTATCTGATTTAAAGTAACAGTGCTGGTAACCATCTTAAGTCTCCTAGGTGCTTGTAAAACGCTGCAACTATTTTCGACTTTCCACATCACCCAAGTCACGGACACACCCCCCCATAGGTGTGTCCGGAACATTCCTTGCTAAATCAGACTCCCTTACTGTTTTTCCAACGAGCATAGCTCCTCAGAAACGACTCTACATCTACCTCGTTATCCAAAAATCCGTGCTCATCAAGAAATTTTTCAGCCGCCGAGGTTTGTGAAAGATCTGGATTCTTTTGGAGCAATTCAGCAAAAACCCTAAAATAAAGGTTTTTATGACTCTTAAAAGCATGAGACTCATTTCTTTTAGCGTGCTTACTACCAGTCAGAATCTCATCAAGGCTCTTGGCGCCCCGCTCGAATCTATAGGAGTTAATCATCCACCCCACTGCGGCTAGTATTTCTGGAGGCGGATACTCACCTTGAGAAACATAATCCCCAAAAATATCCAACGGGTTATCTCCGTGACCAAACACACGATCTCGCTCGGCGTTACTACCCTTCATACGTCTCCAGTATTTCTCTAGCGAAGCTATCGAAGGATGTGAATTCAACGCATAAGCAGCCTTGATCGTCAGCTTCCATAGCTGGCTAACTCGTCTGGAATTGCCTTCACCACGCCGTGCTAAGCGATGGACAGTTTTTAAAGCAATCTCGACCAAAGGGTTAGAATTAGATTCTGACTCCATTAGCTAATCTCCTTTACAATTAAGTTTCCGCAGCAGAAGTCAGCCCAAACCTGCATCAGATCTCGACGTTTCTCCAGAAAATCCCCACGTTGATACGCAGCCTCAACAGCATCCTTTTTCATATGCGCTAGAGCTGTTTCACCAACCCTAGTTGAAGTGCTCGTTTGCTCAGCAACGAAATCGATAAAAGTAGACCGGAAGCCATGAACAGTGATGTCAGTACGTTCCATCCTTTTTAACACTGAACTCATAGCGCCGTTTGACAGCGGCTTACCCGTTGAGACATTGGCAAAGAGATACTCACCGATAGGAAATTGAGATAACTCGGTCATCAACTTCAGTGCCTGTTGAGATAGGGGTACTCGATGCTCCACGCCAGCCTTCATTCGACTCTTAGGTATTATCCAAAGAGCCTTTTCTAGATCGAACTCAGACCATTCAGCATTCAAAACTTCAGAGGTTCGCGTCGCGGTTAATATGGTCAACTCCAACGCTCGAGCACCGAAGCCATCCTGTGCACCAAGTGCCGCAAAAAAGTCAGGCATATCAGCGTAAGCCAATGCGGAATGATGCTGAACGTTTTTGAGCTTTTCTGGACTAGGCAAAATCGAAGCTAAATGCCCTCTCCAGCGCGCCGGATTAGCCTTCTCTCTCCACTGACGAGCAATAGCGAAATCCAGAATCAATTCGATCCGAGACCTTACTCTCGTAGCAGTTTCAGTTTTACTAGTCCAAAGCGGATGAAGAATTGAAAGCACCTGCTCTGTTGTCACTTCAGCGACGGAGATATTGCCTATAACAGGAAAGACATAAGTCTTGAGCGTATTAGCCCATTGTTGGTGGTGTTTAGGGTTCTTCCACGCAACCTTCTTGAAATCGATCACTTCCCATGCGACGGTCTCAAAGTCCCTAGACTGCGAATCACCAGAATATTCACTTTCAGCTTCAGTTTGCGCCCGTAATCGCAGTCTTGCTTCAATTGGATCGATTCTATCGCTGATCAAGGCCCTACATTTAGCAGCAGCCCTATTCGCATGCGCTAACGAATTAGTCTTAGAGTTATATGCGCCCAACCCAATAAGCCGCCTTCGGCCACTCAACTGATACCTAAGCCCAAAGCTGGCAGATCCTTTGGACGTGATCGTCAGGTAGAGGCCTCCTCCAAGGTTCGTCCTTCCAGGTAACGCTGCCTTGACGATCTTTTCTAGCTCTTTGGCGGTGACGGACTTCATGCTTGAGTAACCATTTGAGTTACCACATTGCTTAAATATTCAGCAATAGCTTACAAGACTCTAAAGTACCTGTATATTATTTTGAACTTTATATATAGTATTAAATGTCTTTTAATGAGAGCTTAGAGTTACCTACAACACATAAGTTAGGAGGACTGTCCCTCCGCCAGTTGTCAAATAAAATCATACATTTATACCCGATTTTATTTTTGTGCCCTCGATCGTGCCCTCGTTCTAAATAAAACAGCTAAAAATTAGCTCCGAAGGGCGGGCCACACTACCCACCATCCATTTCCGGCACATCAGCACCCCACCCCCCACCCCCGGGGCACCTAGCCCTGCGTTGGGACCGGATACCAGGCGATAGGCGCGGACCGACGTATCGGTACGTACTCTCAAGATTGCACCCTTGGCATCCTTCTGGTCCTGCATCAGCTCCAGATATTCAGACTCGGCATCACGAACCAGATCATCACAAGTGGGCGGACTGCGCAGCTTCGCTGTCAACTGCACGCTGTATTTTTTTGCTTGCGCTTATTTCTTTGGCAGTTTTGATGGAGTCGTTTAGGGCTCGCCGGCACCAAGAATTCCACCAAAGCTGCAAAGTAACTGACTCTTTAGATACTGTGTACTCGAAGTTTTTTCCGTTAGAGGCGTTAGTTCTTTCGGCGGTCCATTTGCCCTATTTATTGGAGGTAACACTCGCCTCGCGTCACAACATGAAAAATGCTCTGAGGGTGGTACTGATAATGGATGTTCCAGGTTCTACCAACGGCCCTGTAGTTGTAGGCCGTTCCCAAGAGTTGAATTGCTTTAAGAATATGCGACGAGGCGCCCAGCACCGGCATCTTATGCTTATGTACTGACCATGAAGTTGAGTATTCGCCGAGAAGACGTTGTTACCCCAACGAGAAATCATCGGAATGCCGATACTGAGCTGGAGTAACTCCTTGCCAGCGCATAAAAGCCTGACGAAAATTGACTGCTTCAGTGTATTTGAGCAGATGTGCAATTTCTGAAACGGTGATATCAGTCTTTAGGAGATACTCCTGTGCCAAGGTACTCTTAATTTCTTCAGTGAGCGCACGAAAACTAGTAGATTCACCATTCAATCGACGCCTTAACGTTCGCTCACTAACATGCAGACTTTCGGCAACTTGGCTGATATTTGGAAAGTCAGCAGACTGGAGCAATATCCTGCGGACGGCTGCTGATGTGTTCTCCACTTTGTTGAGATTGCGTAGTAGTTCTTCACACTGCTGCAGGAATATCACGTGACTGGCAGGGTTGGCGGTTCGGACGTGTCTATTTAACAATTGCCTGGGTAACACCAGCTGACAATACGGTTGATTAAATTTCACAGGCGCAGATATTAGCCGTTGGTACTCGATTGAGTGGTTTGGTGGCGCGTAGTTTAGATGCAATTCAGCGCCGTCGAGGGGCCCGTTGATTAGGAACTCTATGGCTGTGCAGAATTGTGAGAAAATCAATTCGGATACGATTCTTCGCTGCTCCGAGCTACCTAATGTGACGATCATTCGAGCCAGCATGCCCTTCTCTGAATTACGGTCATGATCAAGTACACGCCAGCCAGGCCCCACACCGACCGTTTTTTGGTATCGAGTCATGAGGCGCAAGTAGGCGTTGATATCTGCGCAGCTCATGACTGCAAAACCAAAGGTGCCCATGGTACCAATATCAAAGTTTCGTCCCAGGAGTAATGGCAATGCCGGGTCTTTTGTGAGTTCGATTGCGCTTTGTAGCAGTGCTACTACTTCAGTTTCCTTCTCCGCACGTTCACTTTTTATAGATATTCGCTCTAGACCAGACATTGAAAGTAACTGATCCATACTGGCACCCGCTTGCTCAACATGATGCTTCAGTATTCTTATCAGATCGATGTGTTCGCCACCTGTTCTCATGTGTCATTCCAGTCGAGTGAGGATACATACTACTAAGTGATTGGCCGTTTATCATCCCTATGTTGGCCGAATATCATTCCTATATTTTTGTCTGGACCGCCAAACTGATGGTGCATTTACGGGATGGTCCCAACCACCCCGCCTTCGAGAGGTAAGAGATAGCAATGATATCTGAGATAGTTCCTGAACATCTCGCTGAGGAAGCAGAGGCGGCGCGAGCGTGGTTCGCGCAGGACCAGTCCAGCGAATTTAAAATAACCGGTATTGTCGACCCTGATAGTTGGCCCGCCGAAGAGAAATCCTGCGAGCTACAGTTGATTTTGTGCGGCTCTCAGAATGGCCAGGATGTCTGTTTACGCGAGCATTTTCAGGTGACGCCTTCGGCAGACGGCTTTGACGTTCGCCATATTGTCGATCGCGATGTTACGCCAGGCTCACCGGCACCGTTGTTAGATCCTCTACCGGGTGTGCGGGAGAACTGGCTAGACAACGTTAGAAGTCAATACGCTTTTGTGGTGTTGGTTTTCTATCGCGGACTATGGTGACCTCCCTGTCGCTCCGAGTTGCGGAGCTATGGGAAAGATGGGGTCGTCGACGCCATCCGCGCTGCGGGTGGTGATATCTTTGCGATAACCAGCGAGCCTCAAACGCTGGCCACTAACGCCCAACACGAGTGGAACACCAACTTCGCGCACATTGGCGATCCACATCAAGAGATTAGCAAGCAGTGCAGTGACAGTGGTTGGATTACGCTGGCAACCGAGGACGCGGACCTGATTGCGGACCGTGACGGCGGCGGTGATATCAGCTGGATCTCTCATCCTGGCGGTTTCTTTCAGCCAGGTGTACTGGCGCTAAGCAAGGAAGATCGCGTGTTATATCGGTGGATCAGTAAGCCTAGCCGCAAGAACATCGGCGGCGCCAATATGCGACCTACTGCTGCCCACGTTTGGTCAGGGATTAAAAAAGCGCTGGCAGCACCTGCAGGTTCCGAGGATGCGGCCATTGACGACAATCCGCAATACGACTCAGCTGGAGTTCCATGGCCGCTCTTCATAATGATGTTGCTGGCTAACGGTTGGTTTGTTAAACCGGCTTTTTTCCTGTTGGCGTCGGGCGCTATACCGATTGAAGTGCGGCAGCGTACCGCCATGAAACGATTGATCGGTTTTTGTATCGCTTGGATTCTGACGTTCACCTTTTTGCCGATCTGGCTTAGCGCGCTGACGGCAGTCGCATGGTGCGCCTGGGTCACACCCTTCGTGCTGGAGATAAACGCCCGGATGCCAAAAGAGCCTGCCGAGTAACTCACGAATGCACCAAAGCTGCGATGACTACGTGTGAAATCATCGAGCACATCAATCAAAACAAAGTATGAGTATGAGTATGGAATTTATAAAAAAGAATAGTTTGTGTGTTGCGGCTGTCTTATTTGGTTTGGCTCATCCATCCGTCGTTGTTGCAGAAGGTGCTCAGTAGCTAGCAGCGGAGCAATCAGCGCGTCCGCTTTCGGCTTTCTTTGGGTTAGACAACAATCTGCCCTTTGGCGCTAATGTCCTGTGTTTAGGCGCGTCGGGTGAGGACGGTATGCCGGTGGTTTTGAGCCACACCGTTAACCCAGATTCATTGCAAGCTGAAGACTTCCGTGTGGTCAGGCAGTCCGGAGTCGCCAACACGCCTATGTGTGTCACCCTGCGCCCAGCAGGCGATATGGATGAAAATCGGACGGTTTTGCTGATTGGTGAATTCGGTAATGCCGATGATGATCCGCCAGTTAAGGTGTTGATCGTAGATGATGTACTCTCAGACGCCACCGACAGCGCCCAGGTGAACTTTCGTGGTACCCAAGTCTCGGTTATTCCTCTCGACGCCGGCCCTGAGATTATTTTGGCTGCAGCGGTGCCAAAGGATATCTGGTCGCTGTCGGGTCGGGGAACGTCTTGCCCCACCGCCACCAAACAGGTGGTGCGGGTGACCTGGACAGGTGGCGTGAGACTGCCCAACAGAGATGAGTTGGGCGAGGCACAGAGGACGTTATATAAGGTAAGCCTCACCGCTGCGGATGGCTCTCGGTCCGAGGTGAATCCGGCAGCATTGGCAGAACTAGGCGACGCAGACAACAACCACTTTCTGTGCCTGGACACGACCACGCCCGCTACCGCCGTGGCTTTTCCTGCGGGGCATCTGGTTGATCCAAACGGTGATCTAAATGCAGATTCCAAGGTTATGGTTCGCAGATAGTTCTAAAAGGCTAGGTCTGCGGGGCAGAATCGAGCAAGCCGTAGTATCTTCGAATTATCGGTATGTATCGCGACGGATGATATACAAACGTACTTTAATCGTGTTCGAGAAAAGTCTGACGATTTTTTCATGTGTAGCTCCTTAATTTTAAAAAAGGAGCATCAACGGAGAGTACGATTTTGTTGCCGTTTTGGCCACATACTCTAACCACCTTGCTTCGGTAAGCAGGTTGGCGGGGAACAAGTCCCACTCCTGATGCTCTTATATAGCCTGTGGTTTACCCAGATTGTTAATGGCCATTGACACCATAAAGTGTTCATGTAGTCTGCGAAGAGATTATGAGGAGTTAATACATGTTACCCAAATGTAGTTTTAGGACAGCTATTCTGGCAGCCACAGCAACGATTCTAATAGGCTGCGGTGACACTAAAGAAAACACTCAAACCAAATACGCCGCGACAGAGGTAGGCTTAGCGGCCGCTGAAGACCGCTGGCGTCAGCCATTATTCAGTGGTTTAGGAGGCGTCGACTTTCCAATAACAACGTCGTCCGCCGCCGCCCAGAATTACTTTAATCAGGGACTCGCGCTTTCATATGCATTTAATCATGCTGCAGCGGACTTCGCCTTCACTGAGGCCACGATTTACGATCCAGATTGCGCCATGTGTTATTGGGGCAGCGCACTGGTCTTAGGACCGAATGTGAACGCGAATATGGTTCCAGATAATGCACCCCGCGCGTTTGTTTTGGCGCGGAAAGCCAAGGAGTTAAGTGCCAACATCAGCCCAAAAGAGCGGATGCTTATTGATGCGCTCGAGCAGCGATATCTGGCAGTTGAGCCGAAAGATCGATCCTCATTGAACGAGGCTTACGCCGACGGGATGCGCGAGGTTATGCAAGCCTTTCCTAAAGATGCTCATATCGCGACCCTCGCGGCAGAATCCATGATGGATGTTCATCCATGGGACTTCTGGGGTACCGAAGGCGTTGCCCGACCCTGGACAACTGAGATCACCGACACAATCGAAACGGCACTAGAACTAGATGCACAACATATTGGTGCGATTCATCTCTATATTCATGCCGTAGAACAATCGACCACGCCGGCACGCGCAGAACCTTACGCCGACACCCTAGCCGACCTTGCCCCCGCGGCCGGACATCTGGTGCATATGCCCGCGCACATTTATATGAGGGTAGGCCGATATCACGATGCCACACTTAACAATATGCTTGCGACCGCTGCAGACAACGAATTCATCCAGGCTTGCCGTTCCAACAGTCCGATTTATCTCGCCGGATACATTCCACATAACTGGCACTTTGGCTGGGTGACGGCAGCAATCAGCGGCTGGAAGAGCAAAGCCTATGAACTCGCCGACGGCACCGCTGCCGCATTAACCGAAGAGCTTCTGCGAGCACCAGGCATGGCTGTCGCACAACACTTCTTATCGCAGCCTCTATATGCAAAAGTGAGATTCGCTGACTGGCAAGGGATCCTGGCCTCACCCGCACCTGACGATGATCTACTGTATGCCCGTGGTATTTGGCATTACGCAAGAGGGCAGGCGTTTAATGGTTTAAGTCAGCCAGAAAAGGCACAACAAGAACTCGCAGATTTAGCAAAAATTAGGCGCATGCCAGAAGCCCAGGACCTTAGATTTTTTAATCGTGAAGGCGCACCGGTGTTACTAGAGATAGCTGAGACAGTGCTCACCGGCATGATTGCAGCCAATGCTGGTAAACTAGATTCCGCAATGGCAACGCTGGAAAGCGCTGTAGTTATGGAAGATTCTCTACCGTATACAGAACCACCAGAGTGGTTCTTTCCTGTAAGACACATTCTGGGAGCAGTGCAACTTGAAGCTGGCGAGCTTGCGGCGGCACAAGCGACCTATGAGAGAGACCTCGAACTCATGGTTGAAAACGGCTGGGGGCTACGTGGCTTAGAAAAAGTCTTAACCCTGCAGGGTAAAACAGAGCAAGCCCAGGCGGTGCAGGATAGGTTTAACGCCGCCTGGCAGAACGCAGAAATCGATATTACCGGCTCAGTCATTTCAAGAGACGAAAATCTGCTCGTAGAATCCGCCACAGGTGCAGAGTAAGAGAAAAGTCTGGCGGCGATTTTAGGCAATAGGAAGCGCTAAAACGGTTCTGCCGCTGAAATGAAAATATCAGTGTGGTGTGGATATGTTTGGACTGAGGCCCGGTTGAATAATGGGGTCATAGACGGACCAGTTGGCCGGCCACCGCCGGTCAACTGGTCGAGTTACTGGCGTGATATCTCAGGTTTATTTGAAGCGGGCAAGATCCATAATCTGATGGCTGCAGTGTTGTGTCTGTGCGGCTTAGCTTAATTCTTTATGAAATATTGCTTACAAAAGTGGCCTCTACGCTGCGCTTCTGCAGTTGTAGCCTCTGTTAATAATCAAATTAATAAGAATTTATGACTCGTAAATGACAGCAAAAACACTTTGTTGTAGTTTATGTGCTGGCGTTCAAATTACGGGCTCTCTTATGAAGCTATTCAGCTTTATCATATTCATTCCGCTACAGATTGCTTTTATTCCGCTCATGATGGTCGGCATTTTGTTGACAGCCTATAAGCAAATAATAGTAAGCAAACGCTTGGGGGTCTCGCAAACCGCAATCGAGATCATCAATGGCCGCTGGACGATGCACATCTTTGGATTGCGTCAGGACAATGCAACAGCAGCGTTGATGGCAGTCTTACCCAATACATCGAGATTCGGGTTGTGGCTAGTGTTGTTACCCCTCTGGGTACAAGCGCGCCTAGCCGGTCAACCACAGATATACCCTAGGATACCCCCGGTTGGTGAGGAGTCCATTGCCGATATGGTAGCGGCGCGCACCGCACACTTCGACACAATCATTGGGCGCGTTATTCCAGAGGTCGACCAATTCGTGCTGATGGGCGCGGGCTATGACACTCGCGCGTACGGCCACCTGGCTGCCAGCGGCGTGACCTGCTTTGAAGTCGACCAGGCCATCGTTCAAGGCCACAAACGAGCCATGCTCGATGCAGCGGGCATATCCTCCCCAAATGTCTCGTTCGTGCCCGTTAACTTTGAGGTGGACAACCTATTCGACAAACTTGCTCAATCCGGCTTCGACGCGTCACGCAAAACTTTGTTTTTGTGGGAAGGCGTCTCACTCTATTTATCTGATGAGCAAATTACAGGCACGTTGGCCCTCATCAAAAAGCAGGTAGAACCCGGTAGCATCTTAATTGCTGACTTTTACGCGGACCGCTTTATTCAGACGATGGGCAAGGCCAAAACCAATCAAAAGGTGTTGGAACTGACCAACGAAACTCTAGATTTCGGCCTGCCATTCAGCGATAACTGGCAACAAGTGCTTTCAGACTTTGTTTCATCACAATCCATGCAGCAAGGCGAATCGCACTTTTTAGGTACTAATCACAAAGCGGGGCCTTACGCTGCCGTTGTAGAGATGATTTGCTGAATCTTCGGCAATCCAACCTTTAAAGCCGAAGACCAATATCCCCGGGGCACGCCCCGCTTCACCAGATGGGACTCCTAGCACTGGTATGTATTAATGCTGCGCAGGTCGAGAAAATTCTTTGAATTGCTCGACACTGACTGCGCTCAAGGCTTTCAAATAGTTGTCGAAGGCGTGTTTATCGTCTAGGAAAACTTGGTAATCCAGCTTTGATACGCTCCCGCCTTGATCCGTGTACACAGCTCGGAGCAGCAATTTGGCCCAATCTGCATGGGTATGATCAAATAGAGCGGCCTTTGGAGGGTAAGCCCTACCGGCTTGACTTGGGACGGCCCACAGAAACAGCCCCCACAACAGGCACAGTAAACCTAATCTTTGAAGCACCATTAACATCCTATTGGTCCCGCTTACCAGCGGCGTTTGTTTTGCCTTTGCGGGCTGAAAAGCCCAGCCGACGATCAGTCCACGTGAGCAGCGCAACGAATTAACTAACTGGTATACATTGCTCCATGTGCTCAGCGTTCCTGACGATCTGTAGCATTGTCCACAGCAATCATCCCAGATGCTCCCCATAATCGGTCCATCAACTCACACAGCGTAAGTGCCCAGCCTACGAAGTTTACAAAAATTTGCTGGATAGCGCCTATAAATCGACCCTGTGGTCAGCTTTGTCGTCATAGTCGCGACTGCATTCAAAACTCTGATTGCCAAACCGCTTGTACTAAATCAGGACCAATCACTTGATTGCCGTCCGGCACAACGTCGAACCGCCCGGTAAGTGCATTACACAGGTCAACGCACCGCTCGGGTGCGGGGTCCGGTTGATCGGCACTGTTGTTTCGTGCATTTAGATTTGGCTTCGCATCTTGGACACCTAATCCGTCCGCCTAGTGTGACGAAGCACGCTTTTTTACCTTGCCATGGACCCTGAGCCTGAGCGGAACAGCTAGCCAAGCTATAAATTAGGCTGTTTAATACGCTTACCTATTAACGGAACGCTAAATTCATGACAGACACGCTCGCCACCATAAAAACGCCTGAAGCGCCCCGGGTGCTCATTGATATAGAAAATCATGTGGCACACGTGAGGCTCAATCGCGCTGAGAAAATGAAC
>Ga0209308_10001486_pt1 | contig 21705 bp, 19 predicted proteins | sample COGITO_mtgs_1204_3_FD_184806 | JGI IMG/M metagenome (GOLD analysis project Ga0209308, IMG submission 184806) | Pelagic marine microbial communities from North Sea - COGITO_mtgs_120405 (SPAdes) (version 2) | ecosystem: Environmental > Aquatic > Marine > Epipelagic ...
CCTCACCTTCGTGATCAACTGCTCGCCAGAGATAATGTGTCTCTCCATTTATCTTTACGAAGACCTCGTCCAAGTGCCATTGCCAGTTCGAATAAGATCGCATCCTACTGACCCGGTTTCTTCGGATTTCAGCAGCGAACATCGGACCAAATCTATTCCACCAAAACCGAACCGTTTCGTAGCTGATCTCTATGCCTCGTTCGTGCAGAAGATCTTCCACGTTACGGAGTGAGAGCGGAAAACGAACGTACAGCATCACAGCCAAGCGGATGATCTCAGGGCTCGTTTTAAAGTACCTGAATGGGGAGTGTTTTGTCATACGGAGAGGCTACGAGACCACCCTGCCCGTCTCAAGCTCGTTTTGTCTGACAGTACCGTTTTGCTCCCTCACACCCGCGGTCCACACCCTGTACCGATCCTTCCCTGTGATCTCCCTCAGGGCTGGTTTTAAAGTAGCGGCAGCTGTCAAACTAATGAGAACTCGCATCGGATTGCTAGCGCAGCCTAAATCTATGCGCCCAATAATTGACGCCACTCAGCGAGAGCAGCGGTACGGTTTAGCTTGAAATTGATGCGTGAATAAAGATGGCGTTCCTGGTTGAAATGGTTTTGGATTGAAGCGTGGGTTGAGACGAATTTCTGCAAGGTTGCCGTTCGTCGAAATCTTAGCATCGCCCTCTCTCGTCGCCTGAACGGTAAATGAGAATTCTCAGCTCTGTTGTTTACCCAGCGACCTGTTTCTTGCCGGCCAGCATTTCCTATGATCATCATCGCTGCGCGGTAGGAACGCAGTTTGTCCGTTACTATAATTCTAGGTTGGCCATTGCGCTTCATTGATTTTCTTATGAATTTCAACGCGGCTTTGCGATCTCTACGCTTACTCACATAACTTTCCAGAACTTCACCTTCATGATCTACAGCACGCCAAAGGTAGTGCCGTTCACCGTTGATCTTCACAAAGACCTCATCAAAGTGCCACTGCCAATTCGAGTGACTGCGTGCCTGGTTACGTCTTTTCCTAGCAATCTCTGATGCAAACATTGGCCCGAAGCGGTTCCACCAGAACCGGACCGTTTCATGGCTTACATCTACACCCCGTTCATGAAGAAGGTCCTCCACATTACGAAGAGAAAGTGGAAAACGAACATACAGCATGACTGCAAGTCGTATGACTTCAGGGCTGGTTTTAAAGTAGCGAAATGGGGAGTGTTTTGTCATTGGGCATGGTTACAAATTAGCCCTGCCCGCTTCAAGCAAGTTTACTCTGACAAAGCCAGAGGAGGAGCTTGCCACCCTAAATGCTTCGATGGAGGGTACAGATCCAAAGAACCGTGTTTTTCAAATCGTTGGCAAAGCCCCCAAAGGGACACGAACCCGCATAATCAAAATTGTTGCTGAAGAATGCGGTCTGCAGACAACACAAGTCGATAACCTATGGCAGAGATATCGCCGTTTTGAACCTCAGATTTCTTAAAAATAAGAATAACGGTTCTAATTAATCTTGGGAAACTTTAATCCCGTGCGTAACGGTTCCGTGATAACGCGCCAAATACCAAACAATCCTTATTGGCCCGAGGTGATAGTTGCGCCGCAGATAAAGCACTTTCTCGACGATCTCAGCTGGCGTTTGATTGGCAGGGTTCTTCGGGATTGTTTTTTCGTTTTTCAAACCAGCTTCACCATGCTTTTGGTATGCAACACGCCATCTATAAAAGCTGGACCTGCCAATCCCAAAATACCGGCAGGCTTTGCGGGCATTGCCGATCTTCTCGGCGTGCTGGAGCACTCTAAGTTTGCGCTGAATGTCGCGTTCTTCGTTCGTCATGAATACTTCCTCCATCCCAAATCAGGGAATTTACAGGAAGTGTCCTAAGAGTCCGTACATATCTACAGTCCAATCGCGATCATAAGTTCCTGTGGATCCTAGTCAACGGGATTAAAGGCGTCACCGAAACGCTCTCGGTACTCGGTAAGCTTCACGCGGAATTCGGGCTCGGTCTCGCGACCGGATTTGGCGTGCGGTGAATCCTCGGAGATCGCACTGTACGGAAATTCATCCAGCTTTTGAAGGCTTGGACGTTCCACCATGCGATCCCACCAAGCACGGGTCAGCGGATAAGGCTCCATCCAGAAACCGAGAAAGCGAACCATCTCCAACACCTTTATGAAAGGCATCAGGGTGGTTTCGGCAAGTGTAAACTGGTCCCCCATAATATAGGGGCGACCGTCTGCAAAGTTGTGCTCCATCAGCTTGAAGATCATTTCAAAGGATCCGATCGCACGCATCACATAAGGAGATTCGACGCCATCATTAACAACCGACATTTGACGATAGAGCCGATCAATACTGGGTATCACTTTCCATCGTTCTTCCATCTTTTCGCGTGGTACGGTTAGGCGGAATTTCGTGACGAAATTGATCACGGCGATTGCTTCAAAAGCCCGCTCGTCAAACAGCTTTATCCATTCGTCCATGCGGTATCGCTGAACAAGATCCTTGGGCTTTAGCGCCGGATCCGGTTTCAGATCGTCGATGTATTTACAGATAAGCGAGGATTCCCGAATGGGTTCGCCGTCGTGAACTAAGGTTGGAACGACACCCTGTGGATTAAGTTTGAGGTATTCGGGTTTAAATTGATCCCGGTTCATCAGGATCATCTTGTGAGGAATCCAGTCCGTGATCCCCTTTTCGATCAAGGTAATGATGACCCTGTTTGCACAGACGGAGTCGGTTTCTTCAAGGTAGTATAATTCAAGCGTCATGGTATTCTCCTAGTCTTCATGGCTTTTGCGTCGAGGCGGCATTTTTTTCTTGCATTGTTCGGGGATGAGTCACACGACGCTCTGGTCGATGGCGCCCATCACGGGATTACCGTCATAGTCTAGAAGCTCAATTCGGACGGTGTCCCCGCTCTTCATGAATTCAAGCGTCGCCGTACCGGTGTTGATTAACTCCAGCGCGCGGTATTCTCCAATGCATCCGCAACCAGTGGTATCGTCCTCGTTTGAAACGGTTCCCAGTGCCAGAATTGTACCGGCTTCTAGGTTGCGGGTCTGGGCCACGTGGGCAATGGCATCGTTGTAGCCAAACGGGCAATCAATCCCGGCCTCCATATCGCCTATAACATCGCCGCGCAGGGTGACTTTCATCTTGCCTGAAACGAGCCGACCATCCCAAAGGTCGCCAAGTTCGTCCGGCGTCACGGCAATCGGGCCAAGCGCGCTTTCGGGCTTTGATACAAGAAAGCCGAACGTCCGGGCCAATTCGGGTGCCACAATGCGTCGTAACGACGTGTCTTGCAGGAGGCAAAAAAGCCGAATGTGTTGTGATGCGCCCGTCGCTGCAACACCACGCGGGACATCGCCAAGAATGGCCGCGATCTCGGCCTCGAAGTCGATCAGATCTTCTTCCTTTTGCCCTTGGATTGGGTCATTCCAAGCGCCATAGCCATAAGATATTCCCTGATAGATCAGTGGTGCCTCCATAATGTCGGCGGGCAGGCTCGCGCCGCGCGCCTGCCGGTTACGGCGAATGTGGCTGATGTAGCAAGCGCCATCCAAATATTGAAAAGCGCGCGGCAAAGGCGCCGCCAAATCATCAAGATTGAGCATAAAGCCGTCTTTTTCAGTGCCGGCATTGAGCGCTGCATAAAGCGCCTCTGCTGCCGGAGACAACGCATCCCAATTATCCAGCAGCGCCTGCAGTGTCGGTGCAATTCCGTTGGCCTTGGCGGCAGTACGCAGATCGCGAGACACAACGATAAGTTGCCCGTCGCGGCCACCCTTCAAAGATGCAAGTTTCATGATGTGTTCCTATTTCGAGTGCTGCAATGGTTAACCGTGCCGATAAAAGGGGATTTGAAAGCCCGTTAGCTGAAGACCACTTGAATCTGGGTGTATTCGGCGAGGCCTTCTTCGGCGAACTCCACACCAAAGCCTGATTTTTTTGCACCTCCGAAGGGCGCATTGGGCTGAATACCCGGGTGTTTGTTTACCCAGACTGAACCAGATTGGATGCGGCTTGCAACAGATCGCGCCAGATCGATATCCTTGGTCCAAACCGAAGCGCCCAGTCCGTTGTCGTTGTCATTGACTTGCGCAATTACAATGTTGAGGTCGGTAAACCGGATGATCGGCAAAGCGGGTCCGAACTGTTCCTCCTGAACTAGCGGCGCATCATTGTCTATGTCCGCGACGAGCGTTACCGGATAGAATTGCCCTTCGCCCGCGACACCACCAATGAGTATTCGGCCCTTTGTTTTTGCGTCTTCGACCAAGTTTACGACTTTGTCGAACTGGTCGCGCGTTGTCAGCGGCCCGAGACGCGACGTCTCGTCCTTGCCGACACCCATTGGAACGCATTTTGCGTATGCTGTGAGTTCGGCGCACATGTCTTCATAAATGTCGTCATGCACATAAAGACGCTTGATCGCAACACAGGTCTGACCGGTGTTCAAGAACGCCCCCCAAAAGATGCTCTCTGCAATATCCTTAGGATTCACATCCGACAGAACAATTGCGGCGTCATTTCCACCGAGTTCCATGGTCAAACGTTTGATCGTGTCTGCCGCGGACTTCATTACCCTTATCCCGGTATCTGTTGATCCGGTAAACACGATTTTGGAAATACCGCTATGAGAGGACAAAGCCGCGCCAAGGTTGTACTCTTTGTCATCACTACTAACGACGTTCACAACGCCGGCAGGCAGAACCTCCTGCATTAGTTCCACCATTCGCATGATTGTCAGCGGCGCTATTGGCGATGGCTTTGCGACGATAGAATTTCCGGTACGGATCGCAGGCAACAAATGCCAGACGGCGATCATCGCTGGCGCGTTCCACGGCAGAATAGATCCAACAACCCCTAACGGACGGCGAAACATTTCCACGCGACCCGTATGGTCATCTTGAATGATCTTGGGTTCCATCGGCAGCTTCGCCGTATACCGCGCCCAAGCGACAGCCGCAGCTATTTCACCTCTGGATCCTTTTCCCTCCAGCGGTTTGCCTTGCTCCGCCGTCAGGATTTGCGCGAGTTCTTCGGCGTTAACCTCGATGATATCTGCGACCCGATCGCAAGCACCCCGCCGCTCTTTGTCGCTTACGGCAGACCAGTTTTCATAGGCCTTCGTGGCCGCCTCGACGACAGCATCCAGATCCGTCGCCGTCGCGTTCGGTGCACGACCGACAAGTTCTTGCGTCGCGGGGTCAGTTACATCGAAGAAGTCTTGCTTCGAGATAGCCTCGCCCCCGATAATCATGGAATAGTTAAGCATCCCTATCTCCCTTTTTCAATCTTGCCGGGAAAGCAAAACTGGAATTTCGACTACGCCTTGGCGCTTTGGACCAGATCGGCGAATGCGACGAGCTGCGCTGCCACAAACTCGCGCGATTTCGGATCGACAAGTCGCATTTCATCAAATTTTTGCGGTGCCAGTCCAATCAGGACCTCGGGTTTAACTAAGACGCTTGCCTGAAAAAACAGAAGAGTCTGGCGCATCGCCATTTGTCCTCGTGCACCGCCAACCGGCCCAGGTGAGACTGACTGAAGAGCAACGGGTTTGTCTTTCAGTGGTTGATCGGACCGGCGGGATATCCAGTCCAACGCATTCTTCAAGCCACCGGGCACCGAGTGATTGTATTCCGGGGCCGCAATGACAATTCCGTCAGCAGCCTCAATAGCGGCCGATAGCGCGTCAATCTGGGCTGGAAAGCCAATAGCGTCGAGATCGTCCATATTCAGCAATGGGAGGTTACTGAAGGACGGTGCACCAACAAATTCCATTTCCTTTGGCGACAACTCAGGGAGTGTATTGAGCAACTGGTTGTGGAATGAACCTTTTCGAAGGCTGCCACAAATCATCAAGATTTTCATAGTGTTAGTTTCCTGTAACATCGTCTGCAATTCTGGCATGTAGTAGACCACTGAGTTCACGCCGGTTTTTTGAAATTACGCGTCAGTCCGTCCCAGGTATTTGGGTACTCCGCATCAACGCGGTCCGCCTGCGATGCGAATTGTGTCGGGTTCTGCACATGGCGCGTTTCAAACATGAAGGCCATGGTTCCAGTTAGTTTCTCGGGCATCAGTTCTTTTTCGCTGGCACCTTTGAAGGCGTCAGTGTCGGGACCATGCGCCACCATTGCGTTGTGTAGGCTCATCCCACCCGGCTTGAAACCTTCGGGCTTTGCATCATAGGCGCCATAGACCAACCCCATGAACTCCGACATGACGTTGATGTGATACCAGGGCGGACGAAAGCTGTCCTCCATTACCAACCAACGCTCAGGGAAGATGACAAAGTCCATATTCGCCGTACCGACCGTTTCAGACGGTGACGTCAGTACAGTGTAGATTGATGGATCTGGGTGATCGAAGCTGATTGACCCAACCGGTGCAAAGCGGCGTAAATCGTATTTGTAGGGCGCATAGTTGCCATGCCATGCCACAACATCCAGAGGAGATTGGTCGAGTTGCGTTTTATAGATACGCCCACCGGATTTCATGAAGAGCTCGAAACTGCCCTGTCGATCCTCGTAAGCTGCTGCGGGGTAGAGAAAGTCCCGCGCATTTGCCAGGCAGTTTGCACCGATCGGTCCCCGCTCGGGCAAAGTCAGAGCGAGGCCATAATTTTCAGCGATGTAGCCTCGGATAGGACCATCCAGAAGATCGACACGGAACCGGACGCCCTTGGGTATAACCACGATGTCGCCGGGTTCAGCGACCAGAATACCAAATTCCGTCACAAATTTTTGTTTGTTGAGTTGCGGAACAAACAGCATCTCGCCATCCGCATTCATAAAAAAGCGATCTTCCATCGACCTGTTGGCCACGTAATAGTGACAGGCGGCACCTGCGCCCATCGGCGCATCGCCTGCAGTTGTGATCGTTTTGATGCCGTGAATGAAATCAACCCCTGTTCCTGCGGGGACCTCTATCGGGGGCCAGCGAAGTTGCATCGACGGAAGACTGCTTTCCTTGCAGGGTGCAGTTCGGATATCAGCGACTGGCACTTCTTCAAAACCTGTGCCGTGCTTTACAGAAGGCAGGATCCGGTAAAGCCACGAGCGCTTGTTGTCGGCGCGAGGTGCCGTGAAAGCGGTACCGCTAAGTTGTTCGGCATAAAGTCCGAGCGGCGGCTTCTGGGGTGAGTTCCGGCCAATCGGTAGAGCGCCGTTTTCTGCTTGCGTGGAGAAGGTGTTTCCGAAACCGGGCATGTAGTGATAGTCGGGGTCCGCCCCGGCAATTTCTCCGCCGTGAACAATGATTTCGCTTGCTGTCATAGGGTCGTCTCCAAAGGTTGTGGGATCAGTTCAACTACCCACGGCAAAGTTTAATCGTTCGCAAAAACAAGGTTGCGTCTTCAGGCTGGATTTGGCTCGTATTCAACAACTGTCAGCTTGTTTCTTTGATCGTTGTTTTCGATGCCTCGCACGCGACGTAGGTTGCGAAAAACCCAGCTTATGCCCGGCGCGCCAGTTACAGCTGACGCGCCGACCGATAGTGGTGTTAAGATTAGTTCGTGGATGCCATCGAACCTTCAGGAATGGTCGCCCCGATTTCCTTGTAGTACCGCTGTGCACCAGGATGCAGCGGCAGACCGCCGTTCTGAACGGCGGCTTCAACCGTGATGTGTCTCAGCCAAGGCGTATCCGAGCGTTGCGCTTCGGCTGCTTCCCAAAACGTCTTGGTCACTTCATAGACAGTTTCTTCATCCAAATCGGCACGGGTTGCAACGCCGACCACAACACTAAAGGTGTAGACTGGCTCGGGGTTGGAAACTCCGTCGCCATAGGCAGATACGTCAATTGCAGTCAATTTGCGGCCAAGCGCACGGCTTGGGGCAAGTTGTTCTTCGGTCATCCCATCGACCTGTGCTTGCGTCGGCCCAAGAAGCCGAACGGTGGACGTCGCGACCAATTGCTCCATTTGCGGAAACGGAGGAATGCCTCCCACCGAATAGACATCGATCTGTCGATCCTGGAATGCCTGAAAACCCGAAGACCAGGATCCCTTGAAGTTTTTGTAGTCCTCACCAGCCACCATTCCGGTTTGCGCTTTCACCCATTCATGTCCGGAATTCCACGCTCCACCGCCTGGCGGGCCAAGAAAGACGGTTTTACCGCGCAAATCGTCCAGCGAAGTCAGGCCGTCTTCTGAGTGAGTGATAAAGTGAACAGGGCCCCAAGGGAACCAATAGACCAACCGCAGGTTTTTGGCCAACTCTGGAGCTTCATCGAGCTTTTGATACATGGCCTTTTGCTTTGACATAAGCTGAAACATCACAGGGGCCGTCAACGCGAAATCCAGATCGCCTTTTGCAAGTTCAATCATGTGCTTTGCTGCAGCCCCAGTGGCGTCGACCGAGATATTGTGCTGGTCCTGATTGGTATTCACTAAAGTCGCCATTGTGCTCATCGTCAGATATCCAGACGTGCCTGGCGCAACAGTGGCCATTTTGAGATCCTCGGCCATAGCAGCCGGAGCAAGCGTTAAGGCCCCGGCTATTATAGTTGTTGCGAATTTCTTCATTATTACCTCCCTAGGTTTCAAGTTTGGGCCAAGATCACTCGATTTTGACCGGCATCGACCGCACGTGGTTGGTGCGGCTTAAAAAGATCAGAATTGCGCCCAGCGAGACCCCGAAAATGGTCAGTGCGAACGAGGGCCAGAGCAACATTGCCGCTGCCACCAACCTGAAAACAGATTGCCAAATCGGTAACTGAGTGGTTTCAAAACGTGCCAGCGCGGTGGCAATGAGCCATGACGCAAGAAGAAACGACACGATCGCAGCGCTAAGCCCGAATATTGTGAACCCTTCAATCAAGAGTAAATCGGGGTAGTAGACGAACATGAACGGGATGATGAATCCGGCGAAAGAGAGCCGGATCGCCTCGACTCCGGTTTCCATCGGATTGGCCCCTGCTATTGGGGCGGCGGCAAAAGCTGCCAACGCAACAGGCGGCGTTACCATCGAAAGAACTCCAAAATATAGAATGAAGAGATGTGCCGCGATTGTGGGCACGCCCAACTTGCTCAACACCGGCCCCATCACGAGCGCCAGAACGAGGTAAGCGGTCACTGACGGCACGCCCATGCCCATGACCAGACATCCCAGCATCACCAGCAGCAAACTTACCATCAGGTTGTCGCCAGACATTCCAAGGATAGCTTGCGATAGCTGCAAGCCCAGCCCGGTCATATTGATGACACCAATAATGAAACCGACTGCTGTCACGACAACCATCAAAATGGCAGAGGTCGTGCCTGCATCGACCAAAGCGTTGAACCAGACTTTTGGCCTGCGGAAATTTGGGAACAGTATCAAGCTCAGAACGCAAGCTGAAATCAGCGCCGCAAATCCGGCGTATTGCGCCGTGCGCCCTTGAGTCAAAAAGTAAATAATGACGGCCAACGGGAAAAAAAGTGTCAAGCTTTTCAGCCAGTCATCTGGTGTTAATTTCTCGCGTTGATCTACAGGAGTAGGCTCAATGCCCAGCTTGCGTGCTTCTATGAGCACAACAATGAAAAGAGACGCGTAGTAGAACAAAGCCGGTATCAGAGCAGCGACAACAATCGACAAATACGGGATGCCGGTTACGTCAGCCATAACGAAAGCGACGACACCCATGACCGGAGGCATGATTTGTCCACCAGTCGACGAGGCAGCTTCAATAGCACCGGCTGTCTTAGGCGAAAACCCGGCGCGTTTGATGATTGGAATGGTAAAAACACCGGTGGAAACAACGTTGGCAATAGCCGCTCCCGATATGGTTCCAAACAGCGCTGACCCAACAATCGAAGCATGCGCTGGCCCACCGGTGAAACGCGATGTCGCGGCAAACGCCATTTTCAGGAGGACACTACCTGCGCCCGAGGCCTGCAGAACCGCGCCAAACGCTATAAAAATCAGCACAACGCGGCTGACAACCTGGACCGGCAACCCAAACACGCCGTCGGTTGAATACCATAAGTTTTCAGATATCCGGGTCCAGCTTTCACCCGCTCCGAATGGGGCAAGAACATAGATGCCCATAGCAAGAAAAACCAAAACCATTGGCCAGCCGAATTCCCGATGCGTCGCGTAAGCTACCAGGCCAAAAGCCAGCCAGCCCAGCACAAACTGAAATTTTGAAATATCGACGAAGAACGCTTCCTGTTCTAACATGATTTGCAGCCAAACCCACATCAGCCCTGTAAACACAATGGCGACAAGAACATCGAACGCACGCTTCCACTTTGGGGCGCCCCGATCGCGAAGCAGCGAAATAATGCACCCCAAAACCACGACGACCGCTAAAAACCAGATATTGTCAAACGCTCCAAAACCAGCCGTGTAAATAGCAACCAGCGCGAACCCAGCGGCCAGTAGCTTTACCGTGGTGTCCAGTGAGGATTTCAATGCCAACATCGTGCCCTTTCGCTGGTTCATCTAAATTTTTGGGCTTAGGTTCATGCCAGAAAGTTCAGGACTGTCTGCTGCATATCGGTAAGCCCGAAAGACCAGGTTAGAGGGTTTGCGAACATTGGGGAGCCAACAGCTGAAATCCGAGTTTATGTAGTCCCACACGATGTCCATGCTTTCCCTGTGCACTTCGAAAATGCGCCCGTTGCCTGCCTCGCAAACTAACGTGTTGCCATTGGGAAGGCGCTGAACGCCGCCCATGACGTGGCTGTAAAAAGTCCACGGGATCTCGGCCTCCCACCGCCAAAGCTCCTCGCCGGTGATCGCGTCCAGCTCAACTACCGCGGATCGCTGAGGCGCAGGTTTGTCACATGCTCCATTGGCAAAGAATAGAATCCGCTTCCCATCATCGACCGGTTGCGGATCGTGTGGGCGCCCCCAACTTTCATTACGCCTTTCCCAGATCAGCCCGTTCTCCGAAGGCGAAAGCACGGCAATCATGTCCAGGTTGCGAAAGTTGATAAGGAAATTTCCGTTGGGGAGCGGGCACATCGTATTGGAGTGACAGTACGCAGCACGGTCAAGCCCTCCGGAAATCGGATATTGCTCAGGATCTAATTGAGTGGTGCACCACTCCCAAATCGTTTCGCCTTTGGGCGAGATAATTCGGAAATAATCCTCGTACATTCGGCCATTGGCCTCTGTACCTGGCTTTCCGCCGGGAATACGCGCGGCGAAATCGTCTGGCATCGCGCGCCAGCCGATGTAGACCGTATTGCCATCCGGCAAACGGCGAAAATCGTGATGCTGGGAATCATCCGTGTATTCCCAAAGAACGTCACCGTCCCAAGACAGCTCCAGGATGCGGCCCCCACGAGCAACATTCAGAGGAATATCGGTCGGAACTTGCACGGAACAAAGAAGCCGGCCTCCAGGCAGAAGATAGGCGTGTCCCCCAAACAATTCAGGCATGTTCCATCTGTGGACTTCCCGTCCCTCTATGTCGATCAGTTGAACAGTTTTGCCGCGAAGGGTTCCAAAGAGTGTGAAACCATCAAAGCTGCGATCAGCATCATGCTTTAGGAGTTCTATCTTCTGAAAGTCCAATTTTGATTCCTTTTCCGCTGTTCACAACAGTATTGAAAAATGAGAATACTCATTCTGTAAAATGAGAATACGTATTCTATTTGACAATGCAAGGCAAATTCTGCAATTCCTTCCCAAAAAGGAATGGAGCACAAAAATGAGCAAAGCAGTACCGCGAGAAGACAAGCTCGATATCCCCGGAGTTAGGCCGGCCGAACAATTGCGAAGTCGACTCCTGCAGGACAGATTCGTCACGGCCGGACGAAAAATCATGGTGAAAACCCGATTGGCAGACCTTCCGATTCCCGACCTGGCGAAAGAAGCAGGATCATCGGTTGGGGGGTTTTACTCTCGCTTTGACACTAAAGATGCGTTCTTCGAATTCTTGCGCCTACAAATGTTCGACGATCACATGAAACTCCACGACGAGTACCTCGATCCCACCCGTTTTGCAGACAAGACCCACAAAGAGGTAAGCTCGGCTTTTGTCGATTTGATGCTGTTGGTTTTCTCTGGCCCGTGGCGCGGAGTTTTACGGGAAGCGTTTTCAAGGATCCCCGAACATCCGGAGAGTTGGGGTCCGATGACACGCCGCAGCCAATATCTGTGCAATCGTATCCTTGCGCTTTATGAGCCTCTGGTGAAAAATAAAGACGGGTTGGACCAGCGCGTTGCATTTGCGGTTCAGCTTCTTTTCTCGGCGTTTGACAATGAAATGATGAACCCAAACCTCGAATTCAGAATATCGGACACCCAGTTCCGTAATTTTCTTATTCAATCCTTCGATGCTTTGATTGCTGGTCAATTCGACCCTTTGACGCCTGAAGATCTCGCATAGAAGGCAGACGCAATGACATGGAGCATTGAAGACGCTAGAACCAAGCGCCGTGTGGATGGTCAGCGCCGTGCGCGTCTGAGAACACTTGTTGGGCGGCATCTCGAATCCCCTTTACGTTCTGTTATGAGCGCGGCGGGTGCCATTACAGGAAATCGCAACTATTTTCTGGCGCTGGACAGGGTCGCCCGGCGGATGAACCGCTACCAGAAGACAGCTTTTAAAAACTACGAACCAACCGGCAGCGATATCGTGTGTTCCGCCTATTTCAAGGCAGGAACCAACTGGGTCATGCACATTTGTTATCAGATCACCCAACTCGGTAACGGCCAATTTGATCACATACAGGACGAAATTGCGTGGCCGGATGCGGCAGAGCCACGCTACTGGCGTGCCTTGTCAGACAGCAACGCAATATGCTCTCCATCTGGACGCCGCGTGATCAAATCGCACTTGCCGGCTGATCTGATACCTCTGCAAACGAGCACCAAGTACATTGCCGTGACACGCGATCCTCTGGATTGTGCCGCCTCTGGATTTCACTTCTACGCCAATCTGATCCTTGGACCCGCAACACCACCCCCCGACGTTTGGCTGGACTACTTTGCGTTAGACAGGACTTTCTATGGACCCTGGCACCATTTTACCGCGTCTTGGTGGGCTGAACGTAACCGGAAAAATGTCCTGTTTCTGACCTTCGAGGATTTGAAAGCGCGGCCCCATGACACTATCCTGGCTATCGCTCATTTTTTGGAAATCGAGTTGACGCCCGACCAATTGGAAGGCGTCATCGGAAACACGACGATCGAGGCGATGCGCAAGATCAACGACAGGTTTACGCCCGTGCGGCAAAATATCTGGAGCAACCACAGCGCCAAAATTGTCCGAAAAGGTGCGATGGGCGATGGGCACTCGCTGTTTTCAAGGGAGGCCATCGAACTGTTCCGGAAAAGAACAGCAGTTGGTTTGGAACGCGAAAAAAGCGATTTCCCGCACTACGACCTGCTGCCTGGGCATTAGTCACCACTAAGACAATCATACGGCGCGCCTCGTCTATGGCTCGATTATGTTGAACCACAAATCGAACGTGTCGTGCAGGTCAAGATAGGCTTTAAACATCTCGACACTGCCGGTCACCTTAACGGATCCGTCAGCAATGACGTCGTCAATTAACACGCGTCCGTATGCAATATCGTTCAGCGTTAAACGTGAGAGCGAGACGCTCAAATCCGCCCGATCATTCCATGCATTCACCCTGTTGTTCTCAACCTGATTGTTGACGGTAACGACGACCTTTTCGTCGGCATCTGTAAGCTCAAAGTTAATCACACGGCTGACATTTTTGGCTTTCGCTGGATCAAGCTTCACCGCAAGAAGATTGAAAAAGTCCCGGATCGGCATTGCACGAGCGATGTCCTCGTTCACGCCACCAACGCCAGGTCGTGGTTTAATCCCTTCGCGCAGTTCTTGGGCGGCACTAAGATAGTAATTCCGCCACAGTACGGACTCCGCCTGAAACCCGAGCTGCTCATAGGTTGAGGCAAGCATGTCCCTGCCCATCTGATTAGTCGGATCTGCGAAGACCAAATGGTTGAGAATAGTTGAGGCCCAACGATAGTCGCCTTCTTCGAAAGCAGTCCACGCCGTGTCCAGGACTGATTCCGCCCCCCCCATGGCCTTTACATATCGTTTCGCCTCTTCAACCGGCGTATGTGGATTGAGGCTGGCGGGATTACCGTCGAAATAACCATAGTATTTCTGATAGGTTGCTTTGAGGTTATGGTTCAAAGTTCCGTAATATTCGCGCACGGAAAAGGACCGCTTCATGAACTCAGGTTCTTCAACTTCTTCTGCAATTTCGCGCGGCGTATACCCAGTATTCGCCAGTCGAAGGGTTTGGTCGTGAATATAGCGATAAATATCGCGTTGTTCTTCGAGGAAGTTGCGGATGTTTTCGTTGCCCCACTCCGGCCAGCAGTGACAGGCGAAGTAGATTTCCGCCTCGTCACCGAATAACACCAGCGACTCGTCAATACACTCCGCCCAAAGTAGCGGATCGCGCACTTCTGCACCCCGCAGGGTCAGGATATTGTGCATCGTGCGGCAAGTCACTTCGGCCATGCACAGTGCTTTGTGCTGCGGTAGATAGAAGGTGAACTCGGCAGGCGCTTCAGTGCCGGAGGCCATTTGGAATACGAACTCAACGCCATCAATGGTCATGCGTTCGCCTGTTTTTGATATCTCTTTCGTTGGCAGGACAAAGCTTCGATTTCCACGCGCATTACCTTTGCCGATACCGGCATCAAGATACCCTGCCGGTCCGGGAGGCACGATCAGGCCAAACTGATACATGGCTCGCCGCGCCATTTGGTTACCGGCCAGGACTGCTTCGTTAACGGCGTATTTGGTAAACCCTTCGGGCACGATGATCGGAATGTCACCCTTGGCGAGCAGTTCATCCGTTAGAACGCCGCGCGACCCGCCGAAGTGATCTGCATGGGTGTGGGTGATTAGAACTGCACTAACAGGTCGTTCTCCCAGATTGTCATTGGCGAGCTTTAGGGCAGCCTGCGCCGTTTCAATGCAAATCAGGCAATCAATGATGATCCAGCCGGTGTCGCCGCGGACCAGCGTCATAAGAGCCATATCATAGCCCCGGACTTGATAAATCCTATCTGCGACTTCGAACAAGCCATGGTTTGCATTAAGTTGCGCCTGGCGCCAAAGCGAGGGGTTGGCCGTATCGGGCGCAGGCTCTTTCAAAAAGGCAAAAGCATCCGTGTCCCAGGCGACTCGGCCATCATGTGTTTTGATTGGGCCATCAATCGACGCGATGAATCCGCGACGCGCCTTTTCAAAGTCTTGTTGATCAGACAAGGGCAATGCGCGCGCGACGCTCTCGTTAGCTGCTTTGGTTACCGCTGTCGCTGTGCCCGATTTGGGCAGGGGGTAGGTCTTTGCCATGTCGTTGTCCTTTGTCGTCGCTCGTGTGTTGCTCGTTCAGAATTTCCATCGCCGAACAGAGCGTTGGTTGCCTACTCCCAGACAGGCATGTCCTCATGATTTTTGTGCAAAATCAGTTTGGACATGCTGTGCCGTTTAAACACCCCCAGGTTGGAAAACCCGGAGATCACTCCAATATCAGGTCTTGTCATGGCCCCAAGTTGACTCACGGATCCACTTGAGAAATGCTTCATCAAATTGTGGCCGAGCACTGACCCGCTCATACCAAGCGTTAATATTTGGATACCGGTCGAAATCAAAGCCGCCTATCGTCATCGTTGTATATGTCGGCCCCCAAGAAATGTCCGCCAAAGTATAGGTGTTGCCCACGATCCAGTCTGAATTGGAAAGCTTCTGTTCCATCTTTTCAAAAATGCTATCCATCAGTTTGGTGGCTTCGTCGGCGTCTTCTTGCGTTAGCGATGATCCGGGCGCGCCGTGTTTTGCGTGAAACGCCTTAAGTTCCGGATCTGTTTGCAATGTCTGATATCGCTGAAATTCTTCGTCGGATTTCTTCAAAATTTTAGCAACGCGCTTGAAGTACTGCAGCGTTTTAATCCCAGGCAGATGAATCTCGCCCGATGTCTTGAGCCACCAGTCGATTTCCGACTGTTCTTCATCAGACACATTGCGGAACCCTGGCTCTGGAAACTTCTCTTCAAGGTAGGCCAGTATGTCATTGGACTCCGTCACAACGACACCGTCATGCACCAACGCAGGGACCAGTCCTTTTGGATTTATCCCAAAGTATTCTTCGCTCACATTGTCCTTTTCTTTAAGGCTGAGATGATGACTTACCCAAGGAAGTTCTTTCTCTCCTAGAAGCAATCGTACTCTGGCCGAGCAATTTGATCTGTCGGAGTGATAGAGGTGCAGCCCCTCGAAATCGAGTACGGATTTATTGGTTGGTTCCACGATTGGCATTGTCTTTTATTCTCCTGTTTTAATTGAGTGATTTTTCCATAGCCACGCGATCAACTAAGCGTCCTCCAGAATGAAGTCGGCGCCGCGATCGGCGATCATCATTGTCGGGGCATTTGTGTTTCCGGAAACGAGCATGGGCATCACTGAACAATCGGCGACGCGTAGTCCCTCAACACCGTTCACCTTCAGCCGAATGTCAACCACGGCTTGGGTGTCAGTGCCCATCCGACAGGTTCCAGCAGGGTGATAAATGGTCCGCGCCTGATCCCTAATAGCGTCGTCCAGCGTGTTGGAGCCAACAGTGGTCGAAACATCAGGCCCAGGCCAGATCACCTCACTCAATATTTCTTTAAGCTGCGGCTGCTCGCAAATCTCACGCGCCAGACGAACCCCCCTTCGTAGGGTGTCCAAATCATCTTCAGTCTGGAGAACCTGCGCTTCGAATTTTGGCGGGTCTTCAGGGTCGGTTGATGCCAGCATCAGACGCCCCCGAGATTTTGGCCGCATGGTCATCGGGTGAACATGAAAAGAATGGCAGGAAAGTGGCCCTTCCCCGGGCGCACCCGGCGCGAAAGGGGCAAAATTCATCTGCACGTCCGGTCGGCCATCGCCATCCGTGTCGACGCAGGCGCCAGCCGCCAAGAGATTAGACGTCAGCAATCCGCGCCGAAAAACGAAATAGTTGATGCCATTTTTGAGTGCCGCAAGACCTCTGTCAGCATTTTGGTAGCCGATATTTTCCTTTAGCCTGTATGTGACCGGTGTCCCGACATGGTCCTGGTAATTGGCACCGACTTCTGGCGCATCATGCACAGGCACGATTCCATGGCGGTTCAGTTCGGCGCCCGGGCCGATCCCGGACAGCATCAACAGCTTCGGGCTGTGGAAAGAGCCAGCCGTCAGAATGATCTCTTTTCGCGCCCGCAAAACCCTTTGTTCGCCTCCGCTTTTAACTTCTAACGCAGTTGCTCGACGACCCTCAAAACGGATCTTGCCCGCGATGGTATCTGTCAGAATGGTCAGTTGTCGGTGACCTACAACAGGTTTGAGAAAACACGTGGCCGCCGACTGGCGACGACCAGCGTATGCGGTTGCCTGATACCATCCGGCGCCCGCTTGGGTTTTACCGTTGAAATCATCGTTCCAGTCCAGCCCAGCGGAAAGTGCTGCATCCAGAGCAATCTCGTTTACAGGATGTTTGTACTCGGGGCTCGCGACAACCAAAGCCCCATCCTGGCCGTGGAAGGGTGTCCCAAGATGAACGTTCTTTTCTTGCCGGACAAAAACCGGCAAAACATCCTTGTAGCCCCAACCGTCGCAGCCATGAAGGTTCTCCCAGTCATCGTAATCGTCGGCCTGGCCGCGCATGTAAATCATGGCGTTGACCGAAGATCCTCCACCGACAACGTTCCCCTGTGGAACAGCAAAGCGTTTGCCATTTATCGTTTCGTCAGGTTCTGACAGAACCGCGTCGATGTCGTTGGATTGATGTGCCTTAAAATAGGTCGCAGGTATGTGGATCCAGCGATTAACGTCCATTCGACCCCGCTCAACCAAGGCCACCGAAAACCGGCCATCACGAACCAGACGGTTTGCCAGAACGCACCCAGCTGATCCGGCGCCAACGATGATGTAGTCGAATTCACTTTCCTCAACCATTAATACACCTGTATTATTTTAACCCGTCAAAAAGCCTGACCATCGCCAAACAAGATCCCTGTGAAAAGCAGATTGCACACGCGCTCGATGTAAATCTCGCGCACTGACCCAAAGGTAAGATGTCAGATCTGCAACACACAGCCCCAAAACAAGAATTAGTATTCTTATTATTATTTAAACTAATCGTCAAGCTTTTTTCTTGTCCCGGGTTAGGTGCGCAGAGTTTTGGGCTGGCCAAGTGTGTCCGTCTTCACATAAAGTTAGACGTCAGAGCGATTTGGGCACCGGAGGCTCTTGTTCGTTTGTGTGATTGATTATGCTGCTTGTTTTTGATGTTGCAATCGGCGTTGTTGGATTGTCCGTTTCTTGATCTTTTCCCTTTCTCTGAGAATGGCTTTGTCACGCCCGAAGTAGACGTCGGCCAGTGTGACGTTGTTGATGCTCTCGTGATATCGCTGATGATTGTAGTGATCAACAAAGGCGTCGAGTTCATCAGGCAGACCGCTTCGAGAGCGCAGGCTCACGCCAATGACACACAGCCGCGCGTGTGCAGGCGCGCGTGGCATAAATTGAGTGTGAAAAACAAGTGGCCCATAGCGCTGAGTAACGTAATACTACGACACTTTGTCTCGCTGAAAAACACGAAGACCCAATCGAAAACTGCTAAGTTATTGATTTAATGGTGCCCCCACACGGACTCGAACCGCGGACCTATTGATTACAAATCAGTTGCTCTTAAAACCTCGCACCACACATCAATTTACCGTTCTATTTGCCCAAAAGGAATGCCAAGCTATCTCTTGTTGATGTGAAAAACAGACCGAGGCGCATATGAAACCCACCTTCAACTTCACCCGTCGCCAATGGCTCGCGTCAGCGTTTGGCTTTTTGGTTTCATCCATTGCCGCTCCTTTAGCAGCACAAACAAAAATTCGTCGCATTCAAACCCAGTATATCGCGGCATTGGCTCCTGAAGGTGCAACCTCAGGGACTGGCGCGGAAACTTGGGGCCTTTGGAAAGTTGACCCAGGCCCGATCGGTGTGTGGTTGCGGTTTTACCAGGCTTTGCAGAAAGCGGGTAATATTGCTCCTTCGGGTTGGCGGTTTGATATTGATGATTGGTGGCTGGATGAGAACGGCTTGATCATGAAAGCCCCCGAGTTTCCTATTCCGGCGGGACAGTATTACGTGACCAACGGTGAGGAGAATATTTCTCTTCTGACAGTTGAAGAGGAGGATGCAGAAGGCAAGCAAGCCTAGTCACTCACAGATGATAAAACCATTGGGGATGTCACACATGGCCCATGCCGGTCTGCGAGATATACGCCCGAAGGTGAAAGCGGAACATGCTCACCAGAATACGCAGACCGGTCTGCTTTCCCTCTAAAGCCCGGCGAATCTCCTCCACTGGTAAGCGGGTGCAATCGCAAGAACTATGCGGTCTTGATTGTTTTTGCAGTACCAGCTGACGCGTGATAGTTAACAGAATTAACATTTTATTTAATTATATCAACTATTTGAAAAATATAACTGCTTTAGCCGAACCTGAATTGGTGTTATGATTAAAGCATGGCAGTAGCCCGAATGACCAAGTTCGGTTTGTTGCTGGCTTCAATATTGAAGTCCTAATTCAACGAAAGGAATTAGCATGCTGCTGACCACTTGTTCGTTGGGTCTTGAGGAGCTTCGTTCTTCAAACTCAACACCTCGCCATCACCCGCCACGACAAATTCAAAAAGCAAAGCACCTGTTTACTGAACAGGGAATTGTTGTGCCTATTGTCGTTGATGAGAACCATCGCATTATTGATGGCCATCTTAGACTTGCCGTGGCTCAAGAGCTCGGCGTTGAAACTCTCAATGCGATTGTTGTGTCAGAGGCATCTCCCGCCCAGCTCATTGAACTGGAATTGGCGCTCAACCGTCTGGCCCAAGACAGCACCTGGGATGAAGGGCGCTTAAAGCAAAAGCTTGAACAGCTATTAGAGTTCAAAATTGATCTCAGCTTTACCGGTTTTGAGCAGGCTGAGATTGATAAGATCCTTCATTTTGAACTCATCGATGCGCCAGAGCAAGATTGGAATGCCGCCGATCCCGTAACGCAGCTTGGTGATATATGGCGGGTTGGTAATCACATCATTGCCTGCGTTGATGCTTTATCTGCCCAATCAGCTTTGAGCGACCTTGATGAAAAGCCTCTGGCCAAAGTCTGCGTGACGGACCCGCCTTATAATGTGCCGACCAAAGGCCATATTAGGACAGGTCAAGGTCATGGGGCCTTTGCTATGGCCGCCGGTGAGATGAGCGATGAGGAGTTTGAGGGTTTTCTTACATCCTTTCTGCGATCAGCAATGCCGCTCACCACTGAAACGGCTCTGTTTTACGTCTGTATGGATTGGCGCCATATGGATCATCTGAATGCAGCCGCAAAAGCGCTGCACCTAATGCCGCAAAACCTGTGTGTCTGGGCCAAAACAAATGCTGGGATGGGATCGTTTTACCGCTCGCAACATGAGTTGGTTGCGGTTTATAGCCGGGTCAAAACTTTCCAAAACAACATCAACCTTGGAGCAAGTGGCCGCTACCGGACAAATGTCTGGCAATATGATGGCGTGACCAGCTTTGGACCAACCAGAACAGAGGATCTTGTGGATCATCCTACGGTAAAGCCAACCAAGCTTATCGCCGATATTCTTTTGGACTGTACCTCAATCGGGGACTGGGTGCTCGATCCGTTTTTGGGGAGTGGCACCACCTGTCTGGCCGCAGAGCAAGTCAGTAGGCGCTGTCTTGGAATTGAACTGGAGCCCAAGTTTGTCGATGTGGCCCTTAAGCGTCTTAAAGATCGGTGCAACTTGGACGCCGTCCACGTTCAATCTGGCAAAAGCTACAACGAGATCAGAAATGATCGCCTCTTGAGCAACGCAGGTGGGTCATGAGCTATAAAAATCCACCCAAGCACACCCAATTCAAAAAAGGCCAGTCCGGCAATCCGAAAGGCCGGCCACCAAAGCACACCAAACGCCCCCCAACTCTCGCAGACGACTTACGCCAAGAGCTTGAGGAGGAAGTGACGGTCAATAAAAATGGTGAAGTCGTTCGCGTCACCAAACAGCGCGCGCTGCTCGCCGCGGTGACCACCGCAGCCATCAACGGGCGTATCGGGCAACAACGCTTGATCGTTCAACTGTTCGGCGTACTTGGAGGGACAGCTGAAGATGACACAAGCACAGCAGAAGAACTTGAACAGATCGATGGGGCATTTCTGTTGGAGTTAGGCAAGATTGGCCTCAGTTTTGATGAGCGCAGCAATGACACGTAAGCTCAATCAAGCCGAACTCCATTCACTGCTTCGCCAATCACCAAGTTTATTCTTCGCCCATCTGTTTCCCAAGATCGATAATACCGAGGGCTTTGAGTGTCCGTGGCATCTGCATGCCATAAGCCAGCATTTGCTTGAGATGTATCATGGACAGTGTCGGCGTTTGATCATCAACGCCCCACCCCGATCGTTAAAGACCTCCATGGCCAATAGTTACTTTATACCCTGGCTACTTGGCAAAAACCCAAAGACCAAAATCATTGTTGTGACTTATGGCGATGATCTCTCAACAACACTGGCGCGCGCCACAAAGAAGGTCTTTCTTCATCCAGCCTATAAGCGAATCTTTCCTCATACGGTTTTGGAAAATGATAGGATGCAAGCCACCAATTTGCGCACACCGCAAGGTGGGCAAGTCATCTTTACATCCATTCGTGGCGCACTCACCGGGCTTGGTGCAGACTGGATCATTCT
>Ga0209308_10001500_pt1 | contig 21586 bp, 39 predicted proteins | sample COGITO_mtgs_1204_3_FD_184806 | JGI IMG/M metagenome (GOLD analysis project Ga0209308, IMG submission 184806) | Pelagic marine microbial communities from North Sea - COGITO_mtgs_120405 (SPAdes) (version 2) | ecosystem: Environmental > Aquatic > Marine > Epipelagic ...
TCTACGATGAGTGTGATGAGTTGGAAGAGGGCGATCTCGATGAATTCAGGATTGGTGATTGATGGAAGAACTAATCATTGAGCAGATTCGGCGGCATGAGGAAAGTATTATGCTGCTGAAAAAATTGCTGGCCGTGGAGAAAAAAAAGCGGACGAAGAAGAGATATGAGTGGGCAGAGAATGCATGGGGTCAACCGATCAGGGTAGAAAAACAATGAGTATGTTATTCGATACAGAAACATCTTCGATGGTTCGAGGATTCAAAGAATTCGGAATGAACCTGGCCGAGACTCAACTAAAGAATCCATGGCATCCTGTTCAGCCCATAACGAAAAGTGTAGGGGCCAATCGGGTCGGCTTGTATAAGATTTTTTATCAAGACGAAGTGATGTATATTGGTATGGGTAATTTAGATGCACGAAGATCAAGGCATATCATTGTATTTAATAACGAAGGAAAGGCAGATGTATCCGAGAACGGAAGGGCTTCGGACTCTGCTGTTGCTCGGAAGATGTACGAACACGATCCAGAACTTGACAACTGGTATTTTCAATTTCTCTTGATCGATGGTGAACTTGTCAAGGAAAGAATGGTTGCCGATTACGTTATGAAACAAATGGAAACCATTCTGGTTAGAAAACACAAACCACAATTTTGTGCAGAACATATGGTAGGAAAGTGAAAATGAGGGTTGACATCCTCGACAGTTAGTGTATAATAGTGACTCACAAGTAAGGTGGGAAGCAGTGCGAACCGAATATCTCGGTAAGACTCGAACCTCCGCATGGCTCTCAGAGCCGAAAGGTTAGACCAATGTCTAGCGAGTTTAGTAGCCACATCAGTGGCGTAAAGTACGTCGGAAAACGAAAGATGTTTTTGAAGGATATCATTTACGATTTCAGACAGAACAAGCAGCGAAGCGCCGACGGGGGCGAGAAGGCAGCCCACAAGTCAGATCTCGTTAACTCCTTCGAGGAATATGGTATCCTTGAAGATCGGCCGAAGATGGTGGTCGAGGATAGAAATGGTAAGACGCATCTTCTTGACGGTTACAACCGTTACGCAGCGTTGGATACATGGAAGGGCGGCGATCTTGCACTGGAAGTCGATGTCGTTAAGTGTGCCGATCAGACTTCCCGCGAAGATCTTCAGATGAGTACAAATCTTCCTCTTCCGCAGCATGAGGCTTCGCAGAAGAGTATCGTGAATATCCTCACGGCACAAATTGAACGAGGTGATCTCGCCAACAACCAGGCTTCAGTGAAGCACAAGGTTAATCAGATTTGTAAGTCTAAGAAACCGGTTTGGAAACAGCAAGTCATCGATCAGGTGATGAACGGTGCAGGTACGGTCACGGATTGGCAGAACTGGTCTGATCGTCAAGCCAAGACTTGGTTGGCAGCCAAGTGCAATCGGACTACGAGTTTCAATTACGATGCCAATCGAAAGTGTTATGGTGCGGTGATGAAGCAAGAGTCTGAATATCGTACCGTTGCAAACGCCTGTGAGAAGTTTGCAGAAACGGGTATTCCCACGCAGGTTGTCATCGCTGTCTTAGAAAAGGGTAAGGCTTCACTTGCTGTTAAGCGACAGAATGTAATCGATACTGCGAACAAGTGGCTTGATGCTATGTTGGCTGTCTGTGGAGTAGAGGAATTTCCTAATGGATATCCGCTAACCTTCGCGGGATGTCTGCCTCAGGACTTCACTGTGGAAAACGATGAATTCCTGATTCCGATCGATCCTGATACGGACGCAATTGGGACTCAGCCGACGCCCTGATCGGCGGATGACAATTTGAGATTCGGACGGGAGGGGCCTTCGGGCCCCTCCTTTTCGTCCGATAATGCCTGTCAAGCCAAAAACCCCCATTTTTCGTCAAATAGGCACTAAAAGTTATCCACAATTTATCCCCAATTTTGGGAATATTCCCTCGATGGGTTGACTTCCTGCCTGAGTATGGTATAATAGGGATGTCCCAGCGGGGGACGACTCACTGGTCCTAACGGAAACCAAACATGGACAACATCGTCAACTACTACCCGATCAACAACGACCTCGAAGTCTGCGTCTGCGACGACGACGGTCGTCGGGTGTTCGTCATCGTCAACACCGATACGGGAATCGAAGAAGAGATTTCCGAGTACGCTGCTCGTGCGATCTGCATCAATCCCGCTTCCACGATCACGATGGAGAACTGGGAAGATTTCTGCAACGCTCGCGGTATCTTCACCGAGGATAACTGATATGAAACTGACAGTAAACCAAACAATCGCAAGCGGTGGGATCACCGTCGAAATCGAGGGAATTGGATCCGTGCTGATTACCGCCACGGATGAAGGTATTGTCGCCGACATCTTCGCCGGCGATGATACAGACGACTCGATCGCCTCCACTTGGGCGACGTACAACGAACTGGTTTCCAAGGACAACTGACCATGAACGATACGCTTACCCTCTTCTCGATCCGTGCCGACTTTCGTGGTTGCGAATACGGATGCCTCTACATCGTCGCCGCTGATGGCGCGTTCACTGCCACTGAACTGGTACGGAACGATCTCCAGCGTGGCGAATCCGATTGTGGAGTCAAGATCGATTCTTGCGAACCGATCGGCACCACTACCCTCTACGATGCGCCGCGTGTCGTCGATAACTTCACCACCTGACAAGGACAACTGACATGGCATTTTTCACCAAAGAAGCACGCGAACTCCTCGACTACATCTACGCCTTGAATGAGAAAGCGTCTGGTGGTTTCCTCCTCACTGCCGATCTCAAGCACTGGGCTGAGTATGGTATCACCACGAAGGATCAACTCGGCGACTACCTCGACGGATGCGTCGAGCGAGAAAATTCTAAGTACGATTCCACCGAATCGAACGACGACGACTACGACGGCGGATGGGATCCGATCGAACCCTCATGGGACGCTGTGTCCCGCCACGACTCCAACGAAGGATGGTGAACACCATGACCGAAACCGTACTACACCGAATTCCCGTCACTGGCGTGATGGATCTCCTGATCACCACGAACGGGTGCATTGACATCTTGGGCGGAGTGGACATTCAGTTTATGCTCACCGTCCGATGGGGCAGGCCTGACCCCGGCGAAACGGTCGATTCCCCGATCTCGTTGGAAGCGGCGAAAGAGATCTTCATGAGCAACTGCGCCATGGAGCGAGAACACTTCAGTGTTGAGAACCAGTGGCTTGAGACCTATGGTCAAGCCGTCGAATCCGCCCGCCGTCTCCGCGAGGAGGGGCGCCGAGAAGACGAAGATCTTCTGCTCCGCTCCGACATGCCCTTTTGAGGATTGATGAATGAACGAAGAAGCAGGATACGAAGCAACTCCATTTGAAATGGAGTATACTCCATTTCTCCCTTCGTGGGATACTCGCATTACTTACCTTCTTTGTGGTAAGGACGGACAGCATTATAGAATCATTATCTATATGCTGAACGGCGAGAAGGTTCGGTTCATGATGGGCCATACCGAGAGTGTTGTTGACGTTGTGCAGTCTCATGCCAGACAGCGTTGGGAAGAACTCATGCAAGAGGGTTATTTTCTCAAGGATGTAGAGACTGCCAAGAACTCACCAGCAATGGCAAAGCAAATGGAAGACAACATGACAGAGTATCTCAAGGATAAGTCTGGTTATGAATATATGTCGGAGTATGCTCTTGACGCATGAGAGATTTAGGGTATAATACATACATGTTCACAGCAACGATATACACACCAGACGGAAACATGATGATTTCAACAGAGATTAAAATTCTAGTAGAAGAAGAGTACGGCTATCGCTATTGGTCGTGGACCCCGAACGAAACGACGTTCAGTGCCGTAGAGAATCTAGTCGAAGCAACTAGGCAACAGCCTAAGGTTTGGCGAGATATCTACTTCAAAGATATCACCAAATTTGGTGGTGAATGGACTCTTCTTTCCATGCCTGAAGGTTTGACCGAAGAAGACGAAGACAAGTGGGTCGATGAGAACCTTGGTAGTGATGACTATCATGCCATCATGACCCTTCGTCAAGACCCCGAAGATTCGAGGATTCTATGGAACGTCGAAAGCGTATGAAAAAGGAAAAGAAGGAATGGCGTGGCGACAAGGCGCGTCCTTCTAATCGAGCCAAGACTTGGGGACGAGATAAGTCTCCTAAGCAGGATCGAAAGAAGTGGAACAACAATCCCTCCGAGATTTGCTGGGTGGGATGAGACATGGAGAGAACGTTTCTCTCCTAATCGATCAAAACGCATAGGAGACATATCATGTCTAGCGTTTTTGAAAAGACCGTGGTTCGGCACCACTACACTCAGGTGACCTACCTGATGGAGCATGGTAATACCATCTGGTATATCACCGAAGCCACGGACGAGACTGGTAAGACGAGCATCGTCGATATCAACTCTCATCAAAACCAGTGGCTTAAGCCCACTGACTCTCTCTACCGAGAGATCGAAACCGCCTTCCGCGTTAACCGAAGGTGACATATGCCAGGGGGGATCTTACGATCCCCTCTGGCGATTCTTTTATTGGAGCATCAAATGCAAGCAGGTTTTACTTTCAACAGACGAGACGATCGAAACAAGTTTGAACAAGGCCTCTATGAACTGAAGATGTCTTTCGTTGACATCCTCCGTAGCAGTGACCCCATCATCGAAGTAGGAGGCATTCATCGTGGTGATACGCACTCGATTGAACTCTTCTGGAACGATGAGGACGCAATCGGTCTAAATGAAATCACTGATCTGGCATATTCATGTGAAGGTACAATCTCCATCGTCTAAATAGAATAGGAGAAATTAATGTCTGTACGGCCAGTATATCGTGTTTGGGTTTGCTACGGAACTCAAGGTGACAATTCAATGCAAGTAGGAAACCCTGCTTTACGGCCCGCCGTATACAGGGAGGATCTATTTGGTGATTTCTCTACTGAAGTAGAAGCAGGTATGAGAATCTCTAACTTTCTTGCAAGGTGGACTCAAGAGAATCCAAAGAAATCTGTTCCTTCTTTCAAAATCATTGAACATCAGATCAACGAAAACAATCAAGATCTTTTCTTCAACAACTCAAACTACGATCAGACATAAAAATCTAAATTTTACTTGACAAGATTTAAGACGGGGCTATAATTACCCTTGTAGCGGTTTCAATGATTAATACTAAAAACACTAATGAGGTTCTCTAAGTTGGAACAAGAATCATATGATCTACTGCTACTAGCCGTATCAATTCTTCTTGTATACGTTACAATCGTAAGGAGAAACGACGATGAGTAGTGAATTCAACGTTGAACTACAGAGTGGTCGTACATCAATTGTTTTAACTTTTGATAATGCATACAGTATCACTGCCTCTTGGGGTATAGATCAGGATTGTGCTAACGTTGAAGCCGAAACTTACCATAATGATTTTCTAGATCTATTCTCGATACCTAATGTTCAGGTTACAGTCCAAGATTCAGATGGTGCAACTGTACCATTTGCTAAAGATAAGAATCATATGGCCCGAGTGACACCAGAAGAATTTATTCAAATCGCGTATCGTGTATCTTCCATTGGAAAGGAAATTGTTGATGAGTGAATATAGGCTGCATATTGATATCCCACTAGGCACTGATGAAGAGGAAGCAATGACTATTGCTTCGCATCTGATTTCTTCTATTGCCATTCATGTTGGTAACCGAGCAAAGATGGGTGACAACATTACTGGGTTGAACTATCGTCTTGGACATGACGATGATCGCCAGAAGTCGAACTACTTTACCAAGAATGAAGAGGGTCATGTAAATAACAAGAAGACTCGCTTGACATTCATGGAGAAGAGTCTATAATATATGAAACGGGTCGGAAGCGGATGGCATCAGCAGTAACGCTTATAACGTTATTTTCGGGAGTTCGAGTCTCCCCCGACTCACTTGGAATTTGTAATGAGTAAGAAACTAAAAATTTATGTTGCTGGACCGATGAGCGGACTTCCTAATCTAAACTGGGAAGCATTCGATGTAAAAGAAAAGCAGTTGCGTGCAGATGGTTGGGATGTTGTGAATCCAGCCGCGATGGATCGTGACGCTGGCATAGAACCAGATCAGGTGGGAGAGTATGACTACGAAGAGGCTGCAAGCAGAGATGTGGAAGCCCTTCGTTCGTGCGATGCTATCTATCTGATGTCAGGGTTTCAATTCAGCAAAGGGGCATGTTGGGAACGGGCGCTAGCAAGACACTGGGGCCTGAAACGTTACTACGAGATCCCGCGAGAGGATCATGAAAGGAATTCACGATGAACCAGCGACCGAATCGCGTACCAAGGGAAACCGCAAAGTCTTTTACCAAGAGGCAAATCCCAAGGGATGAACAAATGGAAATCACACGAAAAGAGAATCAGCGTATTCGTGAGAAGATGCTGAAGAAGAACAAGGACAACTGATGCCAACTTATACTCCAGCGGATTTGATTGAATCTCTCGAACAAGGTATCTGTCGAGTGATCTTTAAGAAGAAGTCGAACGATCTTATGCGTGTCATGTATTGCACATGGGCGCCTGAAGTTCTTGTTCGAGAAAAAATGGCACCAGAGGATCTCAATGAAGGGAATCGTCTGGTGGTTTGGGATATTGAAAAGAACGGTTGGCGTTCATTCGATCTCACTACTGTTATTGACTTTACCCCTAACATTGAAAAACTAGGAGACTGATTTAATGTTTAAATTTTCAAATACAAGTAATCTTGCCGTGATCTTTGGTGGTCTTGCCTTTTACGGGCAGCAGACTGATCAAATGAATCTCTTCTACGTCTTTGCAGGAATTGCCATTGCTCTCATGTGCGTCTCGGCCCGCGACAGAGAAAACCAGTGGGAACGTGACGATGAGATCGGTCGTATTGAACGAGATCGTGCCGCAGACTACGATGAACTTGTCCGACGTATTGATGAAAGGAATGATTGATATGTTTACACCTACCTTTAGATTGCCTTGGGACTATGTTGGTTGTGGGACTCCTCGAATTGAACTCGTAAGGAACCACAATCATTGGCGTGCTTGTCTGTTCAACTTTAATGTGGATAGCATGGTTGACGGGTTCGACGCCGACACTCTCGAAGAACTCTCTGACATTTTCAGGGAGGCTGCGGAATACATAAAGAGGACGGATGCGGAAACGCCGTGTCTGTTTGAATCCGCAAAGGAGGGTAGTGATGAACTACAAAGCCGATCAGAACCCCGAACAGAAGCAGTGGGTCCAGAGTGTTGTTGAAGCCAGTGAGGCAGCGGTGATTGGATATGAAAAATATCTACTCGATCTGATTGACTATCGTGAACTTGCTACTATAATGAAAACCCTTGCGGGACTTCTCCCAATGGATCGTGACAAGTATCATGACTTTGAACACATGAAAGCCAAGCGTAAAGGTAAGAAACGATGAGTAACTATAATCTAAATGAACAAGTGATTCACGCCAACAGCAAACGAGTTGGCAAAATTGTAGAAGTTCAGGAAGTAGAAGGTAAGACTTTTTACAAGGTTGACTTCGATGGACTTCGTGAAACCATGAGTGAAAATGATCTTGCGTATTTTCTTACGGAATAGTAATGAATATTTTTGTATTGTCTGAGAACCCATGGCTTGCGGCACAACAAATGTGCGACAAGCATGTGGTAAAAATGCCTCTTGAAACTGCCCAAATGCTTTCGACCATTCATCGAGTATTGGATGGACACGAAACGATTAGGCTGTCTAAGAATGGCAGAAGGATCAAGACATGGACCCATCCTACGGTAGAGCATCTGCTCTATCGCTCCACGATGGTGAACCACCCATGCACCGTCTGGGGGCGTGCGAACGTAGCGAACTACTGGTGGTTGGTTGATCACGGGATCGCTCTGTGCAACGAGTACACCCGTCGCTACGGTCGTCGTCACGCTTCCCAGACCATCCTCGACTGGTGTCAACAGAACGCACCACAGGGGATCCTAGACTGCTTCACGATGACACCATTTGCACAGGCTATGCCTGACTACTGCAAGGTGCCTAAGAATGCAGTTTCTGCCTATAGGCAGTATTACCTGAAAGAGAAAAAGGCAATTGCCTCATGGAAGCACAGCGAAGTGCCTAACTGGTATCTCTCAGAAAATTGGGAAGATTCTCTTCAGGTGGGTTGACAAAGAGTCGATGTATGGTATAATACTATCTCACAAGTGGAGACGAACTCAATGACTAAGATCCATTAACGACCGATGACTAATATGTTGCCTTTTTATTATGATTTATGTGAATGAGTCCCGCTGACATAAGTTCAGCCCGAGATCGTTCGACCTTCTCGGAACAAGCAACAGGCATCCAAGTTTAGGGATCTTAGGTCAAACCCTGGCGTTACGCGGACTCGCCACCCGCAACTTTTTGAGAAAAACCGAATCGAAGGGTTGACAACCAACCAGATTCGGATACAATATACAAAGTCGAGTGCGAAGGACTGGTTCGCACAACACTTACTTCTTCTTTGTCCAGTCAATTAGGAATCAGCGTAATGTCTAGCAACACTCTCACCAAGAAGCGTCGTGTCATGAACTACCTTGCCAGCGGCAAGGGTCTCACCCCCAACGAGGCGAAGGCACGATTCGGTGTCGGTAACCTCCGCGCCACCATCAGCGACATTCGGTCGCAGGTCGAGGCGTTCGGTAACTGGGAGATCACCAGCGAGTCTACCTCGACTGGCATGACCCGCTACTTCATGGATGATGTTCATCCTGGCAACCGCACCTACGGCTTCGACGCCGAGGGCAACCGCTACGCTCTCTGATCTTTATTGATCAGACCCAAATCGTCGGGTGGGGAATGCTCCCCACCCGACCCCATAGCGGGTGTCGTATAAAGGCATTACGTCAGGTTTCCAACCTGATCATGAGAGTTCGATTCTCTCCACCCGCTTTATGAAAAGTGACTTCACAATCTCACCCATCGGTAAGAAAGAAGCCGCACAACTACTTCTCAAGTACCACTACCTGAAGGATCATTCCAAGGGATTTAAAAGTGGTTACAACTATGGATTGTTTCGTGATGAACCCATCTCCGCTGAAGGCCCTCTTGGAGTCTGTATCTTCACTGGTCTTCCAGTTCCAGAACTCGCTCAGTCGGCGTTCGGACTCAAGCGAACGGAACAGCAAGGACTCTTTGAACTCTCGCGGTTGTGTTTGCACCCGACACCACAGAGTTCTGAAAGGAATCTGGCGTCATGGTTCGTGGCAAAATGTCTGCGGAAGTTGCGGCAAAGTTGTGAAGTGCGAGCAGTATTAAGTTATGCTGATTCAGATTTCCACGAAGGAACTATTTACAGGGCGTCCAACTTCGGTTACTATGGACTCTCTGATCCCAAGAAGGATTTCTGGATCAAGCAAGAAGATGGTAGTTTCGTCAAACACTCTAGAGGAAAGATGAGTGGACTCGAAGGTGAGTGGCGAGACAGAAGTAGAAAACACCGTTACCTAATGGTGTACGATAAAACTCTCAATGTTCAATGGAACAAGGAAAACAGTAATGCGTAAGTTCTTTAATATTCTCAATCAGGTCTTTTATGTTCTGGCAATCACTTCAATCGGATTGTCGATCCACATCTACTCGACCCGATCACCCGAACTTGGTATCTTCATCGGACTTTGGGTGCCAACTCTTCTTCTTCTCGGTCCTGCGTGTCCGTGGAAGCGAAACGAAAACTAATTTGTAAGGGATTAATTACCCCTTGCACGGGACTCGCATAACAATCCTCCGCGAACGGGGATAGTGCAAACTCCAAATGGTTTAGCGACCTGTCCTCATGATGCAGAAATGCTTGTGAGAGATGATCCTCAGCGGGATGTATGGAGTGGTGGGAATAGGTTACTACAGACATTGTACGATCGCCCTATTCTTTTCAGGTATACAATAACCCTGAGTCCCATTTGAACAAGTGAAAGCCCGCCGATGTGTGAAGTCATCGGCGGGCTTTCGTGTGACGGGGATCACACAGATTCAATAAAGACCGAAGACGCCGGCCTGTGCGGATGTTACTTCTCTTGATTCTATTGGAACGAGTTGCCCATTAGCGATACTGAGGTTACTGACTACTTCGCCTGCTTTGCTAGTAAAGGATACTGTTTTTGCTCCACTAGCGGCTCCATTGTAGAAGGCTTTGAATCCTCCAGAAGATCCCGCTGATACGTCTTGAATGCCTCGATAGTTCATTTCATGCTCCTGAAATTACCTTAATACATACTATGTATATGACTTGACTTATTCACTGTACCTTGTATAATAATGGAGTGAAAATCATGGGTGATAAACATGCAGCGGGTAAGGGTTCAAAGTATAGAGCCGTAGACCGCAAGAAATACGCCGAAAACTATGAAGCGATTTTCGGTAAAAAGAAACAACCAAAAAACTCAAACAAAAAGGATTCTAAAAAATGAGTGAAGTGAAACTTGTTCGACTTAAGAGTGGTGAGGAACTGATTGGAAAGTGTACCATCAATGAAGATGGAACGACTCACATCGATAAGCCTGTGATTCTCGTTCCGACTGGTGAGGGATCTGTAGGACTCATGCCCTATATGCCGTACACTGATATTGCTACTAGTGGTATTGATGTTCCAGACGATTTTGTTTTGTTTGTTCTTGGTCTTCACGAAGAACTGTTCAACCACTACAACAGTCAGTTTGGTTCGGGACTTGTTGTTCCACAGAATGGTCCTGCTGGTGACGGTATTGTGGATGCCGCTGGTCTTAAACTCTCGAACTGATAAGGATTAATAATGTCTAAGAGTATGCGTGCAAAGGATGAATTCCGTGGTATGAACGTTGGACGCCCTCGTTCTTCTAAAAAGAAGAAGGGCAATGCTCCTGCTAAAACTGCTCGTTGTGGTAACGGCAAAAAGTTGCGATAATTGAAGTGGGCGTGGCTCAGTTGGATAGAGCAGCGGACTTCTAATCCGCAGGTCGCAGGTTCGAGTCCTGCCGCCCATGTTCCTTCGGAGGGCAGTGTTTCCACGGTAGCACAATTGGTAGTGCGTGCGGCTGTTAACCGCAAGGTTGCTGGTTCGAGTCCAGCCCGTGGAGTTCATTTTTTAGAAAGATTCATATGATGAATCGATTTGTGAGTGGGACACTTCTTGGTTTTGTTGTTGGTGTCGGCGTGGCAGCAACACAGGCTCCACCCAAGGAAGATCCTTGTACGGGATGGAAGTTTGACTGTGCAGTTCTTGAAGCGGGTATCCTCACACTTAGTGGTGGCGATATGGAGAAGTACGCAAACGTTCTTGAAAATATGGGTTGGTCTGCTGCTCGTGCAGTGAAGAGAATGCAGGGACAAGATGTTAGTACTGCAAGACCCGATATGTACACCTACGAGACCAAGGGGATGAACGCAATCGACCGTCTTCAGCACAACAATGTCCGCGATGTCATCATGCGTGAAGCGGTGATGCTCATTCAAGAAGAGGAAGAGCGTAAGGCTAGAGATATTCAATTCCAGAAGAAAGGACAGGTCGCACTCGATGCCTGATAAAACACTTACAGTAAATGTACCACTTTCGAATGATAGGTTTACCTCGCTAGTAGATTTTGCTGTTGAGCATAACATAACCGCAGAACAGTTGGCGAGTCAAATTGTTCAGCAGTGGGTCAAAACTCTGCCTTCCAATATTAAAAATGTTTACCAAAAAACTGATTGATATAGCAAAACCTCTTTGTATGAATCTTGATCGAAAGAAGAAGCATGTTTCGATCATCGTTTCCAAGGGTGAGGTTATTTCAATCGGCAGTAATCAATATAAGACGCATCCGATTGCTAAGGCTATTGGATATCGTTATTCGGAAATGCACAGTGAACTCAATGCACTCCTGAAAACGGACCAGCGTAAAAATCTTCACCTATATAACTTTAGGTTCAACAGGTTTGGCGAGATGAGAATCGCCAGACCTTGTTGTCTCTGTATGCCTTGGTGTAAGGCTGTATTTAAAAGTATTCATTTCTCTTCTAGGGATGGAATGCTGGAAATGGAATATGAATGGAACTCGAATTCAAGCCAGGAAAATTTGCACTCAATCGCAACACACTTGAAACTGTAATTGTGAAAGAGGTCAAAGATGATCAAATTGAAATCGTTAATATGTTTGGTGTTGAAGAACAGTGGGTCGATAAGAAAGACTACAACCTATTCAAAAGAAAAGATAGTAAGTGGACAGTAGAAGGCCCTCCTATTCATATTTCAGATAGTAAGTTTAAGGAAATGGAAAGTAAGGATAACAACATAAACATTTCAGAAAGGTTTAAGTGATGGCAGATAAAGATCCAGATTTCATGGATAGTTTTGATAATAATGATTCGTTCGGATTCATGGCAGTCAATGAAGACGAATTAAAGGATCTTATTGGTGGTGGTGCTACTGACGAACAGGTAACGCCAGAGCAAATCGCTGCTATCCAAGATAAACTACAGTTGATTGTTGAGATGAATAGCACCTGCGAAGGTGCAGGTGCCGTAAAAGCACAGTATGATGAACTACTCAAGGCAAAGATGAACGAGATTGAGCAGTTAGTTCTTCCACTTCTCATCAATCTGAAGAAGAACGGGGACAAAGATTACTTATATTGGCCTGGCGCACAGAGAACCGCACAGGTAGAATTACAGACAGAGCGTATCTTAAAGATCACGCAGAGTTGAATTTGGGTGGCTTCGGCCACCCAAATTTTTATACATATATTCAGGAGATTATAAATGAGTGAAAAAGATAAACCTGCTGGAGCAGGGTTCTTCGGAACTAAGAAACTCTTGAAGAAGTATAAGAAAGATACTCCTGGCGAGTCCGTAGAAGAGGTCTATAAGAACTCTGGACTCGGTAAGTGGTTCGGACAATCCGCAGGTGGAGAAGCAGGTTGGGATAGATACAACACTAAAGGCGAACGAGTCGGTAAGTGTGGTGACTCCAAGCCAGGTGAAGGTAAACCAAAGTGCTTATCTCCTAAGAAGGCAAGACAACTACGGGCTCAAGGCGGTAAGAAAGCGATTGGGAACGCAGCGAAGCGTAAGAAAGCACAAGATCCAGATACAGATAGGCCAGGAACAGGTAATAAACCCATCAACGTTTCAAACAATATTAAGAAGGAAGATCGAGATATGAAATCAGCAAAAGAATTTTTAAACGACATGATTAATGAGCAGATTAATGAAGATCTTCTCAACGAGAAGAACAAACCCACTAATCCTGCTTTATGGGCCAAGTCTATCTCGGCTGCCAAGTCTAAGTTTGATGTATATCCTTCTGCATATGCAAACGCATGGGCATCGAAGCACTACAAGGCTGCTGGTGGTGGTTGGGAATCCACCAACGAAGAAACAGAACTCGATGAAGCGTTGAAGGTAAGAAAGAATGATGGTCCCTTTACTGTTGTTGCCCTTAAAGGTGGTAAGGTAGTCGATACTTTCCGTGGTGCTGAACACGGAGAACTAAAGGACGTTGTTGCATTCTCTAGAGCCAATAACAAGGGCGCCAAGATCTCGGTCGAAGCAAAGGGCGGAAAGGTCGTCCACACTGAAGGATTCGATCTCGACGATGAGTTGATTGATCTCGATCTCAGTGAGGCAAAGAAGAAGAGAATCACCAAACTACACGGCAAGTTTCCAAAGGGCACTCACTACTGTGCTACTCATGTTGAACACGCTGAGTTTGGACATGGCAACCCCATTCACTCGCAGCACGCTGCTCCTGACGAGTTCGGTGACATCGAATGGTACGATGTCATGTTCGAGCATGGAATCGAGCAGGGAGTCGCTACAGACGACCTACAGATCCATCTAGGAGAGGTTCACGAGAACCATGATCACACCGAGGGTGAGGATCTAGAAGAGGGAGAGTTCGACTCAAGGAAGTCGGCAGAAGAGATTCGTCTCCGCACCAAGTATCGTATGAGCAAGGATGGCGGTAAGGATGGAAAGCCTTATTCCCCAGCAGATATGCACGGAGCAATGGATTCACTCCAACGCAAGAAGGCAAGAACCAGTGGCGTAAGACGTTTGGGTTCGCAGCATCCCAGCAATAAGAAACTCAATCTAACGGTTGGTGAGGCCATGGGGCCAGGAATCGCTCACAAGGATGGATTGAAGGATGCACAGAAGACTGATTCCATGAAGAGGTATTATGCTCAGGTCAAGAAGGATCAAGCAGCCCGTGCCAAGCAGATCGAACAGGAACGTAAAGATGGTATCCGCAGCAAGTATGAGTCAGTCGAGCAGGTTGATGAAGTCTCGTCAGATACCCTTCGGTCTTACGTTCACAAGAGAAGTGGACAAGTCCGTAGTGATCTCAGCACTGACAAACACTCCCCCAAGACTAACAAGAAAGCAAAGGGCGTATCTGCTGCACTCTCTCGTCTTGATGCTCGTAAAAACAAACTAGAACCAGAACTTAAAAGAGAAGATGTCGAACAGGTTGATGAACTCTCGTCAAACACCCTTCGTTCCTACGTTGCCAAGGCGAAACAAAATACTGACCACAACAAAAGAGGAAAAAGAACGGACGGTATAGGTGATGCCCTTTCTCGTCTCGATGCAAGATCAAGACTAAAACGTAAGGCTGATACCAGTCCCGAAGAGAGAGCGATCTCAAAACGACTCGCAAGTGAAGATGTCGAACAGGTTGATGAGATTTCATCAGACACCCTTCGGTCTTATGTTGCTAAGAGACGAAAGCAAACCGTCAAGAATCTTTCTCGTACTGATGGCGGACATAGCGATTCTAAACTTAAGAGAAGTAACAGGGGAGTTCGTCATGCTCTCTCTCGTCTTGATGCCCGCGATCCAAAGGGATATTTCTATGGTGATAAGGCACTCGCAAGAGAAGATACCGAACAGGTTGATGAACTCAGACGAGATACTCTCGGATCCTATGCAGATAAGGCACGGGGTGACATCGAAGGTATCAAGAACGTCTTGAAGTCAAAGAAACTCGGACCAGTCTCCGACAAGCACAGAGAAGAACTAGAGCGTGAGTTGGCAAATCGCACTAAGGGTAGAAAAAGGGCGATTGCTAAGAAGTATACCCGCGAAGATGCTGAACAGGTTGATGAACTCAAGATGCCTGAGAAGGACAAGAGGGGTCGAGCAAAGGATCCAGTCATCGGTGCCGCTCTAGAGCGTGGATCTCGTCGAGCAGATCTCAAGGCTGATGGTAAACTCCGCAGGGGTGATACTGATGGTGCCGAAGGTCACATGACGCGATCACGAAAACGACAGGCTGCAAGTCGCACTCCAGTAGAAGAAGCAAAGGTCGGTGATACCGTTCACCTCGGACACGCCACTAAAGGCGGTTCTGGTGTTAAGGGTAAGGTCGTAAAGATTGATGGTAGAAATGTTCACATCAAGAACGACAAGGGTGCAATGTTCAAGGGTCCAATGGATCGCGTATCAACCACAGAGGCATATGGAAGCGATGAGGATCGAAAGAGAAGAGAGCAACAAGATATTGCAGCACTCCACAAAAAGGGAGATAAAGCAGGAATCGCTCGAATAATGGCCGCTAGGGCCAAAGAGAAGATGCGAAGTGAAGCAATCAAGTATGACGCTGCTCACCCAGATCAGGGTATTACTGGTAGAGTCACTGGTAAGGGTAAACGAGATCGCGGGCCGAAGGGATCAAAAACGAGTGGAGAGGTTCGCACGAAATACAGCGGTCATCCTGTATACAAGGATGATAGTCCTGGCCTTCCCATCAAAGCAAACGACATTGGTAGACTTATCAAGACTGCTCGTAAGAAGAGTACTAAACCATACGATTCCCGCAATCTAAGAAACCCCCGTCTCACCAAGGATCATGTTGAGCATGGAGTTGCTGAGGGAATGGCTGACAGTGCCAAGAGAGCAGCAAAGATTCTAGCCGCTAGAACACCAAAGAATGTTCACAATCCAGGCCGTCCAACCAAGAAGAGTGCAGGTGATAATGAGGCAGCCCGTCGAGAGAAGGCTCGTCGAGATTCGCTCGATCGCCGCACCGCAAGAGATAAGGAAATGCTCAATAACAGAGAAGGTGTTGAGGATATGACTGCCGCACAGGAGCGTGATCGAAAGTTCCGAGACAACCCAACTCGCGGGACAGTGGCGGGCGTAAGACTCCCATCAACTGATGCTGAACGCGCCCGTTATGTTAAGAAGTTTCAGGCAGACAAAGCAGGAAAGCCTGGCAACACCAAGCAACGAAAGAAGCGAGATCTTAAGATGAGACTGCGAGGCCCTAAGTGAAAAGTTTTCTAGAGTATTACGATGACGAGACACCAGAAGAGAAGAAGCGACGAGAGAAAAGCGAACGCGCCCTCGATGCAGAAAACTCAGATGATGCGATGGACGACCGTGTAGTTCCCTATAAGAAGGACAAGAAGAAATGAAATCATTCACCGATTACCTAAATGAAAAGATGGATCCTCGGAAGCACGCTGTTGAACGAGATGGTAAGTTTGTTGTTGTCGATAAGGACGGAGAAACCGTCAAGACTTTCGATGATAAAGAAGCGGCAGAAAAGTATGCCGTGGCGAACCATGATAAGTTAATGGAGGGTTGTGGTTGTGATGGGACTAATGAAGACGTTAGTTCTAAGGATGCGGGTAGAATCGGTGCTGCTATTTCAAATAGAAAGGATCTGCCCGCTTCTGAAAAGAACGTAGCAAGACGATCTCTTCAGAGAAAGGTAGCCAGGGCCAAGAGAAGAGAAAAGGCATTTAATGTAAACGCCGATTCTGGTAGTAGATATCGTGTCGGAACAAAACGTCCTACTAGTGATACTGATCCAAAGCACAAGGGTCTTCGTCGCAATAATGTAATCGCCAAAACCTTGAAGTCGTATGGCACTAACGAAGATGTCGAACAGGTTGATGAACTCAAGAAGTCCACTCTCATGAGTTACAAGGATAAGGCTAAGAAGAGTGAACGAAGCGGTAGAGATACAGGGTTCGAGGGTGAAACCCCATCCGAACGAGAAGCAGGCGTTCAACAGGTGAAGAAAAGAAGGAAGGGTATTGATGGTGCTACCAAACGATTGGTTGCTCGTCAATACGAAGATGTCGAGCAGATTGATGAACTTTCACCCAAGACCATGAAGTCCTACATCAAGAAGGCACAGAAGAACAACACCGATCGTGTCACCCGTATGGCAGACAAACCAAGTCACATGCCTGCGGACAAGGGTGAGATGCGTAAGTTACGAAATCGTCAACGAGGTATAGTGAAAGCAAAGACAGAGGTCTCTATGCGTAAGATTGCTGGTGATGACTACCGCAGTAGAATGGGTGAGGATGTTCAAGAGGCATGTTGGGATAGTCATGTTCAACAAGGCACAAAGATGAAGGGCGGAAAGGTTGTTCCTAACTGTGTGCCTAAAACCGAGTCAGTTGAAGAGGCAAAGAAAAAGATCAAGGTCAAACTCGATCCCAAGAAGAAGATAGGCTACGAGGTTCGATCCGTTGGACCAGGCGGCAAGACTACCGTCACCAAGCGTAGAGATATGCCTGATAAGGAGGACGTAGGAGAAGCGTCTGGTGCGTGGCAGCGTAAAGAGGGGAAGAACAAGGAGGGTGGTCTCAACGCAGCAGGGAGAGCATCCTACGAGCGTGAGAACCCCGGTAGCGATCTCAAAGCACCCGTATCCGCAGAACAAGCGAAGAAGAGCAAGGGTGGTAAGGCAGCGAAGAGACGCAAGTCGTTCTGTGCTAGAATGGGTGGAATGCCTGGTGCAATGAAGGACGAAAAGGGCAGACCAACTCGTAAGGCATTAGCCCTTCGTAAGTGGGACTGCTAGTGGAAGTGTGGACCGAATCCAAGAGCGTCGGATAGACCCTTTTTTGCCATTCTTCCTGACATAGAGTTCTTGGATCTCGGGCCTCCACTAAAGTTCAAGGCATCTTTACTTGCAAAATTATAACTTGGTTTAAGATTACCACCAATGTTATACACCATGTAATCTACTTCGCCTGATAATGCATCTCTGACTAGATCATACATGGCAATTTCTCCCTTGTCTCCACATACCTTTCCAATTATTTTTTCACAAGCAACCGTTAGATATCCTAGAAGAATATCTTTTTCATCAACACCCGGTTTGTTTGATTTGAGCATAACCTTTGTCCCAGAAATATATCTTTCCTTTAGTGTAGAGTCTTCCATACAAAGACCCTTTATGGCAGATCCTATTGTTGATAATTGTTTACTACCTGCTAATTCAGTTATTGCTTTTTTTGCATTAGCAGGGACACTTCCAGAAGACTCATAAAGTTTAACTATTGTATCTAAAGTTTTCTTTGGCATGATATTTCTAGGAACAAAACCATCTGTACATAATTCATAAACTCCATATATTGGTCCTAACTGAGGCCCTTTTGTTGCTAGGTGTTTAGCAACAGAAAACTGTAATGTTTCTGGACCAGTGGACCAAAATTTATACAATTCTTTTTTCTCTTCTAGTTTTCTGAGAATGTCTTGAAATTTAATTGTGTTTGCTGTACCAGCAGTCTTTGCGGAAACTAGAGTTTGTTTTTGTCCATTTAGATCTGTTTTTTTATTTGTATGAGTTCTCTTGATTTCACAAACGTCAACTCTTTTACCCTTAACTTTAGTTGGTACTTTCGCATATACTTCATAGTCAACAAGAGCATAGTTGTCTTGTCTGGGAAAAAGAATACAAATATTTTCTGGTCCTAGACCGAAATATTTTTTATTATATGCTGCCCAAAGTGAGCCATAAATTTCACCCAAGTCTGTATTGATTCCTTGTATGGCAGATCGTTTACTATCGCCCTTTCCTTTTATGAAATCATTGGTCTTTAGTTTGGCTAATAAATCACTAGGAACAGCAGTCCCAGATATTGCGTTGTCTAGTAACGCATTTAAGTATTGTGCTAATTCTTTGTGCTTTGGCGAAACCTTGTCTAGATCCTTAAAGGATTTTCTTAACAATGCAGGAAGATCTGTAGCAGGAATCTTTTTATCTAAATGATTAGGAATCACATTTGATGGCTTAAAGAAGTTAGGAGTAAAATACTTTTCTTTGGTTAGTTCTTTTAAGTTCATACTTGTATTTATACGGAGAGATGTTATACTATAGCAACAAACGCCGAGGTGGCGGAATTGGCATACGCAGCAGACTTAAAATCTGCCGTCCTTACGGACATACGGGTTCGAGTCCCGTCCTCGGTATTGATTATAAATAGTGGTGGAGGAACCACTATGAATACTCGCAAAGAGAACGAAGGAAGAAAATCAAAAAGGGAAGCAACCTACTACTGGCCTGCTCGACTTCGAGTCGATGGTAAGGCTGTATGGATTTTACTCACTGATGCAGAGGTTCATAGGGCTGCAAAGCGAGCAGAAAATAATCCAGAAGATGTTCCTGGCTTATGGACAAGAATCCGACTTGTATTTGGGCTTTGACTAAAGGAGACATCAATGAGACTACAGTACACATACGAAGAGAGCGATTGTTACGCTTACGATCCTGAACCAACCTACGTCGGCGGTGCGCCTCCGATTCGAACCGAGGGTATTCCCGTTGGTTGGAAGAAGGGTTCTTTCGCCATGCAAGATGGACTGGATCTTTCGTCCTTCAATGTTCGCAACCGACGATACAACAATCGAGCAGGAACTACCAATCTAGACGACATCAACAACTGGAACAGTGGTTACTGGGCAACAGTTTTGATTACACCGAAGCACGCGATTGGTTGTCGCCACTACTGGAAGCAAGTTCCAGCCCAAGAACGCAAGCAGCGTTTCATGGGCAAGAGTGGTAAGATCTACTACCCTGAATGGGAATCAACCACTGAGTTCAATGGCGATCGTATTGTAATTACATTCAAAGAAGAACTCCCCGAAGATGTCACACCAATCGAAGGATGTGATATCGGTTATGTACCAGCGGGCAGCAAAATCTACCAGTTAACGAATCAGGGTATGCTTCACTACATGTACACCAAGGGTGGTAAGGTTGTCACTTACGGCGGCCGGCCCCCTCGCGTCTTCGACTTCGAGTACGAAGTTGATGATATCATGGGCGAACGCGAAGCGATCTGGAGTGGTGACTCTGGTACTCCTACATTCGTCAAGGACGAACAGAACGGCAAACTATACTGGCTTGGAAACAAGTGGGGTGGTTTCCCTATGACACAAGACAGCGAATCAACACAAGATATCATTGACTTCGTTAAGGGAGCAACCAGTGACAAGCGTCCTACTGGTTACGACTGGAAGGTCGCACGCCTCAGTGGTGGGGGTATGGATTACAACAACGACGGTGTAATCGACTCTGCCGATCTCGGACACATTCTTGCTGCCTTTGGTATGAAGGGTGAAGGATACTACGAGCAGTTCGATCTTAATGACGATGGTAGAATTGATTCGGGTGATATGGGGCAGATCTTTGCCGCGTGGGGCGTAACTGCCGAAATGGTAACTTACGATCCAGAGAACCCACCACCACCAGCACAAGTAAGAGAACCCGCAAATCCAAATGAGGATGAGTGGGGAATTAAATCTACAGATTAATATTAAGGAGATATAGTATGGCTACAGTAAAGACAACAACAGATCCAAAGCCAGGTGTAAAGTCCACTGAGTTTTGGGCAGCAATTGGAATTGGTGGACTTCCACTGCTTGAAGGCACGGGTTGGTTTAAGAACTGGCCCATCACAGAGGGCGGAGAGATCGCCATGTGGAGTGTCGCAGGTGCAGTGATGTGCAGTTATATTTGGAGTCGAGCATGGGTAAAGGTATCAGCGAAGGGAGCAGCAGATGATCTTGAAATCATTAACGCTAGCAGCCGTACTGGCAAGTAATAGTGCGTTCGCACAGGACATTGATTGTCCTCCACGAATGCCGAAACCAACTACAACGACCAGACTCCCTCAGTTGAGTGACGAAGGCGTAGAATCCATTCTCACCGTTTCTGAGGGTGATGTGGGGGATCGACAGGTAGTTGCAGTTTATGAACGACCAATGGGTGATTATGTTGGACCGTTTGGTCTAGACGGTACAGTCGAATGGACGAACAGCACTTCAGTTGCTCGTACCATGAGCATTCGTCTTACCGTTCAACTCAGTGATGGTATCATTCCTATTATTCCAGAACAGTATTCTGGTTTAGTTTGTTGGGAAGCCAGCACAAAGAGAATCATTACCGTCGTGAGTCAGCGTGTAGAAGCAGGCGAAAATATCGAAGTCCCAGTTATATGGGACATCGTAACTCGTCTCGAAGGACAACTCGCAGACTTTAATGGTGATGGTTGGGTCGATGAACTTGATCAGACACTCTTGATTGGCGCACTCGGAACCGACAATCCTCTGTACGATCTAAACAAAGATGGTGTAGTGGATATGGTGGACATGGAAATTCTATTCCAAGCCATCTCGGATTCTTGGCAGGATCAGATCGAGGCTGCGAACGGTGGGGGTGATGTTGACCCCACCGATCCACCTGATGATCCTATCGAGATCACCGAGGAGTTCAATCCTCTGTGGGAGACTGCTGATCACATTCTACTTCTGACGATGAACGAAACTCCGAACGACACTGGTCGGGAGG
>Ga0209308_10001511_pt1 | contig 21491 bp, 19 predicted proteins | sample COGITO_mtgs_1204_3_FD_184806 | JGI IMG/M metagenome (GOLD analysis project Ga0209308, IMG submission 184806) | Pelagic marine microbial communities from North Sea - COGITO_mtgs_120405 (SPAdes) (version 2) | ecosystem: Environmental > Aquatic > Marine > Epipelagic ...
TTAAGTTCGCCGAACTCGACAATCGTGGTGTCACTCATGTTGCCCGTACCTTGGACTTAGAACCTGCATCCGATGTCCAGCGTCGGGCTAAGCAGTTGTACGCCTCAGCCGAAGGGTTGACGTTCCAGGAGATCGCGAAACTTCTGGCCACACAAGGGTTTACGGCCGACGACGATGCACCAATGCACCACTTAACGGTGGCTAGTTGGGTGAAGAACTACGGATGGGCGTGGGGTGGAGCCAGCGACGGCGACTACGCGCCAGAACGGGCCGCGGCGGCCCCGGCACGCTCGAAGTACACAATGCGTATGTCCAAGGCAGTCGATGCCCAGGTCAATACGGCGAGCGGCATTGCTGCAGCTGCAACTGCGGCGTGGAAGCTGCTGTCGTCAGACAAAACACACATCGTGCAACTGGCGATCATCCAAGGGGCAGCAGCCGTCGGCGTAACCGATCTCGCAGCGGTAAAGAAGGCCCTGTTCGACGCCCACGGCGACGACATCCGCAACGCAAAAGCCATTTGAAGCCTCGAGGGTTCGGGGGACTTCAGTAGTCCTTACCGCTGGAGTCCTTACCGCTGGGTTATTTGGCAGTGGGCGACCGCTGCGCCCACCATCGCGTGATGGGACAGGTCCATCGGGGACCATTCACGGTGCGCGTGGCTAGACGGGATTGGTGACTGCGCTCCTCATCGAACTATGGGTCGAGAACATCAGTGGTGACGTTTTGGGCTAACAGTTTGGCGAGCTCGCTAGCCCACAAAACGAGAGATGACCCCGGGCGAGGCCCGAGGCCATTTCGTCGAAAATGTTCAGCTGTGAACAGGCTTAGGGGATGCGAAGCACCTGGCCTGGGTAGATCATGTTCGGGTCGCTCAGCATCGGGCGGTTGGCCTCGAAGATCTCGTTGTAGCGGTTGGCGTCGCCGTAGAAGTTCTTGGCAATAGCGCTGAGCGTGTCGCCAGACTTGACGGTGTACATCTTGGCGGCATTGGCAGGCGCTTCGACATCGAGGTCGTCGTCGACCTTCTCGACACCCTCGACATTGCCAACGGCGAGGACAACGCGCTCGAGCGTTTCCTGATCAGGAACAGAACCTTCGAGGTAGACCACGCCGTCGTCGAAACGAACGTCGATGTCTCCACCCATGCCCAAGGCTTCGAGGTACTCCTCGAGTTCGTCGGCCTTCTTGGCCTCGGCACGACGCTCTACGAACGCATCGCGAGCGGTGGCCCGTTTCTCTGCTGCGGCCTCTTTGAGTTCGGCGGCCTTTTCTTTGGCTTCGGCAGCTTGTTCGGCTGCCTTCTCGCGAGCGTCGTGTGCCACCTCGCGGGCCTTGTCGGCTGCTTCTCGTGCTTTGGCGGCGAGACCGCCGCTGTCGGCCTGCTCGCGGGCCTTGGCCTTCGCAGTGTTCGCTGCTTCGCGAGCGGCCTCCATTTTTTCCTCGCGGCTTCCCTTAAGGATCTTTGACCCGGTGTCCTTGATGAAATCGAACACACCCATGCGGCATGCCTCCTCGAGTCAGGTGATGGTGGCACCCGTATGGGTCCAATTGTCCATAATTGCATGGTTTCTAAAGTAAGACTCGGCGGGGCTGGCTCCGCAGCGACGACTCCGTGGCAGAGCAAGCCAGCGTTGACCAGAGCGCTTGACCAGCTCGCTCAACCATCCCGCCGATTCCGTCGAAGAACAGAAATTGAAGCTGAGGTCAGGAACCCCACAGCCCACGAAAAGTGCATCGTCACAAGCGCCCCAACCATCATGGTTCGCTCTCGATGATCGAGGTCGCGCTTTGAGACGAATGTTTGTGCGACCAGCGCGGCGACGTAGCCCAGAGGCAGCACGAGCAACCACGGCATCCAGAACGAAGCGGCTACCGAGCTCGCCAGAACCAGTACCGCTAGGGGAACAGCCAACTGACGCAGCGCGAGTTTGCGGTGCTTACGCCCGGTTTGCATCCTCCACCAGCCGTATTTCCAGTATTGGCGTCCGAGTGCCTGCAGCGTTGATCTGGGTTGGTAATCGACGATCAGCCTGCGATCCAGCCAGACCTCATAGCCAGCACGGCGCAAACGTAGGTTGAGTTCGGCGTCCTGATTTCGAACAAAGCGTTCGTCGTATCCCCCAATTTCTGTGAGGGCGGATCGTTGAAATACTCCGAGCCAGGCGGTATCCACGGGACCCGTCACATTGCTCCCCCGGTAACGAGCCCCACCAGAGCCCAGCTTCGAGGCCATTGCCGCGGCAATCGCGCGCTGGCGGGCAGAAAACCTACGGGGTTCTGGACAGCTCCGACGTTTGCAGCGCCCGACTCGGTCAACGTATCGACGGCGAGAGTCAAGTAACCGATAGGAATCACGGCTCGTGCATCGATCCGCGCGATTATGGGAGCTGTCGAGGCAGTAATCGCTGCATTCAGCGCTACAGGGGTCTTGCCGGTTGGGTTGTCGATCACCCGCACAATTGGTTCGGCGGCGGCAAGCTCCTGGGCGACAACCCTGGTGTCATCATGGCTTGGCCCGACCGCAAGAATGATCTCGCGTACGAGCCCGTTTGATTGCGCCAGTATTGCTGCGACCGTCTTACGCAGTGGGCCGGCATCATTCTGCACGGGAATGATCACGCTGATCTCGGACCTCACCCCACACCGTAGAGCGCCCGAAGGTGGTTGACTACACACCCATGGTCCGCGGGCGCCCGTGAACCGCACTACCGTTTGGCGCTATGGAGAGCCGGGACCTTGAGAACCTCAGCGCAGCGAGGTCCGAGGGCCGAGGGTCACGAGGTGCATGCTCGTTGGCGGTGCTTGTTCTGACCATGGGTGACAGGCCCGGCGAGCTTGTACGAATGGCTGCTTCGTTAGCCACGCAGCAAGCCGATGAGAAGGTGCTGGTCGCGAACGGTGCCGATTTGACCAATGGCTTGCTGATCGATGGTCTGGCGTGGCGCGTCGTCGCGACGAGCGAGAATCTCGGCGTTCCAGGTGGGCGCTCTCACGGCATCGCGAACACCACGTCCGATGTCATCGTCTTCCTCGACGATGATTGCGCCGTTGTGTCTCCGGACCTTTTGGAGCGAATAGCTGCGAGATTTGACGAGCAGCCGCGCCTCGGAGCACTCGCTCTGCATCTTCAGATCAACGGCTCGGATCGTTCGATGCGACGGTGGATACCCACGAGTCGATCGCGTGATGACACCGGTATTCGGCCAGCGGTGACTTTTCCAGGCAACGGTCATGCGCTGAGGAGAACGGCCTATGAGGACGTTGGCGGTTACTGCGACGAGCTGTTCTTCAAACATGAGGAAACACAACTGTCGTGGGCGTTGCTCGACGGCGGTTGGCAGGTCGCGTACGACGACTCACTCATCGTTGAACATCCTGAGACACCCGAAGCCCGCCACGATGTGTCCTTCCGGCTGGGGGTCCGCAACAAGGTCTGGTTGGCGCGCATGTTCCTGCCGGCCGCTCTTGTCTTACCCGCAATGGCGATCACAGTGATTCGTTATCTGGCGCGATGTCGGCGCGTGCGAGATCTGACTCATGTCTGGTCGGGTCTGATGCTCGGCCTGCGCCGCCTGCCACGAACCCGCAAACCTATGCAGTGGGCAACGGTTGCTCAGCTGACACGTCGGGGACGTCCAGCGATTCTCTAGTGTTCCGTTGTAGCGCTCATTGTTTGAGCCCGGGGCTTAGTTACGAAGGTCAAGGCGGGGTCCACGACGGCCGCGGAAGAAGTCGCTTGCTCCCAATGCAATGCCTTTTGCCGCCTCGGGGTGCGGCTTACGGAGGGTGAGCCACTTCTTCGCGGCTAAGCGCAAGATGGTCACGTATACCTGCCATCGTTTGCGCCCGGAGTGAAGTCGCTGGGCGAGGATGAGACGATTCCGGTAGAAGTAGTACTCGCGTACCGCCGACGGGGTATCTGGGTCACCGGTGCTGCCGAACTTCTTGTGCTGGATCACGGCTTCGCTAGCGAAGAAGAAGCGCACGTTCTCGTCGCGCAGGCGCAAGAAGTACTCGACGTCTTCGTAGTACAAGAACAGATCTGCATCTAGCAAGAAGCCACCGTCGGGCCACTGCCGGTGAATGAGGAAACAACAACCGTCGGTCATCTCGACCTCATAGATGCCAGGATCCACTTGGGATCGGTGGGTACCCGCGAAACGGTTGTCGACTCGAACGAGGTCACGATTGAACGAGCCAGCATTCTGAAGCACGGTGCTTTGGTCCTGATGCGACACGATCATGGGACTCACCACCACGTCTGGACCAGCAGCCTCGAGAAGCTTCGCAAGACAGGCGGGTTCGAGCACGGTGTCGTCGTTGAGGACAAGCAGGTAGCTGGCCCCTGATTCGGCTACCGCTATCGACATCAAGGCGTTCATCCCGCCGGCGAACCCGTTGTTGATGTCGAAGACGACGTGCTCGAAGTCGAGATCGCTGGACTGCAGCGCGGCCGTGACACCGGGGTCGCAGCTGTTGTCACCCAGGTACACCTGCTCTATGAGATGGCGCTCGTTCTCCATACTGGCAATGGCACCGAGCGCGTGCTCAGGGTTCTTGTGGCACAGCATCACCACTGCGATCTGCGCTTCTGGCCGCGTCATAGGGTTCACCGTAGGCTGCGGGGTCGGTGGCGGCTCTCCACCTGCGGCAAATGCTTGACGTGTACTCTCCATGCGATGGCGATCGACTCGAGGAAGAGCACAATTCGGTGTGAACTCCCTCGGGCATCGTGAGCAGGGCATCGTGAGCAGGGCATCCCGAGTGCTGCACCGGGTGATACGGGAACGGTCCGTGCCATCTCACATCCGTAGGCATGTGAGATGGATGTTGACTCCTCGTCGAGGTCAGACTGCCGAGCCTTCACCGTCTGGTGCGATGAAGCCGATTATCGATGATTGCGCGGCCGGGTTGTTGTCTGCATTTGAGCGGGCCGGAGTGCTTGCGTTTCTGGTCGAACAGCTCGGCCATCGGGTAGAGCTGGGTATTGCTGACGAGGCTCGTTCCCGGGCCCGGTCCGTGATAACCGGAGCACTCCCAGACTGGGTTGTGTCGACCTCGCGGGAAGGGCTCCTTCTCGATCCGCCCTGGGGTGGTTCTGGCGGTTCGGGTATCGACCTTTCTTTTTGGCAGGGCAATGATCTTGGTGAACGCGAACGAGTTGGGCGGCGCGGCCTGGATCGCATCCTTGCTCCCGCAGAGTATGTTTCCGTGCCGCTGGGTGGACACACCGTTGCCGCAAGGCCGTCCTATGTGCCCGAGTCAGACCGACACCGACCGCGATTCCCAATCGATGCGGTGATCAGCTGGGTCGACAACAGTGACGAGCAGTGGCTAGCCCGTTTCGATGAGGCACGCGGGCAGAGCGCGGTGTTGCCGCAGAGCGTGGATCCAGCTCGGTTCCGCAGTCGCGACGAGTTGAAATATGTGCTGCGTTCGATCGAACGATTTGCGCCGTTCGTCCGGCACATCTATGTGGTCACCGATTGTCGAGCGCCTTCGTGGTTGAAGACCACGGACCCGGCGTTGCACATCGTCAATCAGACCGAACTCTTGGGCGGTTCGCCTGTGTTCAACTCGTTAGCCGTCGAGGCCGCGATTCATCGTATCGATGGCCTCACCGAGCACTATCTGTACTTCAACGATGACATGTTCGTGGCGCGACCAATCGAGCCCGAGCTCTTCTTCAGTCCCACTGGTTCCATGCAGTTAACCGATGGGCCGCGGATCAGAGCAGGGGCTGCTCGGCCCGACGAGAACGCCTTTGAGACCTCCGCAAAACAGGCTCGTGACCTGATCAGGGATGCCTTTGGATGGACACCTGAACGGAGCGCCAATCACGTGCCGCTGCCGCAACGTCGCTCCGTAGCCCAGGAGATCGAAGCTCAATTTTCCAAGGCTGTCTCTGACACCCGATCTAGCACGTTCAGGGCGCTTGAGAACACGACGACTGCCACCGGCTTGTGTCACTACCTCGGTGAGCAGATGGGAATCACGGCGCAGTCCGCGATGCGGTGGAGCTACGTCGACGCTGCCGACAGGTTCGCTCCATCGCAGTATGCAGACTTGCTGGCATCGTGCGATGTCGATGTCTTCTGTTGCAACGATGGTGCCTCCGCATCACCTGAGAAAAGCGGCGCCGATCTGGTCAGCTTCCTCGAACAGTATTTCCCCGGGCCCGGGCGATTCGAGTTGCCGTGAACCAGCAAGCCTCATAACTTGTAGCCGCGCTTTCTTAGACTCTGGACAATGTGGTTGACTTCCAACTGTTTGAGCCGTTGCGTTGGGATTGTTCGAGCGTAGGTAATCGCCTCGACATACTTGCCGTTTTGGAAGGCCATCACTAGGCGTGATGCAAGGTCTTCGTCGAGTTGCTCGGCGTCGAGACGCAACCGACGCGGGCGTTGGTTTACGTTCGCCTCCGGCAAAGAACGGTATTTGCCGCGAGCAAGAGCCGAGAATAGCTCGGTGTCCTCGGCGAATTTCTGGTTCACGCGGTTACGGAGTTCTCGATCTATGTTCGAAACATCTGCGCGAGTAGGCGACTCGTTGTAGCGCTGATGGCTCAGAAGCGCTAGCGGGGCAAGACCAGGAAGCGCCATCAACGGCTGCAAGTCGCTGACGATGTTGTCGTACCGGGCGAGGTAGTCGATGTCAATAACACCTGACTCGTTCTTAAAATAATCGGCTTGGTTGCCGACCCTCGCAAACAAGACCGGACAATCCGCTACTGCCTCTTCGACAAAGTCCAACAGGCCACAGTCTGGGGGAATGGAGCGCGCACGGCTTGGGTGCCCTTTCCGCTTTAGCCCTTGTCTCTGACGGAACTTGTACCAGGACTCGAGCCAGTCAACGGGGTCTCGCACGACTCCGTAACTGAAACACGCCTCAGGCTCTTTAACTCCCCACGCATCCATTTGCTGACGGGCCTGAGCAAGGCTGAGGTGTTTCCCCCGGCGCGGTCGGTAGTAGACGACATCAGCATATGGGTACAGCAAGTTCTGAATGGTCGTCGACGCAACCTTCTTATTTGCGATGAACAGATACCCATGGGCCAGCGCGAATAGTGTCATGAGCCGGGTTTGGAACGTTTGTGCTTAGAACGTAAGTGGCTTACCTTTGTGCGCATTTTGGCGCCGGGTTGTTCGACGCGCGCAACCCTTTTTCGTAACTTGCTGTTGTTTTGTTCCAGCCGATCAAGTCTGGCGATCAGGCGCCCATGTTCTCCGTAGAGGCTTTTGATGAGCTTTCGCACGTTTCGTTGATACGAGCGCAGCGCCCGGACGTCGGCCTCAGTTAGGGTGTCTCCGACCTGTGCATCAAGGAGCAGTCTGTCCGGCACATAGATCGTTGAATGCCGCGCTACCGCCTCCTCAATCGGGCGGTCTTGGCTGTAGAAGTAGCAGGTGATCGATTTGCGGGTCAGGTCCGCAGCCTTGTCGGGAACGACGATGGATTCGACTCCGTGCCAACTGTGTTCTGTCGTCTCGAAAAGGACGCAGCGATTGCCAAGACACGGGACGACTTTTCGTGTCCCTTCACCTGGATCAAAGCCGTTCTCGACGAGTTTCAGCCCGCCACCGAAGTCTGCCTTCCAGTCAGGAGTTATGTATACGATGAGGTTTAGCCGGCGATGCCATCGAAATTTGGGATGATAGTTGTAGTCGATATGTAGCCGGTTTCGGTTCCCGGCGAAGTTTTCATGTATCCCAGCACCGTTATAGGTGGGATCATAAAGTGGCTCCTCGACGCCGGAGATCGTCGAGATTAGATCGAGAAATTCGGCCGATTGAAAGTGTGAGTCGAGGTCGACGTAGGTGGGACCAAAACTCGGCAGGTCGCTCTTGCCTCCCTTGATCGAGTTTTTGGCTCCGTAGTCACCGACGAGCCCGATGTTGCTTCCATGGCTTGGGAATTCCTCAACGAGCCGCTCCCAGGCTGCGGACGTGAAGAAATCATCGATCACCACATAACGAAAGGGCGATGCACTGTTGAACGATTGGCGGTACTGCTCTGCGCTCTCGACGACATGATCCGATAGCAGTTTCGTCTTCATGAGCTGCACCCCTGTGAGATTCTGTTGAACTCAAGTTCCACAAACCTACTCGCCGGTAGATCTTGGAGCTGACTGTGACCGACAGGCGTTGTGCCTGTTGCCGGAAACTGGTGTTCAGACAACGGGTGGGTGAGGAGCTTCTTTCTTCCATTAACCTCCCCTCATGTGGGGCTATGACATGCCAGCGGTGAAGCACGAATTGCTGCATCGTTTCCGCCGGCGGAAACGCCGTAACTCACCACCTTTGGCCGCCGCAGCGCAACCCCAGGTGTCTGTGGTCTGTGTTTCGAATCGACCAGCCCAGCTTGAGCACATCATCCATATGTTCAACATCCAGGACTGGCCCAACAAGAACCTGGTGTTGGTCGTCAACGCCGAGTGTTATCCGACCGAGCCGGTTGATGCTCTGGATGCGGTGACGGTTATTCGCACCGCCCAGGAGGAGAGCCTCGGCTCCTGCCTGAACCGCGGATTCGCGGCTGCCACCGGTGAGGTGATCGTGCGTTTCGACGATGACGATTGGTACGCGCCGAATTATGTGGCTTCAGCTGTCGAAACGTTCAAGACCGTTGACGCTCAAGTGATAGGTAAATGCGAATACTTCGCGTACATCGAGAGCCGAGACCATGTCGTGCGCAGGTTTTCGGGGCGTGCGGAACGGCACGTTGGACGGGTTGCCGGTGGGTCGCTCGTGGTGCTCGCTGAAGCCGTTGCGAGGGTGCGGTTCCCTGATTGCAGTATTGGCGAAGACGTCGAATACGTCCGCCGGTGCGAACGCGAAGGTCTGCGAGTGTGGGCAACTGCGCCCCAGGGCTTTTTGCAGATGCGGAGCGTTGGCGGCGGACACACGTGGGGGATTGGTGATGCCGAATTCGCTGCTGGGTCGACGGTGGTTGACAAGGGACGAGCAGGTGAGCTCTGGCAATAGGTTGTGTCGCTCGTCAGACGGTGGCCCCTTTCCTGCTGAACCAAGAACGTGAGCACCGCTTCCGTGGCGACGGGGGAGCGGCGCAAGCGGTTACTCTGACCGAATCCACGAGACGGCAGAGTCGCGAGCGAAAGAGCTGCGTTGGTAGTACTTGTAACCGGGATGCACCGCAGCGGAACCTCGGCGGTGGCGGAGTTTCTCATCGAAGGCGGGTTTCACGGCGGCGAGCCCGACGCGATGATGCCCGCGTCGGCCGAGAACGAACGTGGCTTTTTCGAGCGAGTCGATGTTGCGGATCTAAATGACCGGCTACTTCGTGCCGTTCACGCCCACTGGTTAGCGCCGCCGCTTGACACATCCGAGCTTGTGGAGCTTGCTGGCGGTCCTCTCGGCGACGAGGCGCGTCAGGTACTTGCGAGCATCGGTGCATCAAGCGAGGAGATTCTCCTTAAGGATCCAAGGTTCTGTCTGACGCTGCCCTTTTGGCGAGCGGTTCTTGGCGGTGAACTTCGAGCGATCGTCCTCGTATTTCGGAAACCGCAGGACGTTGTTGCGTCACTGCTGAAAAGGGACGGCCTGGCCGAGCCGATCGGAGTGCACCTGTGGACGGCCTATTACCAGGAAGCCCTCGCAGCCACCAAGGGTCTTCCTGTCTTCCCCGTGGCCTATGACGACCTCTTGAGCGACCCGAAGCGAGCGCTCGAAGCGCTAAATGATGCCTTCGAAGGATTCTCTGTCACGCGAGCGATCGAATCCAACACCCTTGACCAACGTCTTCGCCACCACAACGAGAACTCTGAGGAGCAACTGACCGGCCAAGCGGCTGAAGTACTCAACTACCTCGTCGGTTTGCAAGCGGGTATTGGACAGGATGCTCCGGCATTGGCGGTCGATGGTTCCGTTGCCACGGCGTTGGGTGTGGCATGGATAGTCGATCGACATTTTGGGCACGAGCTCGTTGAAGTCATACACGAGCGCGACGAGGCTCGAAGCAGGGTGGAGAGGCAGAGGCTGGTTCTTGAGCGGGAGCGCGACGATGCCCGAGAGGCGCACCGCCTAACAGGACAGCAACTTGCCGAAACTCGTCGTCGGCTCAGCGACTACGAGGGTTCGCACGCCGCAGGATTCGCGCGGCGGCTCTGGGCGACCAAGCGAAGAATCCGTGAAGCGAAGAAGCGCCTCCCGTCGCGGTCTCGCCTCGTCGAACAGCCAAAACCCGAAGTGGTCGATGCCGGGGTATTGCCTCCGGTCTCCTTGCCGACCTTTGATGAACCGTTGGTTTCCATCGTCATTCCGATATTTGGGCAGCTTGCGATGACGGCTGGTTGTTTGCGCTCGATCGAACGGGCAACGGAACATGTCCCGTACGAAGTGATCATCGTCGATGATTCTTCACCAGACGAATCGTTGATTTGGCTCGATCGGTGCGCCAACGTTCGGGTTATCGCGAACTCGACGAATCAAGGTTTTCTTCGTTCGACCAACATCGGAGCAGCTGCTGCTCGAGGTTCGTATGTCTGCTTGCTTAACAATGACACGGAGGTACACCCGGGCTGGTTGACAGCGCTCCTGCGGCCGTTCAACGATGCCGATGACGTTGGTGCGGTCGGCGCGAAACTCGTGTATCCCGATGGGAAGCTCCAAGAGGGAGGGGGCATTGTCTTCTCTGATGCCTCCGGTTGGAACTTTGGCAGGACCGGCGATCCCGATGCGCCAGAGGTGAACTTCTTGCGAGAGGTCGACTATTGCTCAGCGGCGTGCCTGCTCGTTTCGAAAGAAGTCTGGGATGCATTGGGTGGATTCGACGAGAGATTTGTGCCCGCCTACTACGAGGACACCGATCTGGCGTTTGCTCTACGAGATAAAGGCAAACGCGTGCTCTATCAACCAGCCGCGGTCGTGACTCACTTCGAGGGAGTGTCACACGGCACCGACGAGACCCAGGGCATGAAGGCGTACCAGGTACAAAACCAGGCGACCTTCCAGAACAAGTGGTCCAAAGTATTACCCAATCAACAGGCTCCAGGATCGAGCCCGCGGCGTGCTTCGTGGCGGGGCGCTGGGCCGCGAGTATTAGTGATTGATCATGAGGTCCCGGCTCCAGACCAGGATTCTGGTTCCGTCCGCATGGCAGCCATCCTGGAGCTGCTCTCAGACAGCGGCTTTAAGGTTTCCTTCCTTGCCAGCAATCGGTTTAGACGCGAGCCGTATTGCAGCCAGCTGCAGTCAAAAGGCATCGAAGTGCTCTATGGCCAGTCCGACGTGGAGCCCCATCTGATCGATATCCGCTCTGAGCTTGCATTCGTGATTGTGTCTCGTCCCAACGTTGCTCAAAAGCTCATGCCCCTCCTTCGGCGGCTCGCTCCTGACGTGCCAGTCGTTTATGACATGGTCGACTTCCACGGGCTCCGGCTGAAGCGGCGAAGCGAGATGCGGCGGGAGCCATCGGACCTTGACGAATCTGCTCGGGTTGCGGACATGGAGAAGGGGTTCGCCCGCGACGCCGATCACGTTCTCGCAATCACCGCCGACGAAGCTGCACTCATGCGGGAGTTGGAACCAGCGGCAAAGGTTTCGGTGCTGCCGAATATTCATCGTTCACCGCAATCGCTGGCTGGGTTCGACGAGCGAAACGGTGTGCTCTTTATCGGCAGTTATCGGCATGTGCCAAATCAGGATGCGATCGATTGGCTGCTGTCTGAGATCATGCCCCGTATCTGGGAGCAGGACGACTCGATCACCTTTCATCTCGTGGGTAGTGACCTGCCTGACGAGTTGCTACGCATCGACGACCCCCGGATTGTGGTGCACGGCTGGCTTCCGCACCTCAATGACGTGTTCGAGCGCGTGCGCCTGACGATTGCTCCACTGCGCTTCGGTGCAGGGCTCAAAGGCAAGGTCGGCGATTCACTCGCACGTGGCGTGCCGTGTGTGTCCACCGATATCGGAGCGGAGGGATTCGGACCCGTCGCCGACGTTTTGCTGGTAGCCAACACGGCCGACGAGCTGGCCGATCTGGTGGTGCAGACTCACAACGACGCGGCTAGCTGGACCGAACGAGCCGCCGAGGGCGCGCTCCTGCTTGACCAACACTTCGGCTACGCCGCGGCCCGCAATGCTCTTGCATCACTGCTTGTTGAACTCGATGTGGTTGTACCGGCAGACGGACGTTGACGAGCTAACGATGTTCACCAAGGCAATCGTCCACATTGGCTTGCAGAAGACCGGCAGCACGACCTTGCAGGCGCAGGCACATGCGAACCAACGGCACTTGTCAAAACAGTTGGGAATCCACTACCCATCCCGGTCTAGTTTGTCGACACGTGGCAATCACTCGTATTCGTTAGCGGCGATGTTCCCGACCAGCGACAGCGTGACCGCGGAGGGTGAGCGGTTTCGCCGCGATTATGAAGACCAGTTCGCGCAGTGCGCCGACCCGGTGGTGATGTTGTCCGCTGAAGGGGTGGCGGGCTTTGGTGCTGAGCGGCTCAGGTCCTTCAGATCTTGGCTGTCCAGCGTGGCCAGTGAGGTCGTTTTCGTCGCGGTCGTCCGGGGTCCATATGACCGAGCACTAAGCGGTATTTTGCAACACGTAAAACAGGGAGGGACGTTTGACAACTGCTCTCAGTATCTCTACTCGAGGTCGGCGCGATCCCAGCTCGAGATATTGCGAAAGACGCTCCCGAGCGATCAACTCGTGCTGTTGGATTTCGCAAGTGTTTTTTCGAGTGATTGGCCGTTAGGCGTTCTGATTCGAGCCGCATTGCCGTCCGCCTCCATGGATGCTTTCAACCCTGTAACACTCCACAAGACGACCCTGAACAGCAGCTTGTCGAATCAGAGTGCCTACCTCTGGAACGCGGTCAACACTGAACGGCGCTACGTGCTCAACGGCGGGCCGCGCAACGGCGACATCGGGCCGCTTCGGTTTCGTTATGACCTATCTCATCTTGAATCCCACACAGGCAAGGCATTCAATCCTCCGGGCTGCCTTGTCGAGACGATCATGAGCCATGTTGAGAACGAGTTGCAATATTTGGAAGAGACATTTTCCTTGGTCCTCGAGCCATCAAGCCGTCCGCCGATGTTTGAACACGACCTTGACCCGGCGGCGCCGCTGCTTCGGCGTAGAGCACGAAGCCTCTCAGATACAACGAACATGAAGAAGCTGCGACGCCTCAAGCAGCTAGTCGCTGGGCGCTGCGCGGCATCCTCCGTGCTGGGTGTCGTCAGCCGACGACACAGAAACCACACACCGTCGCATCTACCTGCCGCTATCGAAATGGCCCGGATCCTTGGCAGGGGAACCACGAGTCGGCTTCAAAGGGAACCCGCAATTGTCGAGACGGTCTTAGAAGAGATTGCTCGGTCTTCCGTCGCAATCCAATACCAAAACGCCGTCGACTTGCATGAAGGATAGTCATGACGTGAGCGCTAGTGCCAAAGATGCAGCTGGGTGCCTATGGCCGAATCATGTGCAGGCTGCAATTGAGACGATGGTCAGCGTTGGTTCCGGCGGCGTTCGTGGGTGCCGTGTTGTTTGGTTCGACGTTCGACGGTGTCGCGTCGGGAGCCATCGGCTGATTCGTATTCTTCGATCACTTCTTCTGGATCGCCGAATAACATCACCCGGCCATCTTTGAGCCACATCGCGTAGTTGCATGACTCGCGGATCTCAGCTGGCTGATGGGTGGCCATCACTACAGCGCCGGCCGATTCGCGAATTCCGTTGACCCGCTCAAGGCTCTTTTGCTTGAACGTCTTGTCACCCACCGACAACGCCTCGTCCAAGAGCAATATGTCGGGTGTTTGGTGCGTCTTGATGGCGAACAGAAGCCGCGACTTCATGCCGCTCGAATAGGTCGTCACAGGCATATCTATGAAGTCGCCTAATTCGGTGTACTCGACGACCTCGAGTTCTTTGGCCGCGACTTCCTCGGGTTTCATGCCAATCGAGAGAAGGCCCAACGTGATGTTGTCTCGACCCGATAGGCGAGTATTCATGGCGACGCTGGCCCCACTGAGCATCTTTGGCTGTGAGCGCACCAAGACACGACCGCTGGTGCAGGCTATTTGTCCGGCGATAGCCCCAAGCAGAGTTGATTTGCCCGACCCGTTATGACCAAGTATTCCGAGCGAGTCGCCCTGGCGGAGCACGAAGCTGACACCACTGAGGGCTTTGACGGTAGCGCGAGTTCGTTGCCCGGTCACGAGACTTTTGATGCCACGCGCACCGCTGGCAGCGAGGTATACGTCGAAGTGGACATGAACGTCGTCTACGACGAGCGCAACCGGACTCGTTCTGTCAGGAACGATACGGTTTGGTTCGTTGATATTCATCTCTTAGGCGCTTTCGTCTCTTACGAACCACAGAAAGCCGAAAACGAAGGTGCCAATTGACCATGTCACGACTGACAGGAGCGCATACTCAAGCGGAACTGGTTCATAATCGAACGCGATTGCCTGTTGGACCTTTACAAAGGCGAAGAACGGATTCACCAACGTGTAGAGCCGAAGCCAAGAGAGACCGTTGTCCGCATCGAGCAGGATTACTTCGACGGGAAAGATGATGCCTGACGAGTAGAAGGCGAGGCGCATCACATGACTCATTGCCGGATGGATGTCCGGAAAACGCCGTATCACTGGTGAGAGGCAGAGTCCCGACCCGAATGCGAAAGCGAACATCAATAAGAAGAGCGGTACGGCAAAGAGCCAATGCGCGATTGGGGTCGCTCCCCGGAGCATGACCATTGCGAACATCACGAAAACTTCGACCCGATATGCCAGCGCACTTCTCAGCACATATCCGAGTGGAAGTGTGGCTCGGGGAAAGTCAAGTGCGCCTTTGGGGCTGCCGCGTAATGCCCCTGCGCTGTTTAGAACACCCCGGCTAAGGAATTGGAAGGTTATTTTGCCTACCACCAGGTATGACAGGAAGTCGATGTTTTCCAGGTCCCTGCCAGTGCGAAGTGCAAGACCAAATAGCACAAAATACACCGATACGTAGAGCAACGGCTCAAGAACGAGCCATCCCCGACCGAGGAGTAACTCAGAGTGACCGCTGGCTAACTTGCCTCGTGCCTCGGTCATCATGAAGTGCCGCAAATCCCACATGCGCTTCAGATACGGTCCAGGAGCGCGAGCGATTCCTGGCTCAAACAGTCCTTCGGTCTCGTTGACGCCGAGCCCTAGATTAGCCATTGACGAAAGGGGCCAGCATGGTGGACATCGAGTTAGACTACCGCCGGTTGGCAGATAGCGAGCGGCGTCGCTGGCCACTGCTCTCACCGCACTGTCACACAAGTTTCTCGCATCGCGCGGTCACGAATTCAGTACATCGTGTGGCTGCCCACACTGCTCAGTTGGTGGTGTCAGCGCCGCCGAGCAGCGCAACCGCACCTGGCGATCCCTCCTCAATCGCCAAAATGAGGGAGGTCGCGTGAGGACAACGGTGGTTCATTTTCACCTTTTTAAGAATGCGGGCACAACGGTTGAGCGCGGCCTGCAGGACTACTTCGGCGAGCGCTGGGCGAGCTTCGACAAACCGGCGTCAGCAGCGCGGATCAGCCAGGTAGAACTCGAGACGTTTCTGAACACGAATCAAGCGTTGCAAGCTGTTAGCAGTCACCATTTGAGACCGCCTCTCGTTGACTCAACGTTGATGAAATGGCTACCAGTTCTTTTTCTTCGCCATCCCATTGATCGAATCCGCTCGGCGTATGAGTTCGAGCGACAGCAAGGTTCGGTATCGCCAAGCAGCACAGCTGCAGCGTCGATGCCTCTCCCGGAATGGGTGCGGTTTCACCGAGAACGTCCACGATCCACGCAATGTCAGAACTTTCAGACGTTCGGGCTCACAACGATCCGCGACGAGGCGGGCCGACCGATATTTGATAGTGCGGTCGACGCTCACTTCGACTCGGCGTGCACCTTTGTCAGCGAACTGCCAGCATTCGGACTCGTAGAATCGTTTCACCAATCCTGGAGCTGGATCGCTGATTGGATCGGGACCTATTACCCCAACTTCAATCCTGACATGGGGCGGGCCAACACGACGACCGATGAAGACGACGTTCTTGAAGAGCGCTTAGAACGGATGCGATCCAAGATGGGTCACGGTGAATACGAACAGCTCCTGATCGATAACGAAGTGGATCTTGCTTTACATTCGTGGGCATGTGACCGATTCACTGCAAGGTTGTCGTAACTATCGCCGTTGCATCCGGACATGGAACACGAAGCACACGGTGAGAGTTGAAACGATCTTCCTTTGGGTCGCGAGGCTGTATACATGAGGTCGATGCAAACCAGGGTGCCGAAGTTGGGACGAGCGCAATGCGCTACATAGTCCACGTTGGCCGTCACAAGACGGGAACGACAGCATTGCAGAGACGGTTCGCTGCCTCGACACGCGAACTTATGGAACATGGGGTTCTTTATCCTGAGGTTGGGCGGCGCCCCTTCGGTCATCACGAGTTGGCGGATGCCATAGGATCATCATCGCCGGGCGGGCCAGCTACACCAATTATCGCGGAGTTACGCGACGAGATTGATGCGAAGAGTCCGCACACCATCGTGGTGAGCAGCGAGGCGCTCCAAGGCGTTGCCCCAAACCGATTGGCAGCAGTGTTCCCGCCTCACGAGACGACCATCGTGCTCTACATTCGTGAACAAGTTGACTACCTCATCTCCGGATACGCACAACGAGTACAAGCCACCGATCTGTGCGTTCCTTTCGAGGAGTATGTCGAAAAGCATCGCAAGGCAGTTGACTATCTACCTTGGCTCCGACGGTATGAGCGTTCGTTTGGTAACGACAACATGGTGGTCCGGGTCTACGACCGTGAATTGCTGATTGGCGGCAGCACACTAAGTGACTTCCTTGCGGCACTCGGGTTGAGTGATCTGCCGATCGAGCGAGATGGCAGCATTGACACGAATCCTTCGCTCGATTTTCCGAGCCTGCGACTCAAACTGCTGGCGAACGGGCTTGGTCTCGCTGGAACCGACGAGTCGAGGAGTGCTCTCTACTCAATGTTCCGCAAGGCGCTACAAGAGCCAGGTTCTCGAGGCGCTGGTTTGGCGGTCCAACGGTCATTGCAGGAATCGCTGCGCAAAGACTACGCACGCCATAATCGGAAGGTTTTTTCGCAGTTTGTCGATCTCGAGCAGCGCCAGTTTCGCTTTCGCGATCTGTCATCTACAGCCGGTAGACGATCTACTGATGAGTTGGACGTCGTGTTCGAAATCGTTGAAAGTTGGGCCGCAGTTGGTGGTCAGGCACTGATTCACGACCTGCTGATGCCGCTGGCTCCCGATAAGCCTCAACCAGCGTGAGGAAACCTCTGGCGCCAAACGCCCTGTTGTAACCACTGGTTGTAGACCAAGCGAATGCCTGTCGTCATATCAGCGGTACTGAATCCTTCCGGGCTGGTGCCGCCGCGAAAGGTGATGTTATGAGCGTTGGTCTGCGGGCCGACTGCGACCAACAGGCGACGACGAAGCTGCTGCTCGACGATAGAAATGACCTCATCAAGCGTCACGGGCCGACCCGACGCAAGGATCATTGGAGAGATTGCTGCAGCGGTCGGGTCCTGAATACATTGCGAGATGAAACGTCCGACATCACCAACCGGAACGTAGTCGCGCAGCGTTTGCCGACCGCCGAAGAGAGTCGTAACGGTCTGACTTAAGCCGTTGCTGACGAGGGTGGGGATTAGCCCCCGAGCGCCAGTTGAGCTGATAAGGCCATAGACCGAGGTAGGTCGATAGATCCGGGCTGCAAGGTTTGAACAATCCAGCAGATCGGTCTCCTGGGCCTGCTTGAGCCGGCCGTATTCTCGGAGAGGTCGTATCGGCGTATTGGGCCCTATGAGCCGCTGACCCTCGTACAACCCGCCTGCACTGCTCAGGAGATGGAATGGCACCTTTGCCGACTGACCCTGGGCGCATCGTTCAGCTGCACGAAGGACGACTCCAAAGGCCGTCTGTTCGGCAGCTGCAGCGCTGCTGGTCAGGGTAAACCCGCCCGATCCGGCAGCCCAAACAAAGACGACTTGTTTCCGGCTGCCTATTTCCAGCATCGCCTGTTCCATCTGGTTGCTCTGTGATTTCGGTTGGTTCCAATCAAACGGAAAGCGAGAATACCGATAACCAGCCGACCGCACTAAGTGCTGCGAGATCGCGCTTCCGATCAAACCAACACCAAACAATGCGACTGTAGGAAGCAGCGTTGCCGGATTAGGTCGTAGGACGAACATCGCGGTCGCGAAACCATTCGGCGAGGATTACATCTTCGGATCGGTCGATCGTGAAGAACGTTGGTTTCCCTTGCAGGTGCAGCACAACATTTGTGAGATATTCAAGAATCACAGCCAGTATCAGTGACGTAATGCCTCCGAAGAACAGTATTGCTACGAACAATGACGTCCAGCCCTCGACCTGAGAAGAGCCGAGGGTCTGAATAAGGAGTGCTCGGGTTGCAAAAACCATCGCAACCAAGACACCGAGAAGGCCGACAAGGGCCGCTGCACGAAGTGCTTTGGCTTGGGAGGAGATGACCAGCCGTCTGGCATGGCTCAACAGCTTCGTGAAGCTGTACCCACTTTGCGCCGAGTTTGCATACCGGGAATCGGTCATAGGGAGTTCAACCGATTCGAAGCGGTCTGTGAACCATCCGAGTGCGATGTCGTAGTACGTTTCATGCCCGGACACACTGGCGGCAGCCCGAGCGACTGAGCCGCGCAACAGCCTGAAGCTATTGAAGCTTGCGACTTCGGTCTTTCTCGTGAGTGTCACCATGAGCCGCTTATACATCCGTGATGCAACATCTCGATAGCCGCCATGGACCGAGCCGTCTGGACGGGCGTAGACGATGTCAGCGTTTGTCTCGGCGGCGATCTTGAGGAGTGATTCGATAGCGGCTGAGTCGTGTTGCAGATCTTCGTCGAGTGTGACTACCCAGTCACCGGACGTATGAAGGATTCCGGCGATTGTTGCAGGATGTTGCCCGAAGTTACGGGCCAGTGTGACGACTCGGATCCAGTCGTACTTCTCATCGAGATCCCGAAGAACCTCACTCGATGAGTCGATGGACGCATCGTCGACAAATATTGCCTCGCCCAACTCGAAAGGTGCTCCTTCGGTCTGCCATCTCTGACGCTCACGGGCGAGCGCCTCATTGAGCGCGACCAAGTGATCAGCCCCCGAATACACCGGTATGACGACAGAAATGATCATTTGGTCGTGAGCTTAGAGACGGAAACGTTTCTTATCAAGAACGCCCACCAAAGGCCTGAACCATGGACCGCTCAGGAGATCAGGCGAGCCGCTAACGGCCGCACCAGTCGGGTTGTTCGAGAAAGACTACAACTTGGCGTATGTCGACGGAGATAGTGCTGTCGTCGGGCGGGCACGCTCCTTCCGACGTGTCGCGAGCGGATGCGAGATCCCTGCACGCTCGTGGAGGGTCGCCGTCTGCTCCACAGTAGATGAGCTGTTGGTAGCCTGCCTGCCTGGCAATGAAGAACGCATAGCGCGGCTTGCTAAATTCCTGTCCCGCCAGTTCTGCCTGAGGGTCGTAGATGAGAACTTGGGCGTCGGGGTCGATTGGTGCTTCGCGTGTCATCTCCACCAGCTGATTGACAGAAGTATTGATGCTCTGAGAGAGGCTCTCGACGCGTTGGAGCCCGAGCGATGCCTGAGCTGCCCAAAGCAGGCCGACAACTGAGATCCAGATCGTTCTGGCGCGTCGGCTATGCCCCTGGGTCAGGAATATGAGAATGACTAACGGTGCGAAGCTGCCCACAGCGAGTCGTCCGACATATCGGCTGTTGGCAGCGGCCAACAAGAAGACCATGGCAGCAAACGGGGCGATCATCCAGGCGAACTTGTAGATCAGAGCCGGCGAAGTTCTTTCCCGATAGAGCCGGAGACCACCAAAGATGCCGAGAACTATTACGGGCACCGATGCCCAGAGTCCGTAGTAATCGGGTAGGAGAAGGAGATCCACTAGGTCCTCGCTCGCGCTTGAACTCAACGAGCCGATGTTGTAAACGATCCGCGTCACAATTCCGCTGTCACTGCGGTTGAGAACTCGAAACTCAGATAGGGAGGTGGTGACTGCGCCGAACTTCAGCCAGGTAACACCCAAAGAGACTGCGAACCCTGTGCCGAATGCTGCGATCCAGAGCAGTGTCATGGACACGAATCTTTTACGATTCAGGTCGCGTTTGCCGAGAAAAAGTACCGGCACCAGGATGAGCAGTAGTTGGTTGAATTGATAGCTCCCCAATAGCAAGATGCTGCCTGCAAAGAGCACGACTACCTTGTAATGGTCGCTCCCATCGCCTTGCAACGCAAGGATCGTAAGAAGCGCTACGAGGTTCGCTATGAGGAACTGTCCGGGCCAGAGGATCATTTCCGTCAGTGGACTCGTCGTCATGAAAAGGGCCATGACAAGCGCGAATTCTGGAAGGTGCCTTGGTTTCAGGACCGGTCGCAGAATGGCGAATAGCAATAGTCCATAGGATGACGCGTCAAGAATACGTGCAATCGATGGATGCACGTTTTTGAGGATCGGCCAGAAATAGTAATTTAGCCAACGGAACTCTGAGCGAAACTTCTCGTCATAACGTTCCAGATACGTTGGAGCGTCTCGCCATATCGGGACTTCGTATTGTAATCCAAGCAATAGGGCCGAGCTTGCGTAGGCAATCACGAGGGTCGTCGCAACGAAGATCAGGTCCCGACGTGAGTAATCGCTCGCGCTGGTCATGAGGGGAACACTCCGAGCCATTCGGCTGTAGATTACCCGAACTCGTTTCGTCGAAATGTCATCGTGGTCATGGCGCCATAGAACCGGTCAGCCCGATTGCATGACCCGCTGTCGGTTTTGATGTGGTTACCTGCGAAGCCCGACCGACACTTCGAATAGGGCCCTTGACTAGGACAGTGGTTGGGAGAGGGCGAGGTGTTGGTAGTTGCTGAAGGGGTTGCAGCCTTGGTTGGTCCACCAGTTCATGTTTGTTTGGCTGGTGGCGATGTCGGTGCCAGCGTTCGCGAAGACGCCGACTCGGTCGGCGCATCGGCGGATGAAGAAGTCGCCGCCTGAGGGTTCGGTGGGGATGCCGTTGGCGAAGACGCCGGCATTGTTGAGGACGTTGGCGATGGAGTCGGGGTAGGTGGTGCCGTCGGCGAAGCTGAACCAGCCGGTGCCATTGCCTTTTTTGCCGCCGCCAGTCGCCCTGTAGGTGCCGTTGATTTCGGCGTAGGCCTCGAACCCATCAATGATCTGTTGCGGCGCATCCACCTGAGCCGGTATTGGTGTCGGTGTTGGTTCTGATGTCGGTGGTTCGACCTGGGTAGGCCCTTGCGCTAGTGGTTGGGAGAGGGCGAGGTGTTGGTAGTTGCTGAAGGGGTTGCAGCCTTGGTTGGTCCACCAGTTCATGTTTGTTTGGCTGGTGGCGATGTCGGTGCCAGCGTTCGCGAAGACGCCGACTCGGT